>JAEEGJ010003490.1_pt1 | contig 60138 bp, 42 predicted proteins | sample 8958761 | NCBI WGS metagenome assembly JAEEGJ01 (sample SAMN16246546, study PRJNA631951) | gut metagenome | biome: gut microbiome; feature: rumen; material: RS-attached | host: Bos | place: Iran: Karaj | collected 2018-10 | reverse complement strand
AGTCTTGACGGTGAAACTGTATTGGGCACCGGGATAGGCCTTGTTTACGAAGCGGGAGAATTGCAGGGGGAGGGTATATTTGTCACTCTCACGGCGATATTCCCTTTCATACTCCACCGCATTGCCATGGATGAAATAGAACACCTGCAGACGGACGGCGTCAGGATAGGTATTCTTATACGGCAAGCGGATGTCTTCCAGCGTACCGTCCTTCACCCGGACGGCCTGGTTCGCCAGCACCTGCCGGTTCTCTCCGTACAGCGTTACGATGGCCCAGGCATCTCCTTCGGCCGATCCGATGCGGGCCGTAATCTCCTTGCCTTTCAGATCCCCGGCGATGAAGACGCGCTTGGCATCGGTCGTCAGCGTACGGTTCCCAGGCTGGATGCAGATAATGCGAAGGGTCTTATCGGTCGTCACCCTTGTGCCGTCTTTCTTCTCGGCCGAAACCGACACATTCAGCAAATACGTTCCGTCTCCGGGAAGTTCCAGGGACAGCGGCTTTTCCGAAAGCGTTTCGCCACCCGCAAGGACTACCTTGCCATCGGGCGTAGTAAGCTCATAGCGCAACGGCAGCGGGGCATTGTGTCCTCCATCATTCATCGCGCACAGCACCAAATCAAGAATCCTGGAGGTTATTACATAATTATCAGAAATCGCCTGATCCGCAGCTACAAGCTGGGCATCGGCCTTATTCTTCACCTTCACGTCAATCCTCAGCCTGTCACCGATAAACCAGCCCTGACGATAGTTGTGGGTTTCTCCCGTCGCCTCCGTCACCGTAACCTCAGCTTCGTAATATCCGGTATTTCCTGCATGGAAGACAGTCTTGAATGCGTCGGCCTCCAGCGGGACGTCTTCGTCCAGTACCTTCTCAACCTTAACATGCACGCGCGCGCCCGCGAGGCTGTGTCCGGAATAGCTGACGAGCTTGCCGCTCACGGTTACATCGTCACCTGCCAGATACAACTTATCCATGGCATCAAATTCCAGGTCGAAGGTGGGAAGTACAAACTCGTCCACGATGAAACAGTCGGAGCCAAGTTCTTCGACTTCCAGTGCCCAGTAACCACCGCGACGGCCCGCAGGAATCACAAACTTGCCGGACACGGAGCCCCAGTCATTCGTTTTCAGTTGCAGCGATTCAATAACCTCCCCTTCATCATCACGCAAACGGACCTTTACCTTGCGTCCTTTCACCACCTGCAGGCTGCGGGCAGGGTCGCCGTTAAAGACAATGGCCTTGAACTGTAAAGTGTCGCCGGGCGTATAGGCGCCACGATCCTTATAAATGTTGCAGTGAAGCTGGTCTTCATACTTGGTGGGCTCGTATGCCGGGCCCAGATAAACCGGCGGGGACTTGCGCGTCCCGCTTTCGGCCACCAGATACCAGCTGGCCTTGGAGCTCTTGAGATGTTTGGTAAGCGCAGCAGGCAGCGGCGTAAAGCCGTCCAGTTTGAGGCTAGCCGATGCCACCTCTTTACCGCCCTTCTGAAGCTTGAGCGTAACGCTACGGAGCGGAACCCCGGTTTCGTAATCCGTCACATACACGCAACGGCCGCGGCTGTCTTCGCACGTAGCGATGGACAGCGTATGCTGCTCATAGGACCGGGTATCCTGGATCTTTCCGTTCCTGGCCTCCAGGGTATAGCTGCCGTCGGAGAGCTTCGGAAGCTGGATCCGGACGGTATCTACCACATAGAAACTGCCCTTCGGATTCTTGGCCTGCCAGAAATCCAGGGTCTTGTCGCCCTCTCGCAGGGTAACGGTAGCCTTGGCCAGATTGCGGAACAGGATCAGCGCCTCATCCTTATCAAAGCGCACCCACACCTCGCTGCGTCCCAACCGCTCTGCAAGGGAACGGGGCGTATTGCAACCGCTCACCAGGATCCGGTCTTCCCCTACGTAAGAACTACGTTCTTTTTCAAGCGCCTTTGCATCGTCGTACAAAGCCTTGTAGGCGTCACCACCGGCTTTTATGCGTTCCAGTTCCTCGAAACGCAGTTGCAGCAACGCCGCCCGGGGATATACGCTGAAGACGTAACCGGCATACTTATCGGCCATCTCCTCGTAGGCCTGGCGTTTTTGCTCCTGCTCATCCTCCTTCCAAGTCCGTTCTTGAAGCTGCGTATAGGCCAGGATGGCCGTGCCGGGATACATCACCTCGGCCTTCAGCGTATCGAATTCCCGAAGGTACCACAGGGCATACTCCCGGTCGGTGCGGATAAAATGACGGAAACCGTCGTTCAAATAATTCAGATTCCGATGCAGCGGCTGGTTGCAGCCTTTGAAACCCTCCGGATGCTCATTCACATAGGCGAGCAGGGAGGCATGGGAAGCGCCGCCCCACTCCTGCATCCACAGGAAGGTGACGATGGGTTCGTCGAATGCCTTGACCTCGGCCTCCAGGGCTTTACGGAGCGTATCCCGCTGTTTCCAGTCCCGGCGCTGCACACTTCTCACGTACTGCGTGGCAGCGTCGTAAAAGTCCACGGGAAGGTGCTGGGCCATGGCTTCGGCCTTGATCTTCGAGAGGGCTTCGGCCTCTTTCTGGGGCCTGTCGGCCGAATAAGCCTTTTTATACTCCTTCCACAGGGATGTGAGCTGGTGCCCGTCTCCCGTGTTCTGGGCCCAAACAGTGGCGGCGCCGGCCAGAAGGGCCAGCACCCAGGTCATTAGCATTCGTTTCATAACCAATCAGTTTGAAGGAATGAAAATCAATTATTGTGCCTTATGCAAACAGCGGCAGGGCGTCGGCTACGACGAAAGTGCTGCCGCCGATGTATATCAGAGTGTCGGGAGTGGCCAGCTCCAGCGCCTTCTCCACCGCTTCTTTCACGGTGTCAAAGGCCCGCGGAGGGATGACGTCGGAGGATGACGCATTTCCTGACGCATCGGCCCTATTATTTGCGTCGGGAAATGCGTTATTCTCCGACGTTAAGAACCGTTTGAGGATATCGGCCGACGACAACGCGCGGGGCGTGGAGGCCGTGGCGAAGAGATAGGTGGCGCGGCGGGGCATCAAGGGCAGGATGGCGTCGAGGTCCTTGTCGGCCATGATGCCATAGACGATGATGAGGGCGTCGTTTTCGCCGGAATCCACGCGCGCCTGCAGCTGCGCGAAGTTGTGCCGCAGCGCATGCGCATTGTGGCCGATGTCCGCTATCACCGTGGGACGCTCCTGAAGCCGTTCCCATCGGCCATGGAACCCCATGTTGCGGGCGGTGTGGACAATTCCCTCCACGATTCCCTCATCTGAAAGCGAAGGGAAGGCGGGCCGAAGAATCTCCAGCGCCGAGAGCACCGTACGGAGGTTTTTCGCCTGGATGGCGGCCTGCAGGTCCATGGCGCGGACGATCTCATCCTTCCGGCCCCAGAGGGTGGGGCTCATCTCATCGGCAAAGAAAAGCGGGCAGAAGCCGCGGGCCTTCGCCTCGAAAACGGGGGCGGTTTCGGGGATGCGCTCCCCCACCAGCGCGGGCACATCGGCCTTGAAAATCCCGGCCTTCTCCCCGGCAATCTGCTCCAGGGTATTTCCCAGCAGCGCCATGTGGTCCAGGCCGATGGAGGTGACGATTGTCAGCAGCGGCTTCTCCAGGATATTGGTGCTGTCCAGGCGGCCGCCGAGGCCAGTCTCGATGACGGCGACATCCACACCTTCGTCGGCGAACCACCTGAAGGCCATGCCGGTGGTGATCTCGAAGAACGACAATTGGTTCTCCGTTATCCACGGCAGCCAGCGGGTAAGGAATCCGTAAACGTATTCTTTGGGGATGAGGGTTCCACCGGCCTCCATCCTCTCGCGGAAATCCAGCAGGTGCGGCGAGGTGAAAAGCCCCGTCTTGAGGCCGCAGGAACTCAGGGCCGATGCCAGCATATTGGACACAGATCCCTTGCCATTGGTTCCGGCCACATGAATGCTGCGAAACTGCCTTGTAGGATGCCCCAAGGCCTCCTCGAAGGCCTCCATCCGTTCCAGTCCCGGCTTGTAGGCACCGGCACTGAACCCATCCTTCTGCACCGAAGGAAAGCGCCGGAAGATATCCTCCACCAGCGCCTGATATTCCGTTTCGTTGAATTCTGCCATGCCTTACAGCAGTTTGGAAGCTATGTCGGATAGCATGGAGCGCTCGCCCTTGCGCAGGAAGATGTGCTCGAAGAGGAACTGGCCCTTCATCTTTTCGCCCAGGTGGGTGAGGCCGTTGCTCCACTGGTCCAGATAAGGCTGGTCAATTTGGAAAATATCTCCGGTGAAGACCATCTTGGTGCCTTCTCCGGCGCGGGTGATGATGGTTTTCATCTCATGCGGGGTGAGGTTCTGGGCCTCGTCCACGATGAAGAACACTTTGCCCAGGGAACGGCCGCGGATGTATGCCAACGGGGAAATGAGCAGTTTCTCCTCCTTCAGCAACATGTCCAGTTTCTGGGCCTGTTTGCTGCCGGGTTTGAAACAGTGGCGGATGACCTCCAGGTTGTCCAGCAGCGGCTGGATGTAGGGAGACATCTTGCTCTTCTGGTCTCCGGGCAGGAAGCCGATGTCCTGACCGCCCAGCACCACCGTGGGGCGCGTAAGGATAATCTGGTCATAATCGTCGGCCTGCTCGAGGGCCGATGCCAGCGCGATGAGCGTCTTTCCGGTACCGGCGCCGCCCGTAAGGGACACCAGCGGAATGTCGGGATTGAGGCAGGCGTCCATGGCGAATTTCTGTTCGTCGTTGCGGGGACGGATGCCATAGGCCGACTGTGTGCGCACCAGCACGATGGATTCGCGGCGGGCGTCGTAGCGGGCGCAAACGGTCTCTCCTCCGAAGTTGAACATATACAGCTGGTTGGGACGGGGTTCGCGGCTGCTCACCTCCAGCCAGGGCAGGCTGTTGTCCTGGCCATAGCAGAGGCGCTGCAGGGCCTCGGAAGAGGCTTCCATCTCCACGACCTCCTTGTCCAGGGAGTCCATCACCTCGTCATCCATGCGGTCCGTGAGGTAATCCTGCGCCTCCATTCCGGCGGCGATGGCCTTCAGCCTCAGATTGATGTCCTTCGTAACCAGGGCCACAAAGCGGTCCGGATTGTTGTCCCTCACCCACATGGCCGTGGAGAGGATGCGGTGATCGGGAATGTCGTCCCGGAAGAGTTCCTGGTATTCGGGAGCGAAGGGATGGTTGGGCTCGATCTTCAGGCTGCCCAGTTTCCCGCCCAGCGGGACGCCGTTCGCGCCGGGTTTCTGTCCTTCGACCAGGTTGCTCACCTGCCGCATGAAGGAACGGGCGTTGAAATGGATGGTTTCGTCGCCCTTCTTGAACTTGTCCAGTTCCTCGATGACGGCAATGGGAATGACAATGTCATTATCCTGGAACTGTTTGACACTCTGATAGTCGTGCAGGATGACGTTGGTATCCAGCACGAATATCTTGGACTTGGATTTCTTAGTCTTCACCTTCCAGCGTATTTAAAAGGGATTCGAGAATATGCGGGATTTCTACTCTTTCGCTGATGGTCACGCCTTTCTTCCGGAGGGAAGGATGGCCTATCGGGAAATAGACCACATCCTGGAGGATGAGCTCCGCATCGACGTAGTCGTAGTCTATGTCGGCAATCTGGACAAGGACGCCGGGCACCTCCGAGAAGAGCACGCGGACGGGGTCTTCGTCGCCGTAGGCCTTGCAGATGTCGCGGATGCAGACATCGGCCCCGACGGTGGCGGACATGGCACGGAGGGCCGACATGAGGCCGCCCTCCCCTACGGTGACGCCGGCCTTGACGACGCCGTCCTCCACCAGTTCGCGAACCACCTCGTAGCAGTCCATGAAGTAATCTGCGTCCTGGATGTCGGGCGCCGTGGAAGGAGAAGTTCCCAGCGCCTGGGAAAGGGCGCTGCCGCCCAGGCGGAAGTCACAGGGGTCGAAAGGGATATAAATGATCCAGTCCTGCGCTTCGGGGACCAGGGATGCGGCCACTTTGCGCCGGCGGGACATGCGGGGATTCACGGTCCGGTAAGGGAGATCCTGAAGGAGCGTGTCCTCTTCGGGGGCATCCTCGTCGGAGACGGCAACGGTGGAGGCCTTGAAGTGCACCGACGGTGTGCCGCCGGAAAGGCTGTACTTTCCGATCTTCACGCCCAGGGCGTCGATATAGTCGCAGGCCTCTTCCACGGAGCTGTAGAAGGCGGCGGCAAGGCCGATTCCCTTGTCGTTCCACTTCCACTCCGCCTTCAGGGTAAGGTCCCCGAGACGGAAGTGACCGCCCATCCAGACGGCATCCAGCAGGGCCTGGGCCACTTTCCCTGCCGTGTAGGAGCCGGCGAAGGGGATGGGCAGCTGCCGCTTCTGGAGATAATCCACCAGCTGGGCATAGCGTTCAAGGAGGGATGCGTCGTAGGAGTAATTGTCCGGCGCGGGGTCTTCCCGTTCATCGGCCAGGGCGGGGGCTTCTGTATCGGCCTCCGGAAGGGGGGCGACGAGGCATTCACGAAGCATCTTACCCGGCGTCAGAGGCATCTGCACACCGTCAATGATGTAAGTGCTGTTCAACAGGTCCGTTTTCCCACTCATGCCTCAAATTTAGGCATTTTTCCGTAGAAAAAAAATTCTCTTGGCCCTGTGGAGGACCAAGAGAACGATAAGATGTATGATTTTCGTCAGGTTACTTAGCCTGGGAAATCTCGGCCTGGGCAGCGGCGAGGCGGGCGATAGGCACGCGGAACGGGCTGCAGGACACATAGTCGATGCCGATGGTGTTGAAGAAGGCGATGGACTTGGGATCTCCGCCGTGCTCACCGCAGATACCGCACATGAGGTTCTCGCGGCGGGTGCGGCCCTTGTCCACACCGATCTTCACGAGCTGGCCGACGGCCTTGGTGTCGATGGTCTGGAAAGGATCGGCGTCGAGGATCTTGTTGCCAAGGTAGTCGCCCATGAAGGTGCCGATATCGTCACGGCTGAAACCGAAGGTCATCTGGGTGAGGTCGTTGGTACCGAAGCTGAAGAACTGGGCTTCGCGGGCCATACGGTCGGCGGTCAGGGCAGCGCGGGGGATCTCGATCATGGTACCGAACTGGTAGTCGAGGAGGGTACCCTGCTGGGCCTGGACCTCGGCCTTGATCTTCTCGCAGATAGCCTTCTGGAAGCTGAGCTCACGGGCGCTGATGGTCACGGGGATCATGATTTCCGGGTGCGGGTGCAGGCCTTCCTTCTGAAGTTCGGCGGTAGCGGTGAAGATGGCGCGGTACTGGGTCTCGGCGATGAGCGGGAAGCTCACGTGCAGACGGACACCGCGGTGACCCATCATCGGGTTCACCTCATGCAGGGAAGCGCCACGCTTCTCCACTTCCTTCACGGAGATGCCCAGATCCTTGGCCAGCTCCTTCTTCTTGTCTTCGCCCTGAGGGACGAACTCGTGGAGCGGCGGATCCAGCAGACGGAACACGACCGGCTTGCCGTCCATCACGCGGAGGGTCTCCTTGACGGCGGCCTTCATGAAGGGCTCGAGTTCGGCGAGGGCGGCCTTGCGCTCCTCGTCGGTATCGCAGAGGATCATCTTACGGAGCTTGGACAGCGGGAGTTCGCTGTTGCGGCCGTAGAACATGTGCTCGATACGGAACAGGCCGATACCCTGGGCGCCGAACTTGAGGGCGCGGGCGGCATCTTCCGGCGTATCGGCATTGGTGCGGATACCCAGCTTGCGGAACTTGTCGCACATGGACATGAACTTGGAGAAGAGCGGGTTCTCGGAGGCGTCCATGGTCTCGATGGCACCTTCGTAAACCAGACCCTTGGCACCGTTCAGGGACAGCCACTCGCCTTCCTTGTAGGCCTTGCCGCCGTTGAAGGTAACGGTCTTGTCCTTGAAGTTGATCTTGATGGCGTCGCAGCCTACGATGCAGCACTTGCCCCAGCCACGGGCCACGAGGGCGGCGTGGGAGGTCATGCCGCCGCGCTCGGTGAGGATACCCACGGAGGCGTGCATACCGTCGATGTCTTCAGGGGAGGTCTCTTCACGGACCAGGATGCACTTCTTGCCTTCGGCGGCATACTTGATGGCATCCTCGGAGGTGAACACGATCTGACCTACGGCACCACCCGGGGAAGCGGGCAGGCCCTGGGCCAGGACGGTGGCCTTCTTCTCGGAGGAAGGATCCAGGATGGGGTGCAGGACCTCGTCCAGCTGGGCGGGAGCCACACGCATCACGGCGGTCTTCTCGTCGATGAGACCTTCCTCAACCATATCTACAGCCATCTGGAGGGCCGCCAGACCGGTGCGCTTGCCGATACGGCACTGCAGCATCCACAGCTTGCCTTCCTGGATGGTGAATTCGATATCCTGCATATCCTGGAAGTGATTCTCCAGGTTCTTGCGAATCTCGTCCAGTTCCTTGTAAACCTCAGGCATGGCGGTTTCCAGGGAAGCGAGATTCTTGTTCTTTTCGCTCTTGGTGGCTTCGTTCAGGGGGTTGGGGGTACGGATACCGGCCACCACATCCTCGCCCTGGGCGTTGATGAGCCACTCACCGTAGAACTTGTTGTCACCGTTGGCAGGGTTACGGGAGAAAGCCACGCCGGTAGCGGAGGTATCACCCATGTTACCGAACACCATGGACTGCACGTTCACGGCAGTACCCCAGTCGTCGGGAATGTGCTCGATCTGACGGTAGCGGATAGCGCGCTTGCCGTTCCAGCTCTTGAACACGCCGCCGATGGAACCCCAGAGCTGGGCCTTGGCGTCGTCCGGGAATTCAACACCCAGCACTTCCTTGATGCGGACCTTGAAAGCCTCGGCGAGGTCTTTCAGCTGGTCGGCGGTGAGTTCGGTGTCGCTCTTGTAGCCGTTGGCTTTCTTTACTTCTTCCATCATACGGTCCAGCTGCTGGCGAATGCCCTGGCCGTCTTCAGGCTCGATGCCTTCCGCTTTTTCCATAACGACGTCGGAGTACATCATGATCAGACGGCGGTAGGCGTCGTACACGAAACGGGGGTTGCCCGTCTTCTTGATCATACCGGGAATGGTAGCGGAGCAAAGGCCGATATTCAGGATGGTATCCATCATACCGGGCATGGAGCTGCGTGCACCGGAACGGCAGCTCACCAGGAGGGGATCGTTCGGATCGCCGAACTTCTTACCCATGATCTTCTCGGTAGCTTCGAGGGCATCGGCCACTTCGGCGCGAAGCTCGGGGGTGTAGCCACCGCCAAGACGATAATATTCAGTGCAGCATTCCGTCGTGATAGTGAAGCCGGCGGGAACAGGCATCCCCAGGAGATTCATCTCGGCCAGGTTGGCACCCTTGCCACCCAGCAGCTCTCTCATTTTTCCATCGCCCTCGGCGTGTTTGCCGCCGAAACGATAGACTCTTTTCTTATTCTCTGCCATAAAACTAATTAAGGTTAATATCTTTCTCTCTAAAGCCTGCAAATATACGATAATTATCGCAATTATTCAAAAGAATCCTCATTTGAATAAGGAATAATGCAGTTTTCACCAGAACAGAGTAGCGCCCTGCAGGGCGCCGGCCGGGCCCGGGACTTTGCGCGAGCAAAGTCGTAGAGGGCGAAAAGGCCGCAGGGGTGTATGAGGGGGCGGAGCCCCCTGTATAAAAAGGCGGTCTCCCTCCCCAAGGAAACCGCCCGAGTATATAAAACGAACTTAACAAATGGACATGAAGTAAACTTCATTATCCGTTGCAAAGTTACGACCTTTTATCTTCAAAACAAATAAAACTTACAATCTGCAAGCAAATAAAATAATTTATTAACGAATCTGTAAGGATTTTGAACCCTACAGCAGGGCTGTAACCGCCTGATAGTAACGCTTGGACACGGGGATTTCCTTGGCCCCTTCCTGGTCCAGCTGGGCCAGGGCGTATCCGTTGGCATCCTTCTTCAGCAGGGCCACATGGGCGGCATTCAGGAAGAAGGAACGGTGGCAACGCACCAGCCCGTTCCGCTGGAGGGTTTCTTCCAGCGAACGCATGGAACTGCGCAGGTTAAAATCCTTGATGCGGCCGTTGTCCATATGGACCACATGGACGTAGTTGTCCTCGGCCTCGATGTAGAGGACCGCTTCGGAGGAGACCACCAGTTTGAGACGTTTCTGGTCGTCATAGAAACGCAGGAGCGTCTTTTCGTCGGGGATGACGGCCCGGCCGGCCTGCTTTTCCAGCACGTAAAGCTGGACGCCCATCGTCAGGATGGCCAGCGGGAAGAACAGGATGCCGGCCGTGTACAGGACGCACAGCGACATGGCGGAGAAGTAAGGATGTACGCCACCCCAGCCAATCCCCATGGGAATGGACATGAACAGGCCGGAAACCACGATTTCTCCCAGGCACCACAGAAGGTACAGGGGCCAGTTCAGGTCAATCTTCCGCCGCAGCACGAACAGCAGCATGCGGGAAAGCGAGACCACGCCCAGCACGATGAGCGTGCACACGATGAGGTTGAGGGTGTATCGGCCTGCTCCCACGGAGAGGAACTCATCTATCCGGAAAGGCCTGTAGGCCAGAACGAACAGAAAGAAAAACAGGGGAAGACCCACGATGAACATCGTGATGACGGGCATCCTGTAATATATGCGGGAAATGGTTTTCATCTAGTCTAGTTTCAGGACAGCCATGAAGGCGCTCTGGGGAACCTGGACGGTCCCGATCTGACGCATGCGCTTCTTACCCTCCTTCTGTTTTTCCAGCAGTTTGCGCTTACGGGTGACGTCGCCGCCGTAGCACTTGGCCGTCACGTCCTTACGCACCTGGCGAACGGTTTCGCGGGCAATGATCTTGGCGCCGATGGCGGCCTGGACGGCAATGTCGAACTGCTGGCGGGGAATGAGGTCCTTGAGCTTGAGGCAGATCTTGCGGCCGAAGTCGTATGCGTGGTCCTCATGGATAAGGGTGGAGAGGGCATCGGCCGGGTCCCCGTTCAGGAGGATATCCAGCTTCACCAGGCGGGCCGGGCGGAAATCCGTCACATGATAGTCAAAGGAAGCGTAGCCTTTGGAGATGGACTTGAGCTTGTCGTAGAAGTCAAACACCACTTCGCTCAGCGGGAGGTCGTAGTTAAGCTCCACACGGTCCGTGGTAATGTAATGCTGGCCGATGAGCGTCCCGCGCTTTTCCATGCACAGCTTCATGATGGGGCCGTAAAAGTCGCTCTTGGTGATGATCTGGGCACGGATATAGGGTTCCTCGATATGGTCTATCACGGAAGGAGCCGGAAGGCCGGAGGGGTTGTGCACGTCGATGACTTCCCCCTTGGTGGTATATACCTTATAGGATACGTTGGGGACAGTGGTGATCACGTCCATGTTGAACTCGCGGAACAGGCGCTCCTGCACGATCTCCAGGTGAAGAAGGCCCAGGAAACCGCAGCGGAAACCGAAGCCCAGGGCCAGGGAGCTCTCGGGCTCATAAGTAAAGGAGGCGTCGTTGAGCTGGAACTTTTCCAGCGTTGCCCTCAGTTCCTCGAACTTGGAGGCATCTACGGGATACAGGCCGGCGAAGACCATCGGCTTTACTTCTTCAAATCCCGCGATGGCTTCCCGGCAGGGTTCTTCCACATGGGTGATGGTGTCTCCCACCTTCACTTCCACGGCGGCCTTGATGCCCGTGATGATATAGCCTACGTCACCGGCCTTGACTTCGCCGGTGGGGTTCAGTTTCAGTTTGAGGTTGCCCACTTCCTCCGCCTCGTACTCGTTGCCGGTAGAGAAGAACTTGACTTTATCTCCGGTCTTGAGGCTTCCGTTCACCACTTTGAAGTAGGCGATAATACCCCGGAACGGGTTGAACACGGAGTCGAAGATAAGGGCCTGGAGGGGGGCCGAGGGGTCTCCCTTCGGCGCGGGGACCTTGTCCACGATGGCATCCAGCACCGCCTGCACGCCCATGCCCGTACGGGCCGATACCCGCAGCACATCTTCGGGATCACAGCCCAGGAGGTCGCACACCTGGTCCTGCACCACGTCCGGCTGCGCGCTGTCCATGTCGATTTTGTTCAGTACCGGAATAATCTCCAGGTTATGGTCAATGGCCTGGTAGAGGTTGGAGATGGTCTGGGCCTGGATACCCTGGGAAGCGTCCACCACCAGCAGGGCTCCTTCGCAGGAGGCGATGGAACGGGACACTTCGTAGGAAAAGTCCACGTGGCCGGGAGTGTCGATAAGGTTGAGCCGATAAGTCTCCCCGCCCCGGACGTAATCCATCTGGATGGCGTGGCTCTTGATGGTGATGCCCTTCTCTCTCTCCAGGTCCATGTCGTCCAGGACCTGGTTTTCCATCTCGCGGGCGCTCAGGGTCTGGGTGAGCTCCAGCAGGCGGTCTGCCAGGGTGGACTTGCCGTGGTCAATATGTGCGATGATGCAAAAATTGCGAATGTTCTTCATGGATTCTATTTCAGCCTCCAAAAGTACGCATTTTGCCCCGATTTTGCAAAATCCCCTGCCCCGCCCCCCGTGCCGGTCCCTGTTTCGCCCTACTCGAGCACGAAATCGGCCCTTCTGGTGCTCGAACACTCTGTTTTGCCCTACTCGAGCACGAAACCGGCCCCTCTGGTGCTCGAAACATCATACAAAAGAATTACATGTTTTGTATGATGGGGGTTCATTCGTCCCTATATGACGATTTTCGCCACATTTTCCCTGTTTGGGAAGGTGATTCTGGGAAATCATGCATACCTTGTAGAAAAAAAGTATGCGTTATTCTGACACCCCTGCCGAAAGAGCCTTCCTGAACGCCGCTCCGTGCTTCCATCTTTACACAACTCCTCTGGAAAGCGATTTCTTCTTTCACGACGACCATGAAAGAGTAATTGCACTGAATCTGATGGCAATCGCCAAAATGGCCTCGGACTGTAAGTTGCTGGCCTATTCCATCATGACCAATCATTTCCATTTTATCCTGTCAGGGCAGGAAGAAGAGGTTTTGTCTTTCTTCGAACGGTATAAGCTCTTGCTGGATAACTATTTTTCCCGTCACGGGAAGCCGGGGATTATGCGGTCTGTCAAAGCGGGGATAACCGCCATTAACGATTTAAGGCAATTGAGAACAGAGATTGCCTATGTAATACGCAACGCCTTTGTGGCAAGACCGGAAGTAAACGTTTTTGCCGACCCCTGGTCTTCTGGTTTTCTGTATTTCAACCCGCTCCTGGTTAAAGACGGGGTTTCAGCGTCTTCACTGAAAGGAAGAAGCCTGCGGGAATTCACCTGCTCGCGAACCATTACGGAACTCGATGCCCGGATTTATGTCAAAGACGGGGTGGCCCAGCCTTGGAGTTTTGTGGATTATGAATACGCCATGTCCTTTTACGATAACGCCCGTCAGTTTGTTTTCAGCGTACTCAAGAGTGTTGAAGCCCAGGTAGAAACGTCTTTGAAATACGGCGATGATCCGGCTGTCTGCGATGAAGAATTATTGCCCCTGGTAATGGATTTGAGCAGGAAGACGTTTCAGGAGGCCGGTGTGTTTCAACTGAACGCCCGGCAGAAAAAGGAACTGGTCGTACTGGTAAAAAACAAATATCACTCTTCCAACAAGCAGTTGGCAAGAGTGATTAAAATTCCGCTAAGTGAAGTGGATGCGATGTTCCCGCTGCGCGCGAAACGTTAAACCAGGAACAGGCAGAAACCCAGGCCCATGAGCAGGCACAGGGCGAAAGTGGACATGACCAGCAGGGGCAGCATGGGATCCAGGGCGCGGTCTTCCCGTGTCCAGACACCTGTCAGGTGCTTGACATAAAGCGGCAGCGTGACCACCCACATCCAATGCCACACAGACGGCCAGCACAGCAGGCAGTAGGCGGCCATGCACACCCATCCCAGAACGATAAGCACCGTCTGGTAAATGCGTGCACGGTGCATGCCCAGTTTTATGGCTATGGTGACACGGTTGACGGCGTCGGTTTTCATGTCACGGATGTTGTTCACATTGAGAACGCCCACGCTGAAGCACCCTACGCCGGCCGCCGGCAACAGCAGTTTCCAGTGCAGCCCTACCCCATGGGTGCAGACGAAATAGGCGCCCAGCACAGACACAAGCCCGAAAAACAGGAATACATAGATGTCTCCTTTGGCCCGGTAGCCGTAGGGGTTATGCCCCAGCGTATATTTCATGGCGCCCATGATGGCGGCGGCGCCCAGCATCAGCACCAGAATGGGAGTCATGTCCCAGAGGGTGCCGAACGCGCGCCAGGTCATCAGCGTCCCGAAAACAATGCAGAGGACGACAAACAGGCCGATGAGCCTTTTCATGTCGGGAATGCTCAGCGCACCAGAATTGAGCCCGTACTGCGGGCCGACCCTTTCGGCCGTGTCCGTCCCGCGCAGGACGTCCCCCAGCTCGTTGGACAGGTTGGACAATATTTGCAGGCACACCGTGGTGATCACGATCAAGACGGCCGTCCAGGCATCAACTTTCCAGTCGGCCACGGCCAGCAGGATACCCAGCAGCACGCCGGCCATCGAAAGCGGCAGCGTGCGCAGGCGCATAGATTGGATTGCAGCTTTGAATTTCATAACACAAAGTTAGCAAAAAACCACCACTATGCTTCGCTGGATTGTCCGGATGAGGATAAATTGCGGGTAAAGTACATCACAGTTGACAGGAGGACGAACAGGAGCAGCGTTCCGCAGAGGAAGGCATAGGTTTCCATCTGCAAAAGGACGAAACTGGTAACGAATGCTGCGGCCGAAAGGGCGCCCAGCACATAGGCCGCCCGGTTCCGGAGGATAGCCCTGAAATAACAGGTGAGCGCAGTAACTGTCATGAGGGCCGACAGCAGATAGGACAGGCCGAAGGTCATGAACTCGGAGAATGACAGTACCAGGGTATAAAACAGCACGATGGACAGGCCAACTACGGCATACTGTATCAGATTGATCGGACGCCCCGTAAGCAATTCAGCACCCAGGGCTGCCAGGAAAATGAGCAGGATAACCAGAATCCCGTATTTGGCACTGCGCATGGACTGCTGGTACTGTGTGACATCCTGCAACATTTTCACACCAAAGGAGCAGCTGTCCGGCTCGCCCCTATTGATTTTGGACACCTCCCAGGAAGCGGTGAATCCGTTTTCGCCAATCTCCCTTGCGGCAGGAAGGAAATCACCCGTGAAGGAAGGGTTGGGACAATCTGCCTGCATACGGACATGGGTAGTCTCTCCATAGGGACGAACCATCAAGTCTGACGAGCCGCGAATCTGATAGGTAATCTTAAAAGGAATGGCCGTTTTGCCATCCATCTGTTCTACAGGGAGGTCAAGCGGCGTCACCATCAGGGCCGCCCCTTCCTGCCGGGCAGTGGCCGATGCCAGTACCGACGTCTCCTGGAAAGAGCCGTTTTCCGTGCCAATGGAAAAACAAGCATCCCCTTCGATGCCGCGAACATCACTTACGCCCAGCGTTAGTTTCTTTTCTATGATATCCCAGGTGGCGTACGTATCAGGGATGAGGAAGTATCCTGTCATGACTACTTCGGATTTATACACCAGGACATCGTAAATGGACCGATGCAGGATTTGAGTCCCGGCCTGGATTTCCATATTGAGTTCCTTGGGATAAATGAAGAATGTTTTTATCTGGGGCTTGTCATCCTTGTCTTTCTCCAGACTCCGATAGGCCAGGCGGATGGAGGGGCCGGTCAGCGTCTGGGGAAGTCCCCAACTGCCGGACACCTCCCGGACACAATCATCTAATGCATCCTGTCTGTCACGGATCTGGTTTTTCACCATAGCTAAAGGAATCAGAAGCAGCAATGTAATGCCAGCCACCAGGCACAGCTTTACAGGAAGAGATTGGAATTTCGTTTTCATTTCTGCGTAAATTTTACGCAAATGTAAGGTATATTTTTATATCATCCTAATTTTCTGCGTATTTTTTACACATAATCATTGTTTTCTGTTTTCGAGAGAGTTATGTATCTTTGTCTTCGATATGGCCAAAGTGTTCATCAGCTACGCAAAAAAGGATTACATTGCTTCGGACGGAAGTGTAATCCCAGGCAATCCCGTGGACAGAATTCTGACTGCTCTCAGTGCGGAGGATATCGAATACTGGATAGACCGTGAGAAATTATCGGGCGGTGACACTTATGCCGAGCGGATAACCCGCAACATCAAAGATTGTGATGTGTTCCTGTTCCTTTCCACACAGGCAGCCAATTCATCTCCCTGGACCTTGAGGGAAATCAGTCTGGCTATCCAGTTGGGGAAACGCATCCTCCCCGTTCGACTCGACTCATCGGCCTATGACGATGCGGTAAGCCTTTACCTTTCCTCCATCCAGTATATCGACTGGAAAGAGATAGGGGCGGAATCGGCCCTGCGGTGCATCGTCAACCGGATCAAACGTCCGTACATCGATGACTCCAACGGGATTGACTACGGAAAGTTGCCGGCATTCACGACGGGCATCCTCTACTCGGCCCTTGTCGTTCTCACGGTCATCTATGCCTTGCTCACCTATCTCTTCCTTTGGTCTAAGACGCTTCAAAGCAGCGAAGTAATCGGCGGGCTTGTAGGCTTTATCGGCGAAACAGCACTCTTGCTGTCCATATACTATATCCTCCGTATGCTTCGCAGACGCCACTGCGTTTTCCTGCTGCCCCTTCTTTTGGTGGGTTTGGTCTTATGCGCCGCTTTTACATCGGCCCGGATAGATTTATTTGTATGTGCGGGATTGCTTGCGTTGGGATGGGCCGTGATCTTTTTTACGTGTTTCTACAAAACACCCACGCGAAAGAGTTTCTTCAGCCAGATGAGCAGGGAGCAGACACTGATGAAACTCAACGACCCGGAGAACCTGATCCTGGTTTACCTGGTTGTCAAATGCGCCATCGTCGTCGTTGGCCACTGGTTTGAGGGCTTTATGAACCTAGCCCGTTTTCTTGAACAGTTCCGCTATTAGAACTCAAGGCGGAAGCCGCTATTCTTGAGCTCGTTATACCTCTCTATGTTAAAGCGATAAGTTTGAGGAATACGCGTGGCCAAGTGAGAGGGACGGTCGCCGGTTGGCTGGAGAATACCCAACTTCTGCATCTTTGAAGCAAAGTTGCGGCGGTCGAAACGGACGCCGAGGATAGCTTCGTACAAGGCCTGGAGTTGCGGAAGGGTAAAGACCTCGGGAAGGAGGTCAAAACCAACGGGGTGGAAATGAATCTGCTCCTTCAGGCGTTCCAGGGCAATTCTGAGAATGCGGTCGTGGTCAAAAGCCAACGGCGGGACGTCCTTTACCGGAAACCACCGGGCATCTGAAGCATCGTCTCCTCCCTTGACGGAATCCTTCTGCACAAGAGCCATGTACGCGATAGTAATCACACGCTCACGCGGATCACGGTTTACCTCCGAAAAGGTTCCGAACTGGAAAATGGATACGGCTTCAAAGCCCGTCTCTTCCATCAGTTCCCTTCGAGCACCTGTTTCGGCGTCTTCATCCATTTTGAGGAAGCCGCCCGGAAAGGCCCAGCAGCCTTTGAACGGCTCTACGCCACGTTCCACCAACAGGACAGAAAGCCCCTCGCAGATATCGTAGCCAAAAATGACGCAGTCGGTCGTAACGGCTGGATGGGGATACTGATAAGTATACATACGCGTAGATTTTACGCAAAAGTACGAATAATTCTTCAATAACCACCACCTCGTGCACCAAAAGGGCCGAATTCGTGCTCGAGTGGGGCGAAACAGGGGGTTCGAGCACCAGAAGGGCCGATTTCGTGCTCGAGGTTCCCAAAACAAGGTGCTCAAGGTGCCCAAAACGGGGTGATCGAGTGCGCGATTCCGCGCGCGGGGGTTGATAATTAGGGGTAAAATGTGTAATTTTGTACACAATATAACCTATCATCATGGCTAAATCAACGCAAGAACTGAAAACCATCGCCACCCAGGTGCGCCGGGATATCCTGCGCATGGTGTGCATGGCCAAGTCCGGCCACCCCGGCGGGTCCATGTCCTCCACCGATGTTCTCACGGCCCTGTACTTCAATCAGATGAATCAGAGCCCCGCCACCTGGACCCGCGACGGCAAGGGACAGGATATGTTCATCCTGTCGGCCGGTCACATGACTCCCGTCTATTATTCCGTACTGGCCCGCGCCGGATACTTCCCGGTGAGCGAGCTGGCCACTTTCCGCCAGATGGGCACCCGTCTCCAGGGTCACCCCTCCGTCCGCAAGGGACTTCCGGGCATCTTCCAGGCATCCGGTTCCCTGGGACAGGGCCTGAGCGCCGCCTGCGGCCTGGCTCTCGGCAAGAAACTGGACAAGGACGACAATTACATCTACTGCCTCTGCGGTGACGGCGAAAGCGAGGAAGGCCAGATCTGGGAAGCCGGCATGTTCGCCGTGTACCACAAACTGGACAACCTCATCGCCATGACGGACTGGAACGGCAAACAGATCGACGGCCCGGTAGAGGAAGTCTCCGGCATCGGAGACCTCGCCGCCAAGTGGGAGGCCTGGGGCTGGAAGGTCATTGTGGCCGATGCCCACGACTTCGACGCCATCGCCAAAGCCTTCGAACTGGCCAAGGCCAGCAAGGGCAGCGGCGTCCCCACCATGATCCTGTTCAAGAGCGAAATGGGACACGGCGTGGATTTCATGGCCGGCACCCACAAGTGGCACGGCTCGGTTCCCAAGCCCGAACAGCTGGAAGACGCCCTCAAACAATTAGGTGAAACCCCCTTAGGAGACTTTTAATATGAAAAAATACACTGATACAGGTAAGAAAGATACCCGCAGCGGTTTTGGCGTGGGTCTCCTCAAGGCCGGACAGGCCAATCCCAACGTGGTGGCCCTCACCGCAGACCTCAAGGGTTCCCTGAAGATGGACGCTTTCGCGGCTGAATTCCCGGAGCGTTTCTTCCAGTGCGGCATTGCAGAAGCCAACATGGTCGGTGCCGCCGCCGGTCTTGCCATCACCGGCAAGATTCCCTTCATCGGTTCCTTCGCAGAATTCGTCACCGGACGCGTCTATGACCAGATCCGCCAGGAAGTTTCCTACGGCAAAACCAACGTCAAGATTGCCTCTTCCCACGCCGGCATCACCCTGGGCGAAGACGGCGCCACCCACCAGACCATGGAAGACATCGCCCTCATGCGCGCCCTTCCCGGCATGGTGGTCCTCAACCCCTGCGACTTCAACCAGACCGTGCAGGCGACCATCGCCGCAGCACAATATGACGGCCCCGTGTACCTGCGCTTCGGCCGCCCGTCCGTTCCCAACTTCACGGATCCGGACCAGCCGTTTGTCATCGGCAAGGCCATCGTGATGAACGAAGGCAAGGATGTCACCCTCATCGCCACAGGCCACACCGTGTGGGAGGCCCTGCAGGCCGCCGAGGCCCTTGAGGCCGATGGCATCAGCGCGGAGGTCATCGACATCGCCAGCATCAAGCCGCTGGACGAGCAGGCCATCGTCGCTTCCGCCAAAAAGACGGGCGCCATCGTCGTAGCCGAAGAGCACAACATGGCCGGCGGCCTGGGCGAGGCTGTCGCCTCCTGCCTGGCCAAGTCCTGCCCCACCCCCGTGGAGTTTGTCAACGGCGAGGACAAGTTCGGCCAGTCTGGCACACCTTCTGCACTGATGGCCGCGTATGGCCTGGATGCCGCCCACATTGCCACGGCAGCGAAGAAGGCCATCGGCCGGAAATAAATGGACGGACTTGAGCAGGTATTCAACAGCATCGTAAAACAGTACTCCGAACGGTTGTACTGGCACGTGCGCCGCATGGTCGGCTCCCACGAAGATGCCGACGACCTGCTCCAGGAAATCTTCCTCAAGATATGGACTGCGCTTCCCTCCTTCCGGGGGGAGGCGCAGCTTTATACCTGGGTCTGGCGCATCGCCACGAACGAAACCCTCAACTACCTCAGGAAAGAAAAGGTGCGGGCGCTGCTGCACTTCGCCTCCCCCGACGACATCGCCGTCCAGAAGGTGCAGGCCGATCCTTTCTTCAACGGCACCGAAGCCGAACGAGAGACGGCCAAGGCTATCGCCCGCCTCCCCGAGAAACAGCGCCAGGTATTCATCATGCGCTGGTGGGACGAGCTCAGCTACGAGGAGATATCGGCCATCACGGGCACCTCTGTCGGAGCGCTCAAGGCATCCTATCACATCGCGCAGGAGAAAATCAGATTAAACCTTTCGAACTCCGAAGTGTCAAAGTAAGCAGTTATGACCAAAAGAAACCCCATCACCGTCCCCGACGGATATTTCCAGAACCTGGAACAGCGCCTGCAGCAGATCCCCCGGGAGGGCATGCAGCCGCGCGGCGTGCGCAGGCTGGCCCCTTACGTGGCCTATGCCGCCTCGCTGCTCCTGCTGGTCGCCGTCGGCAGCGTGGTTCTCCGTCCCGGCGCAAAGACGGAGGACGAAGGTTGGGACTACGTTTCCTATCTGGCCCAGTCACTGGATCCCGACGGGCTGGTAGAGCTCAAGGAGACGGAAGAACTCACCGAGGACGAAATCCGGAGCTTCCTTCTGGCCAGCAACATCTCAGTTGAACAAATAGCTTTATTGGAAGATGAAAAAGCTTATTAGCCTACTATTTGCCGTCGCGCTCATGAGCGTGGCGGCCTTTGCGCAGCCCCATAACAAGAAGGGCGCAGACCAGTGGAGGGAGCGCGTACGCGCAGAGCAAGTCGCCTTCATCACCTCCGAACTGAATCTCACCGAGGCCGAAGCCCAGGCTTTCTGGCCCGTCTATAACGACATCCAGAGCAAACGCCGCGAGGCCTTCCAGGCCTCCATGAACGCGTTCTCCGAGCTGCAGAAGGGCATCGAGAGCCAGGATGTCGAAAAACTCCTCAACGATTATCTGGACTGCAAGAAGGCGTCCGAGAAACTGGAGGCCGAGGCAGTCACCCGCTACAAGAAGGTGCTGCCCGTCGAAAAGGTGGCCAAGCTCTTCCTGGCAGAAGAGAAGTTCCGTCACCAGCAGATCAACCGTCTGGGCCGCCACAAACCGAGGAATGCCCAATGATCCAGGCCACACAGCTCCGCAAATCCTTCGGTACCCTTGAGGTGCTCAAAGGCATCGACTTCTCCATGGAAAAGGCCGAGGTCGTAGCCATCATGGGCGCCTCGGGTGCAGGCAAGTCCACCCTGCTTCAGATTCTGGGCACGCTGCTCACCCCGGACAGTGGCTCGCTGCTGATCGATGGAACGGACGTTCTCGCGCTCAAGGGGAACGCCTTGTCGGCCTTCCGGAACCAGCGTATCGGCTTTGTCTTCCAGGCGCACCACCTGCTGCCGGAATTCACCGCCCGGGAGAACGTGATGATGCCGGCCCTCATCGGCGGCACGGGAATATCGCAGGCCCGCAAAAAGGCCGATGAACTTCTGGAAGCCGTGGGCCTCGCCCAGCGCGCGACCCACAAGCCCTCGGAGCTCTCCGGCGGCGAACAGCAGCGCGTGGCCATCGCCCGCGCCCTCATCAACACGCCCGCCATCCTCTTTGCGGACGAGCCCACCGGCAACCTGGACACCCGCACCAAGGACGAGATTCACCAGCTCCTGCTGGACATCCGCAGGGACAGGGGCCAGAGCGTAGTCATCGTCACGCACGACAACGATCTCGCCCGCCTGTGCGACCGCAGTTGCTTCCTGCAGGACGGAGCCTGGAAATAAAACCTGAAAAGTGCGCGCCTTCCTTCACAGGGGGGCGCGCACATCAACAATAATACAATAACTAACCACTAACCCTACTCAATCCTGTCCCTCCGTGGTTATAATCGTTCCGTCGGGGTTGTATCTCAATTCACATACTTTGAGGCTTCGCAGCCAGGTTCTACCGCCGGAAGGAACACTGTCGTGATGGAAGAGCCACCACTTTCCGCCATACTCCACGATACTGTGATGCGTGGTCCAACCCACGACGGGCGTCAGAATACGTCCCATGTAGGTGAAAGGGCCGTAAGGATTGTCGCCGATGGCATAGCAAAGATAATGTGTGTCGCCCGTGGAGTAGCTGAAATAATATTTTCCATTGTACTTGTGCACCCAGCTGGCTTCGAAGAAGCGGCGGGTGTTGTCTCCGGCCGTCAGGGGCTTTCCGTCCTTGTCCAGGATGACCACGGGACGGGGTTCCTCGGCAAATTCCAGCATATCGTCGCGCAGGCGGGCCACCCGGGGAGGGATGGCGGGCTGGTCGTCGGCCGGGAAAGTGGAACCGGTATCCAGGGCTTTGTTGTCGCGGTAACGCTGCAACTGACCGCCCCAGATGCCGCCGAAGTAGAAATAATAATCCCCTCCATCCTCCAGCACGCACACATCGATGGAATAGCTTCCCATCATGGGCGCGGGCTGGGGAATGAACGGGCCTTCCGGCTTGTCGGCCACAGCAACACCGAAGCGGAAGATGTCATTTTTGTCTTTGGCCGGGAAATACAGGTAGTACTTACCGTTCTTCCGGGCTACATCGCAATCCCAAAGCTGGCGCCCTGCCCACGGGATATCCTCCAGGCGGAGAATAACGCCGCAGTCCTGCACCGGTGAGGACATAGGGTCAGGGCCGTCCAGCCGGATTGCGTGGTAATCCTTCATGTCGAAATGGCTTCCGAAGTCGTCCTCGGGAATGCCGGACTCCCGGTCATGGGAGGGATAGATGTAGAGCTTTCCGTCGAAAATGTGGACGGAAGGGTCTGCCATGTAGTCGTTGGGGACCAGATAGCGTTTGGGAGTCTTATCGGACATACTTGTGAAGGAAAGGTTTAAGGTTATAGTCGCGGCCGATCCACAGCGGAGCATCCTTGCGTCCGGGGATGGGCCAGCCATTCTTCCAGCTGTCGCCGTCGCTTACGCCCCACAGATTGATGCGGCGCACTACGTCGGCATTGCGGATAAACATATCCAGGAAAGCGCCCATGCGGGCGTTCCATGCCTCCTGCACATCGGCGGGGACACCGTCGGGCCAGGGATTTATCACCTGCTCCCATGCCTCGCGGGTCATGGACACGTCCGCGCTGCGGGTGATGGTAGGAAGGATACTCATATCCAGTTCGGTGATGCAGACATCCAGGCCGGTCTCGTCTTTGACGCGGCGGATGAAGCTCTCGTAGAGGTCGATGTCCGGGTAATCCATTCCCAGATGGGCCTGGAAGCCGAGGGCGTCGATGCGGATACCACGCTCCTGCATGTCCTTGGCCATTTTGATGACGGTCTCCAGTTTAGCGGGTTCATGCATGGAGTAATCGTTGTAATAGAGTTCGCAGTCGGGATCCGCCTCGTGGGCACATTGGAAAGCCCAGGGGATGAATTCTTCTCCCAGGATGCGATAGAAAAGGGAGTTGCGGTAGGAGCCGTCCTCCATGATGGCCTCGTTCACCACATCCCAGCCCTTGATGCGGCCCTTGTACCGGGACACCACCGTGGTGATGTGCTGCTTCATGCGCTCTTTGAGCACTTCGGGGGAAACGAGGTTCCCTTCCTTGTCGAAGCAGAAGTCCGGCGTGAGCTGCGAGTGCCAGATGAGGCAGTGTCCGTAAACATCCAGACCGTGCGACTCGCCGAAGGCAACGTATTGGTCGGCCAGGGTCCAGTTGTACTGGCCGAAGGCCGGCATGATTTCGGCGCTCTTGAGGCAGTTTTCCGGTTCGATGGCACCAAAGTGCCGGAACAGGACGGAATCTCCCCGGGTGTCGGTCTCCCGGATCTGGCCCGCATTGACAGCGGCGCCCAAAACGAATTTCCCCTTGAATACATCTTTCAGGGCAGGCTCCTTCGGAGCGCAGGCGGCAGCCAGCAGAACGGCTGCGAGAAAAACTGTTCTTTTCATTATGATCTTGCTTCTATTTCTCGGTTGATTTCGTCCATTCTCTCGTCGGAGAGTTCGTACTTGGAAATAATCCACATGGCCAGGAGCAGCAGCATGGCGGGGATGACGCATACCAGCCACAGGATGCCCTGCAGCACCAGCGGGGTCTGCGCGGCGGCATCGGCCTTGAAGCCTACCAGGGCCAGCACCAGGCCGGGGACCACGCCGCCCAGGGCCATGCCGGCCTTGAAGAAGATGCCGGTGAGGGCGTTTACGATTCCGGAGATGCGTTTGCCGGTGGTGTATTCTCCATAGGCGATGACCTCCGGAACCAGGGCCCACATGTAGCCGGTGGCGGTGATGATTCCGCTGGACTTGACAAACTGGGCGATGCAAAGCAGCACGAAGTTATCCTTGGTGGCGGGAATGGAGACGAAGGTGTACATCATCATCATGCCCAGGATGGCCACGCCCAGGAAGAGGTAGAACATCCCCTTCTTGCCGATCTTGCGCTTGATGGCGGGAACCAGCGGCATGAAGATGAAGGCAGGGATGGTCCCCAGCCACATAAACAGGGTTGTCAGCAGCGGAGTGGCGCCCACGTTGTAGCTCATGAAATAGGCGTCGGCGGCGTTTCCTACGCTCATCATGGCGAAGGCCGTGATGAAGAAGAAGGCCAGCACGCGCAGGGGTTTGTTGCGCAGGAATTCCATCCACAGATCGCTTACCTTCACCTTGGCGGCATCCTTCTGGGCCATCACCACGCGTTCCTTGCACTGGCTGAAGCAGAAAAACAGCAGGACCAGGGCAGCCAGGGCGAAAAGGGTCATCGTCTTGAACCAGGCGGGAGCGGCCTCGGGCGTATTGTACACGGCCACGCCGTCCACCTTGGGGGCGAAGTAGGCGATAATGAGCGGAAGGGATTTCACGCAGAGAGCGCCCAGGTTGGCCATGAACATACGGGTGCTGGTGAGTACGGTGATTTCGTTCGTGTCACGCGTCAGGGAGGCGTTGAGCGCGCCGTAAGGGACGTTCACCAGCGTGTAGCACAGGCTCATGCCCACATAGGTGACATAGGCATAAACCAGGGAGCCGCTGAAGCCGTTCCAGAAGCACAGGATGGCCAGGCCCACCAGCGGGAGACCGCCCATCAGCAGCCAGGAACGGTATTTACCCCAGCGGGGATTGCCCTTGTCCACGAGGGCGCCCACCACCGGGTCCCACACCACGTCGATGAAACGGACGATGAAGAACATCAGGGCCGCCACCTCCGAGGCAAGGCCGAACACATTGGTGTAGTAGAACAGCAGCCAGATGCTTACCGTCTGGTAAACCAGGTTCTGGGCCATGTCTCCGGCGCCAAAACCGATGCGCTGCATCCAGCTCAGTTTATAGAATCCTTTCGATTGCGTGTTATCCATGACTACTTATTAGCTTCGAGTATCACATTTGCGGTCCTGCGTCCCACGGTGGCCTTGTCCTGCGGGTGGATGTCGTTCCATTCGCCAAGGTCTGCGTTGGGGACAAGATAGACTCCTTCCATTTCACGGGCCGTGAGACGCTGCTCCTTCTGCACCCGGTTCCAGCCCCAGTCGTTGTCGGTAAGTTCCGAATGTTCGAAGGCTGCCAGTTCAATGATATAGAAGGGAAGGTCGGGGGTGGCCAGTTCCTCGCGGCGGGTATTCACCAGCGTCTTCAGGAGGGATCCGTAGTCTGCGGCGTTCCAGCAGTTGCTTTCTCCCTGGTACCAGATGAATCCGGCGAAGGCGAAGTTCTTCAAGGGCGCTTCCATCGCGTTGTACAGGCCGGCGGCCTTGTAGTGGAGGAAGACCTGGGACGGGCGGGCCGGCATCCGTCGGCCGTCCTTATGTTCCCAGCCCTTCAGCAGCGAGACTTTCCCGCCGGGCGTTTCCAGGCAGTATTCTTTGTCGGGGACGAAGGAAGGAGGGTTGCCGCCACAGGCATACAGATGGATTTCCACCGTATTGAGCCCTTCCTTGAGCACACCTTCAGGGACGGAATAGTTGCGGGGCGGATACATATAAGTGGTATTGCCCACATACTGGCCGTTGACGAAGGTGGAATCGGCGTCGATCATGGCGCCCAGGCGCAGCAGGGAGGCTCCCGTCCATCCTTCGGGAAGGTTGAAGGAAGTACGCAGATAGTGGCTGCCGTACTTGTTCTCACCCTTTGCGTCGATTCCCCAGGATCTGTCGAAGAGATCTACCCGTTCCCATCGGGCCTGCGTATTGGCGGGAAGGGCGTTATGGGCGTTCTGCCAGTCGGTATAGAGGGTTGCGTTGAAGTGGTTCAGGCTGTCCAGCACATGGGGCCGGCGAAGGAAGTTCAGTTCGTCCAGGGCGTAGCCGGGAAGGACATCCTCCCGCAGCCAGGCTTCGATGGGAGACCCGCCCACGGACACATTCACCATTCCCACGGGAATGCCTGTGTCTTCCTGGAGGTATTTGGCAGTGAAATAGCTCACCGCACCCCAGTCGAGAGCCGTCTGGTCTCCGTCCAGCACCTCCCACGCGCAGGCAGGAAGGTCCTCCTGCGGCCCGTCGAAGTCATAGGCGACGGGGACGAAGAGGTAACGCATATTCTCGTTCGCGTAGCCCTTGATTTCGTCTGCTACCGCATCCAGGCACCGGCCCACGGGAAGTTCCATGTTGGACTGGCCGGAGCAGAGGAACACGTCTCCCACCAGGATATCCCGGATGAGCGTGTCGTTCACCTTCAGCGTATAGGGACCGCCGGCTTCGGTGGCGGGCAGTTCGGCTCTCCAGCGGCCGTCGGAATCGGCCTTCACGCTCAGTGTCCGGCCCTGCCATTCCAGGGTGACCGGCGCGAAGGGACGGGCGGAACCCCATACCGGGACGGGGCGGTCCCGCTGGATGACCATGTGGTCGGAGAAGATGCGGGGCATGGTGACAGGCCCCCGGCTGCAGGACGCCAGGAGCGCAAAAAGTATAATTATGAGGGCTTTTTTCATGTTGCAAAGTTATCAAAAAGGCCCCTCGGAAGGGGCCAGAAATGTTTCAGTCGTTATTGAAAACAAACCAAAACTGTAACTATCGTTACATTTTATTTTAAAAACGGTTCATTCGAACAATCTGTCCAGTTCTTCACGGTCGGTAACGTCGGCGTATTTGACTTCAAACTCCTTCGGAGACATCCCGAAATAACTGCGGAAAGAATTGGAGAAATAGGAAGGTGTGGAGAAGCCCACACGGTAGGCAATCTCGGAGATATTCACCTTTTCGTGGACCAGCAGATAGGCGGCCTGTTTCATGCGGGTGGATTTGATAAGGCTGGACGGGGAAATGCCCAGTGCCTCCTTGAGCTTGCGGTTCATGTGGACGCGGCTCATACCCACTTCGCGGCTGAGGTCCTCGACGCTGAACTCCGGGTTGTCCAGGTTTCGTTTGACCACCTCCATCACGCGGTCCATCAGGTCTGCCCCCACGGAATTCACCTTCACCTCCTCGTAGTCGTAGCGCGTACCGCCGGAGAACTTGCCGCGCATGGTGTCGCGGGTGGAGATGACCTGCGCGATGGAGCTGCGCAGCAGCGCGATGGAAAGCGGCTTGGACAGGAAGCGGTCGGCGCCGCTGTCGATGCTCTCCAGGTGGCTGGTTTCGTCGGCCGATGAGGTGAGGATGATGACGGGGATGTGGCTGGTGACGGGGTTGTGACGGATGCGGCGGCACAGTTCCAGGCCGTCCATGCCGCTCATCATCAGGTCGGAGACCACCACGTCGGGCTGGGTCGTGGAAATATCGGCCCAGGCCTCCTGCGCGCCGGGGAAGGTTTTGACGTTGTACAGGGAACGAAGCTCCGCGAGAAGGTAGTCGCGGATTTCGGGGTCGTCGTCCACGATAACCACGCTGCGCTTGGATTTGAGCACTTTCTCGGAGGCGTCGGCCGCTGGCCTGAAGGCAAGGTCTTCGGTGCTGCGCACCAGCTCTTCGCTCGTGGGCATCTTGGTGTACAGGTCCTTGTGGTGCGAGGTGGCGGAGAGTTCTTCGTCGGTGAGGTGCTCGCAGCCAGCCGGAATGGTGACGCGGAAGCACACGCCATCCTCCGTATTGGCCGCCGTTATCACACCGTGGTGCAGTTCCACCAGCATGCGGGTCAGGCTCAGGCCCACGCCGCTGCCCATCTTGGCATCCAGCACGTCGCTCTGGAAGAAGCGTTCGAACACCTTGTCCAGATGGGTATCCTCGATACGGGAACCGCTGTTGGTAATGGTAATCTCTACCTGGGAAGGAATCTCGGGAGCCAGGATGCCGCGGTTCTTGCGGGCCGTGGTAATCCCGATCTGGATGCGTCCTCCTTCGGGCGTGTGCTTGAAGGCGTTGGAGAGCAGGTTGAAGATAATCTTGTCAAAGTTTCCCTGGTCTATCCACAGGTCGATAACCTCTGCCTCGGGGCTAAGGACCAGGTCTATGTTGCGCGATACCGCCATGTTGTCGAAGGACTGCATGATATCCCGCACGAAATAGACGATATCCGTCTCCAGGAAGTGCAGCTGCATCCTTCCTTCGTCCACCTTGCGCATGTCCATGATCTGGTTCACCAGACGGAGGATACGCAGGGAGTTGCGGTACATCAGGTTGTAGAGGTCCTTGCGGTGCGGATCCGTCTCCGACTCGCGCATCTGCTTGAGCGGGGACATCAGCAGGGTGAGCGGGGTCCGGATCTCGTGGGAGATGTTGGTGAACATCTTCAGTTTGAGCTCCTTGATCTCGGACGCCTCCTCTTCCCGCTTGATTTCCCGGCGGCGCATGATGTAGTGGACCAGCAGAAAGATGAACACGCCGCCCAGCAGGGCGTACACGAGCAGGGCCACTCCCGACAGATACCACGGGCGCAGCACGCGGATGGCGATGGAGGCCGTGGAGCAGATGTCCGGATTCCCGTCGAAGTAGGCGTTCACGTACAGGGAGTAGCGGCCTGCGGGAAGGTTGGCGTAGGAGGCCGAATGGAGGTCGGCGGGGAGTTTGTGCCATTCCTTGTCAAAGTGCTCCATCTTGTAGGAGTACCGGATTTTCTTGGGATTGGTGTACTCCAGTACGGAGAAGTCCAGGGTGAAGGTGTTGTACTTGAACGGAAGGGTTATCTGACGCGCCTCCGTCAGGTTCTTGTCCAGGAAGTTCTCCTGGGCCGATGCATCGTAGTTCACCTCTTCGTTGAGCACGGTAAGCTGGCTGAAGTACAGCGGGGGAACGATCTTGGGGAACTGGTTCACCATCTGGGGATAGAAGCAGGTGACGCCGCCCGTCCCTCCGAAGAACAGTTTCCCGTCGGCATCCCTGAAACTGGCCGCGAAGTGGAATTCGTTGCCCTGCAGGCCGTCGTAGGAGTAATAATTGCCGATTTCTCCCGTCGCCGGGTTCAGATGATTGAGACCATAGGAGGTGGAAATCCAGAGGGTTCCGTCGGCCGCCTCCTCGATGGCATCCACCACATCGCTGGAGAGGCCGTCGGCCTCGGAATAGACGGAGACGGTCCCGCGCGTGCGGTCAATCGCGTAGAGGCCTTCGCCGGTTCCTATCCAGATACGGCCGTCCGTGGCCTCCTGGATACAGTACACGCGGGCCTTCACGGCGATGTCCCCCTGATTGTAGGCGATGAGCCGTCCCAGCATGGGGTTGTAGCACATGGGGCCGTTGAAAGTGCCCAGCCAGACGATTTCACCGCCCCGATCGATGTACAGGGCGCTCACCCACTTGTTGATATCCTCGGCCAGGCGGTGAATCACCTTTTCCCGCGAGGCGGAGACGATACTGAGGCCTGCGCCGTAGGTGCCCACATACATCTGGTCTTCCCTGGCATCGTAGGCCAGACAGGCCACGTTGGAAGTGCCCAGGGCGGCGGCATCGGCAAAACGGCGGAATCCGCGGGAAGGAGTGTAGGTGAACAGGCCGTCCAGGTAGGTGGCCACCCACAGCGTTCCCCGCCGGTCGAAAGCCAGAGCCATGACCGAGTCGTTGGTGAGGGTGCTGTTGGAGGCGTTGAACACCTGGCGGGAGCCGTCCGGGGCCACCCGCATGAGGCCGCCGCCGTCGGACCCCACCCACATCGAACCGTCGGAAGGATTGCGGGCGATGGACGAGACACATCCATAGTCGGCCCGGATATATTCGAAGCCATACATCGAGTGGGGTATGACCAGCACACCGGTCTGGAAAGCGCCCACCCAGATGTTGCCCTGTTTGTCCTCCATGAGGGAATGAACCTTCCAGCGGGAAATGTCCACGGAGATATAGGGGATGTCCGCCTTGCAGAGCCGGTCCGTCTCCATGTCATAGACACGCAGGCCGCTGCCTTCCGTCCCTATCAGGAAACGTTTTCCGCCGCTGCGCTGCTGGGACTTGCTGAAAAGCAGCGAACGCGCCTGGCAGCTGCGGGCCTCCCTGTCGCGCGAGGCCGTGAGGGTGCGGGCCGATGCAGAATAGACATAGAGACCGTTCATCGTGGCCAGAAGCATGTCCCCGCTGGCGGGGTCTTCGCCGAAGGCGCGAACATAGGTGGACGTATCCATCGTGATGCCCTGGTTGCCCAGTGTGGCGGCATCCACCACCGACAGGCCGCCCGTCTCGCCGGCCAGCCACACCCAGCCGCGGGAATCCTGGAAGATTGAATAGACAAAGGGGGAAGGCAGGTTTTTATTGACCAGGTTCCTGCGTTCCTTTTTCAGATGGTGCGTATCCGGATCCAGGATGTAGATTCCGTGCTGGGAAGAAGCCACCCAGAGCTCCGACGTGCCGATCCCCGTCCGGACCTCCTGGATGCAGAGGATGTGCTGACCGGAATCGGGGACCTCGGGGTCTTTGAGGTCCAGCAGCGAGAAAGAACGGCTGTCGCTGTTGTAATACTGAAGCCCTTTGGAGGTTCCGGCCCAGAGGGTGCCGCGGCTGTCCTCGAATACATCCAGGACCAGGTCGCTGGCCAGGGCATCGGCCTTGTCCCTGCGGTAGCGGAAGGTCTGGAAGTCCTGCCCGTCGAAGCGGGCCAGTCCGTTTTCCGTGGCAATCCAGACGAAGCCGCGTCCATCCTGGTAAATGTGGTTTACCTGACTGTTGGGAAGGTTGGAATCTGTCGTGTAAAGGCGGGCCATTTGCGCATTTGAAACAAAAGTGCACAGGAACGCAGCGGCAAAAACGACAAAATAACGCAGAAAATGTTTCAAAATAGGTGTTATTAGTGGTTGTGATACAAATTTAACACATTCTGTGGATTTTGAAACATTCTGCATAAAAAATCGGGAGGCTGGCCTCACGGCCCGCCTCCCGAACACAAAACTACTAACCTATATTACTCCACGAAATATAGTCTTAACGGAATGAAGCCGTTGCCGGTGATGAGCAGGTGCTTCTCTTCAAGGGTTGCCACAAAGTCAGGGTTCGACGTGACATCCACCGCCACGGAGAAGGTCCCGTCACCGTTGTCCACGATTGCTTCGGAGCCTGCCATGATATCGTCCGCCATCCACTGTTCCGTCCACCAACCGTTGCAAATACGGATCTGATATGAATCGAAGCCTTCGGCCGGGACGAACTGGATATGGAAAGGACCGCCGATGAGTTTTTCCCAGACTTCCTGAGGGAACGTGGCGATACACTCGTTGTTGCCGTCATGGCCTTCCAAGGCGAAGCGGTAGGTGCCGCTCCAGCTGATGGCACCGTTGCCGGTGACATCCTCGTTCTTCCAGATATCCACTTCCTTCGGGCCGTCGTCGTTGACGAAAACCTCTTCCTCGAAGTAAAGCTCAAGCGGAATGAAGCCGTTGCCGGTGATGAGCAGGTGCTTCTCTTCAAGGGTTGCCACAAAGTCAGGGTTCGACGTAACATCCACCTCCACGGAGAAGGTCCCGTCACCGTTGTCCACGATTGCTTCGGAGCCTGCCATGATATCGTCCGCCATCCACTGTTCCGTCCACCAGCCGTTGCAAATACGGATCTGGTATGAATCGAAGCCTTCGGCCGGGACGAACTTGATGTGGAAAGGACCGCCGATGAGTTTTTCCCAGACTTCCTGGCCGAATGTAGCAATACACTCGTTGTTGCCGTCATGGCCTTCCAAGGCGAAGCGGTAGGTGCCGCTCCAGTTGATGGCACCGTTGCCGGCAGGATCCTCGTTGGTCCAGACAACCGTCTTCACAGTCTCCCAGTGGCCACCCTGGGCGGCCGGGGAGTACTTCAGGGACGGCATGTCGAATTCCTGACTGTCCACCGTGAACACCTTCCCGACGAAAGTACCGTCATAGATGGTCTTCTTGGGGATGAGGATGGAAACGACGCTGGTTCCCTTGCGGTAGAACATGGTATCGTCCAGGAGCATCGGATTGCCATCGGCATCCATCAGTTCGATTCCGGAAATGAATTCCAGGTCCTTACCGTAGATCTTAAGTTCTTCTCCACCCTGGATGCTCTCGCCTTCCTGTTTGGAATAACCGGAAATGACGGTATGGCCCAGAGTAAGGTCGGCGCTGGAAACGGCCTCGTCATCGGCCGTACGGATGACGAGCTTGCCGCCTTCGGCAGCAATGCCCTGCGGCGCATTCACGCGGATCATTTCGCCGCCGACGAGCTGGAAATTGGTAACGGTCACGTCTCCCGGGAACACAATCTCGGTGACATCGGCAAGCCCGTTACCGTTGATGGTCATCGGCTGTCCGGCGACAACCTTGGTAGGGAAGAAGGTTTTGATACCCAGTCCCATGTCGGCCGCCGTGGGGTCTTTCTCCTTGATACAGGCAGAGAAAGCACCTGTAAGGACGACCGCCAGAGCAATATATTTGACTATCTTTTTCATATTTGAATTCCTTATTGTTCTGTTATACTACCATCCCTGATTCTGACCCAGCTTGGGGTTCTTCTTCAGTTCAGACTGAGGGATAGGATAGAAGTAGTACTTGTCGTCCCACTGACGGGTGACGGTGGAGCGGGTCAGTAGCAGGTCGCTGCTGATGGAGGCCAGTTGGATGCTTCCGAAATACTGGGGGCCCTTCTTCCAGCGGCGGACATCCCAGAAACGATGGTTCTCGAATGCCAGTTCCACCATGCGTTCACGCTCGTAGCGGGCCAGCCAGGCATCGCCGTCCTCGGTGAACTTGGGCATCCCGACGCGCTTGCGCAGCACGTTGATAGCGTCGTTGGCCGTCATTCCGTAGGTGTTGTCCTTGGCACTGCCGGTGGCATGGAATACAGCCTCGGCATAATCCAGGTACATCTCACCCAAACGGAACAGGATCCAGGTGTGGCGACGCTTGGTCTGGTTGTCGGCCGTAGTGACGCAGGTGCCATCGACATACTTCTTCAGGTAGTAACCTGTAGGCGTGGCGCCATACTTGGGAGAAGCGTTGAAACCGCCGGCGAAAATCTCGATGGGTTTCTTCTGAGCGCTGTTCAGGGGCCATTCGTCGCCGTTCTTCACCACGGTGAGACCGAAACGGGGATCCAGTCCTTCATACGGGTCTTCCGCACTGAGGTCGATGGAACCGGGATGGCGCTGGGCGAAGGTTTCGCCATTGCTGACATACTCGTACTGGTCCACCAGCGACTGGCTGGGGCATACACCGGAAGCGCCGTTCTCAACGCCCACGGGATAGTTGTCCATCTCGAAGGAGTTGAACTCACCGCGGCCCAGGCCGAAGATGAGCTCCGGGTTGAAGAAGGCGTCGTGTCCCCACAGGGCGCCGTATTCGCCAAGCTTGAGTCCCCAGGCATCGGCGTTGTCCAGCACGAACTTGCAGGCTTCGGCGGCAGCCTCCCACTTGGTTACGTCGTTGGTGGGATTGAACAGCGGAGAAGCGGCATACAGCAGGGTGCGGGCCTTCAGGGCGGCGGCGGCCACACGCGTGGCACGACCAATTTCGGCACCCACGATCGAGGTGTACGTCACAGGCAGGTAGGGGATGATGGCATCCAGCTCATCCACAATGAACTTCACGACGTCCGCGGCCGGCGTACGGGTGACGTTGTTGGCCTGCTCGTTGCTGAGGGTCGTAGTCACCAGCGGAACGTCTCCGTAGGTCTTGACCAGTTCAAAGTAGAAGTAGGCGCGCAGGAAGCGCAGTTCGTAAGGGAACAGTTCCATCTGCTCTATCCAGTTGGGATAGTCCGGATTGTACTGCCAGTCCGTCAGGTCCATCTTCTCCATCTTCTCCATGAACATGTGGACGTCGGCGATGGCCGTGTAGGATTTCTTCCAGGTGTTGGAATACGGGTTCGCAGGGCTCCAGCCGCCGTTCACATAGTCGTTCACGGCACCGGTCACCAGCGCGTACTGGGCCTCGTCGGTGGCACCGGCCAGGAAGTAGGCGCTGTTGGTCTCGAACTCGTCGTTGTAAACCTGTGCATACACGTCAAAGACCATATTCTTGATACCTTCTTTGAAGTATTCGTAGGTCCATTCCTCGTCACGGGTGTTTTCCTCCGTGTAGTCGAGGTCGGCACAGGAGGCCGGGATGACGCAGGCTGCAAGGAATAAAATGATTCTATTGAGTTTCATAAGGCAATCAGGGTTAGAAGACAATGGAAAGACCCATATTCACGGCCTTCATCACAGGATAGTACGTTCCGAGGTTCTCCGCGTCGATACCGGCGACCTGGCCTGCGGAAAGCAGGTTCTGGCCCTGGAGATAGACTTTGATTTCGGAAACGTTCATCTTTTGGAGAGCCGATGCAGGCAGCTTGTAGTAAACCTCACAGTCGCGCATCTTGAACCAGCTGATACTGCGGTACCAGAAAGTGGAGTTGCGGTTGTTGTTGGTTACGCTGGTAGCGGACAGGCGGGGATACTTAGCATTGGCGCCGGCCACGTCGAAGCAGTTGTCGTAGTAGTCCTGCGACAGGTTGCGGTTTTCGGCAAGGCCGCCGGCCCAGTAGTAACGGGAACCGTCTTCATCCTCGGCAATCATATTCTTGTACTGGCCGGCAGCGCCCTGGAACGTAGCGTTGATGCCGAATCCCTTGTACTCCAGACCCAGGGTAAAGCCATAGTTCAGGGCAGGGAAAGCGGTGCCGTAGTCCAGGTTCACGCGGTCGTTGTCGTTGATAACATTGTCTCCGTTCACATCCTTGTACTTGATGTCACCCATCTGCACGGGACCGAACTCCTGCAGCGGGCTGGCGTCGATTTCCTCCTGGCTGCTGAACAGGCCCAGGGCGATGAGGCCCTGCGTGAATTCAGCGTTGCCGCCGACGACGGACAGGTTCGGGTAAGCGGGGTTTTCGATCCATTCCAGAACCTTGTTCTTAGTAGCGGAGACATTACCGGCAAAGTGCAGGTTGAGACCGCTGCCCAGGGTCTTCGCAAAGCGGACACCGGCCTCAATGCCGTAACTGGCCACGCGGCCCTTGTCCTCATAGGAAGACTGGATACCCACAACCTCGGAGTTCAGCGAACCGGCGCTCACAAGGATATTGCGTCTTTGCTGGTAGAACATGTCCACCATGAAGTCCAGGCAGCCCGCTACGCGCACGTCAGTACCGAGGTTAGCCTTGTAGGCAGCCTCCTGACGGAAGTTGGACGTCGGGAACTGGGTAAGGAAGGCGCCCCAGGAGCTGTCGAAGCTGGAGCCATACCAGAACTGGCCGTGGGAGTTGCTCCAGGCGGCGAGCCACATACCGTTGGCGGGAACATAGTCGGTATGCTGGATACCGGCCGATGCACGCAGCTTGCCATAGAGGCCCTTGGCAGGATCGTTGGCGTAAATCCAGCCCAGACCCAGGGTGGGAGAGAAGGCCCACTTGGCGGGATAGGAACGGTTGGAACCGTTGGCGGCCAGGACAAGGTCGGCCATCAGGCGGTTGGCGTGATCATAATGCATGGCCAGGTTCCAGTTGGCGCGATACCAGGTGTGGCTGCGCTCGTCACGGACCTCGCTCTTCATGTTGTAGTTGGCGTTAGCGGCCAGGTTGTCGCCGTTTTCGAAACGGGTGGCGTATTTGAAGCCGGCATTGATGGTGCCGATTCTCCACTGCTTATCTACATTGTATGAGAACTTGAGCATCTGCTGAACCGTACCCATCTTCATCTCCTGCATGTCGCCGTTACCGTCCAGGTAGTTCCATCCATACTGGTAACCCTTGGTGCGGTTTTCCGTGATATTGGAGAAGTTGTCGTAGGAGCCTCCGGCATAGAAGGTCAGGCCGGGAAGCAGGAAACCGAGATCCTGCTCGAGGGTAATGTCGGCCCAGATCTGACGCTGGTGCGTCTTGGTGAAGCCGGCACCCGTAGCCTTGGCAACGAGGTTGAAGTCGCCGTAGGTCTGGCTGCCGCCCCAGGTTCCTTTGTCGGTCTTGATGGGGAAAGCCAGGGCCGGCACCTTATACAGATGCCACCAGGCGTCGTTGGAATTGTTGTTGGGAATACCGTTGGTCTCCATGAACAGGGCCAGCAGGTTGGCCTTCACCTTGGTGCTCTTGGTCACCTGGAAGTCCACATTGGTACGGATATTCACCTTGGAATACTTGAGCTGGGAGTTGAACGTGCCCTGGTCCGGATTCTTGAACAGGCCGCGGGCGTCGGTATAACTGAGCTGGGAGTAGTATTCCACCTTGTCACCGCCGCCGTACATGGAAACGAAACCGGCAGTTTCGTGGGCCGTGTTCTTGAACACCTCGTCCTTCCAGTTCACGTTGGGATAGAGATAAGGAGAAGAACCGTCCTGGAACATCTGAAGTTCATCTTCCGAGTAAACGGGAGCGTTTCCGTCGTTGACACGGGCGATATTCAAGGCACTGGCATAGTCGTAGGCATCGACCATCTTGGGAAGGTTCGGGTCGAACTGGATCTTGTGCGAGGCACCTGCCTTGAAGTGGAAACCGCTTTCGGGCACGCCGCGCTTGGTTTTCACCAGCAGCACGCCGTTGATGCCTTCATGGCCATACATGGCGACGGCGGCAGCGTCCCTGAGGACAGTCACGCTTTCCACCTCTTCCACGGTGAGACGGTCGATCGGGCGCTCGGCGCCGTCAACCAGGATCAGGATATCCTTCTCGCCGCTGGTCTGCGTACCGCGGATATTGAAGGAAGCGCCTCTGCCTTCTTCACCCTTGAAGCCGGCATTCTGCGTAGCCGTGAGGCCGAGAATCTTACCGTAGAGGGCGTCGGCAAGGCTGATGGCCGATGTGTGGCTGAGCTCCTCGGCCGTGATCGTATAGGTAGCCGCCGTGGTCAAGAACTCGGTGCTCTCCACGCCATAGCCCAAATCCACTTTCCGGGTGTTCTTGTCCCCCAGCTGCACTTGAGCCTGGGCCGTAACAGGAACCGCGCAGATTCCCAGCAGGCTGTATATGAGTATATTACGTAGTTTCATAATTGTAAACATTTCTATTGATTACCAACCGGGATTCTGAGTAAGGCCATAGCCTTTCTGCACTTCCTTGCGGGAAACCGGGTCCAGATACCATTTGTTTGTCCAGAAACCCGCGGTCCACCAACGACGGGCGCCGGAGCTGATCTGTACCTTCTCGTATTCGAAATTGGGCCAGGGCGTACTGGCATCCCAAGACTGGTTGCCTTCCGTCAGGCGGTTGCCCTCGGCGTCCAGACGATAGACCCGGATCTCATGCAGCGGCTTGGTAAAGAGGTCCTGACGCTTGCGGCGGATCATGTCATAGACACGGTCACCGCACTCGGCGCCGATTTCGCAGTTTCTCTCACGGAGAATTTCTTCAATGAGGGCAGCCTTGTCTGTCAGCAAATCCGGATAATAACTCTCCAGACGCCGCAGGCCCACGCGGGAACGGACGATGTGCAGGTCGTCGAGGGCGCCTTGGGGATTTCCGAGTTCGGCCTTGGCCTCGGCGCGGATCAGGTACAGCTCTGCCAGGCGGATGTAGGAGATGCCGATGTAGGCGTCGTCCATACGGTTGCCGCCGTAGTAATCCAGGAACCACTTGAACTTGCAGTAACCGGTAGCGTAGTCAACGGCACGGTTGAAGTTGGTGTTGTTCTCATAGCAACCGCCCACCCATGCGTCAACGTAATCCTTGCCGGCATAGTCGAAGTTGGCGGGAAGCAAGTGGCGGGGAACAAGCATGGTCTCGTACAGACGGGGGTCACGGTCTGCGAATATGTCAACGTGTTCGGGGTTCTTGCCGGGGCCGTAAATGTCCGTGTAGAGGAAATTCTTGCCGTCTGCCATGCCGAAGCACTCCATGAGCTCGTTGGTGGGAACAGCGCCGCCCTGACGGATGCCGTCCAGGGCAAAACCGGCCCAGCCCCAACCCCAGCTGCCACCGGACATCGTCTGAGTGGGATGGGCATCGAAGAGCTTCTCGTGGTGGTTTTCGTCGTTGCGGTAACGGTAAGCGCGGCGGTAGGCCTCACGGTAGCCGGCCTCATCGTCCGTGGCCGGCTGCACCAGCGCGTAGTAGTTTCCGTTTCTTGCGTTATCCTCGAAGAACTCGTTGCAGTACTGGAGGCACTTCTCCCACAGCGTAGGATCTTCCTTTCCGAACCAGACGTGATGGATGTCGGTGAACTCCGTCGTCTTTGTGGGATCATACTCCATGTACGGCTGGCTGCTGTTGAACAGCGGAGAAGCGGCATGCATCCAGAGCTTGGCGCGCAGGGCACGGGCCGATGCGCGGGTAAGGCGACCGGACCACTGGCCGATGCTGTTGTCGTCGATGTTCCAGATAAAACCGGGCTCCTCGATGGCGCAGACGATGAGCGAGTCAATGAATTCCACCGTCTTCATGGCCGTAGCGCGGCCGCCGGTGAAGGGTTCGCCCACTTCGTAAGCCTTTCTGGCCAGGCACAGACCGCCGAAGTTACGGAAAGCGTCGAAATAACGGCTGGCCATGATAGTGTAGGCCTCGCCGCGCAGACGGCTCTTCTCGTTGTCGTCCATGTCAGGGACCTTTTCGATGTTGTCGATCAGCTGCCAGCACTTACGGACTGTCTCGTAAATGGATACGCGGCCGCCGCCTTCCTCTCTTTTCAGGTCATCCTTAAGGGTGCCGTAGGAAAACTTACCCTGGAGGTTACCGTCGGGATTATCCTGGGAGTCTTCGGTCATGGCACCGGTGTAGTAAGTCTGGTTCACGCCACCCCACTCGCAGTAGGAGTGGTAGGAGTCGGAGATGGCGTCGATGGGGGCGCCGTTCATCATGTTACCGGCCGTATAGGTGCAGTAAATCTGCCCGTATGCGCTCCAGAGGAAGTTACGGGTGTACTCAGCTTTCGAGAACACGGTGTCGATATTGACATCCACGCCCGGAGCTTTCTCCAGGAACGAATCGCCCACGGCGAAACGGTCCACACAGGCAGAGAAAGCAAAGACAGAGCTGAGTCCCAGAGCCAATATATATTTAAAGGTCTTTTTCATATTCGTTTCTGCTTTAGAAATTAAGCTGTGCACCAATGTTCACGACGCGGGTCATAGGATAGCGCACGCCATAGTCCAGGCCCTGGCCGGGAGCTTCGGGGTCGTTGCCGTCGAAGTTGGAGAAAGTGAGCAGGTTCTGACCGGACACGAAGACGCGGATGTAATTGAAGAACTGCATCTTCTTGGGGTTCTTGAAGGTGTAACCGATTTCCACATTCTTCAGACGGATGTACTTGGAATCAATCATCCACGCACGGGAATTGTTGTTGTTGTGCTTTCTGTTGGCAAAGGAGATACGGGGCAGGATGGCATTGGGATTGTCTTCCGTCCAGGAGTTCTCTGCCACCCACTGGGAAAGGGCCGACGTGTTGGTGGAGCCGAACTGGTCGCGGAAATAACCGTTCAGGGTACGGTTCACGTGGTCTGCACCCGTCCACAGCATGGAGAAGTCGAAGCCTTTCCAATGCAGGGAAGCATTCAGGGAATAAGTGATCTCCGGGTTGTCGGTATAACCCAGGGGCTTCTGGTCGTTCGGGTCGATGACACCGTCACCGTTCAGGTCCACGAATACGCAGTCACCATATTTAAGGTCAATCTTCTGGTTGGGCATCTCTACGCCATAGGCGGCGAAATAGCGCTCTTCCGTTCCGGGCTGATAGTACTCGAAGAGGTCGTAGCCGAAGCGCTGGTTCACCGGGAGGCCGGTCTTGCGGAGGTAATCGTACATCGGCTCCACTTCCAGCATCTCGATGACCTTGTTGCGGGCGAAGGAGACGTTCGGGGAAATGGAATAGTGGACCTCCCCGATCTTGTCTTCCCAGTTGAGGGTGATCTCAAAACCGTGGTTCTTCACGCGGCCCTCGTTCACGACGCTGGCGGGCAGATAGGTGACGGCGGGCAGCGTGTCTTCATTGGACACGAGGATGCCCTTGCGGTCTTCCCAGAAGAAATCCACATAGGTGTGCAGGTGGCCCTTGAAGAAGGTGGCGTCCACACCCACGTTGAACTTGCTGGCGGTTTCCCAGGTAACGTTGGGGTTGCCGGAAGTCAATTCACGGACACCTTTGAGCCAGTCTCCGCTGGTACCAAAGTTGGTGGCGCGGATTTCCGGATGCGTGGTCATCTTACCCGTGTAGAAAGCCCAGGTACCGGGCAGATACATGAAACGGTAACCCATGGTGTTGTCGTTACCGACAAGACCCCAGGAGCCGCGAAGTTTGAGGTAGCTGATGACATCCTTGACGGGTTCCCACCATTTCTCGCTGGAAGGAATCCAGCCCAGGGAGATGGACGGGAACAGACCGTAACGTTTACCGGGGGCGAAGTTCTCGGAGCCGTTGTAGCCGACATTGAGATCCAGCAGGTAGCGGGTGTCGTAGTCATAGGTGAGACGGCCCACCAGGCCCACGTAACCGGTAGGGATATCCTCGTAGTCACCCATCGGATAGTAACGCTTGGACTGGTTGTACAGCAGCAGGGCGCCCACATTGTGCTTGCCAATCTTGCGGTTGTAGTTCAGGCTGGCCTCGGCGTACCAGTTACGGCCGCCCACCATGGACTCGTTGTAAGGGAGGGGCCAGGTAACGTTTTCCTTGCGGAGGATTTCATTGCCGTTCTCATCCAGCGTAGCCGTATAAGAAACGCCCGTACCATATCCGTTCTGGCGGTTCTTCTTGGCGGTGTATTCGGAGTTGTAGGAGGCTTTCACCTTGAAGTCGAGACCCTTGGTGATGAATCCCATGTCCAGTTTGTACTGGATATCGAAGTTGAGCACGTTCGTGCTTTCGTTCACATAACCCAGGTTGTAGTAGTTGGAGAGGGCGTCACGGTCGTACGGTCCCACAAGGTTGATGTCGGAGACGATGTGACGGCCTTCCTCGTCGATACCGCAGCCGGCGTAAGGAGTTGCGCCCTGCATGTAACGGAAGAGGAAGCCCTCGCCGCTACCCATCGTGTTGCGGTTCTGCATGCGGCCGCCCAGGGTGATGGACAGCTGGCTCCAGCGGGAGACGTCGATATCCAGGTTGGCACGGTAGTTCAGACGTTGGAAGCTGAAGGTCTCATGCTTGTCGGAGGAGAATGTCTTGAACAGGGAATCCTGGTTCAGGAAGCCGGCCGACACGAAGTAGCGCACCTTTTCGGTACCGCCGTTCACGTTCACGTTGGCCTGTTCCTGCCAGGCGGTGTCGTTCATCACATACTTGATCCAGTTTGTGCTGGGGAACGTACGGGGCATGTCGTTGGTACGGAAATGCTCCATGACGCTCTGGCTGAAACGGATACCGGTACCGGCGTAAGGAGTGTAATCCAGGATGGTGGCGGAACCGGGCCACTCGCTCATGGGCAGGTTGTCCGTGATCTGGGTGTAGTTCCACATCTTACCATAAGTATAAGAGTCGGCGAAATCGACAAACTTGGAAATGGTCTGCATGGCGGCGTTGACCGTAGCGGTCACGGAAGCCTTGCCCACCGTACCACGCTTGGTGGTAACCAGGATAACGCCGTTGGCGCCCCGCACACCGAACACGGCCGTTGCGGAGGCGTCCTTCAGGACGGAGATACTCTCGATTTCATTGGCGTCCAACTGGGAGAAAGGACGCTCCACGCCGTCCACCAGGACCAGAGGGTCGGCGCTGTTGAGGGATCCTACACCACGGATGCGGATCACCGGTTCGTCGGCGCCCGGCATACCGGAAGGCTGCACGGCGGAAACACCGGGAAGGTTACCCTGGAGAGCGTTCGCCACGTTGGCGACAGGGGCTTTCACCAGACCGTCGCCACTGACGGCGGAAACGGCACCGGTGATGGTAACCTTCTTCTGCTGACCGTACGCGATGACCACGGATTCATCCAGGGCCTTGGAGTCCAGCTCCATGTTGATGGTCAGCTTCGGGCCGGTCACCTGAACGGTCTGCGTAGCATAACCGACGCAGGAGACCTCAAGCGTAGCACCTCGGGAGACGGACGGGAGCACGAAGTGGCCGTCCAAGTCGGTGACAGCGCCCGTGTTCGTCCCCTGGACGAGCACGCCGGCTCCCACCAACCCTTCTCCCAATTCATCGAGGACTGTGCCTTCCACGCGCAGATTCTGGGCGAAGGAAAGTCCGGGCATCAGGAGCAGGAGCGCCAGAAGTCCGGACTGGAGTAATAGTCTTCTTCTTTTCATTTTAGGGTTATTTAAATGGTTAACTAGGTTACTAAAAATGGGCTATAAAGTCACATTGCGAAGTTCGCAAGGAAAAATCACTTCTTTTTTCCACCCGGAAACAACTGATATAAACATTGATACACGACTCTTGGTTTTGAAACAAATAATGTCAACTTTGAAAACAAACACGTCAATGTAACCGATTCAACACGAAATGTTGCAAAAAAAATAATCGTGTTTCAAAACAGCATTTTCTTGAACCATCCCGGCACCCGCGCGCACTTTTTATTTTATAATTTTGCATCGTGATGAATCGGAATATGAAACGGTTATTTCTTTCCCTCTTTGCAGCCACGCTGCTGCTTCCTGGCCTCTTTGCCCAGAATCCCGTCATCCGGGACCAATACTCGGCAGACCCTACCGCCCGCGTTTTCGGGGGCAAGGTCTGGCTCTTCCCTTCCCACGACATCATCAGCCCGGTGGAACCCGAAAGGAAATGGTTTTCCATGGCCGACTACCACGTTTTCTCCTCGGAAGACCTGGTGAACTGGACGGACCACGGCGTCATCCTCTCCCAGGAAAACGTTCCCTGGGGCAAACCCGACGCTTACTCCATGTGGGCGCCGGACTGCGTGGAGAAGGACGGGAAATACTATTTCGTCTTCCCCAACGCACCGAAGGAGGGACACGGCTTCGCGATCGGAGTAGCGGTGGCCGATCGGCCCGAAGGACCCTATACGGCCCGCGAGAAGGCCATCCCCGGCGTCTTCGGCATCGATCCCTGCGTGCTGCAGGCCTCTGACGGGCAGACGTACCTGTACTGGTCCGGCATGGGACTGACCGGTGCACCCGTGAAAGACGATCTCTCGGAGCTTACGGGACGCCCCGTCCGGCTGGACACCCCTCTTCCGGAGGGTTTCAAGGAAGGCCCGTTCATCTTTGAACGCGAGGGCCGGTTCTACCTCACCTATCCCTGGGTGCAGGACAAGACCGAGACACTGGCCTATGCCATGAGCGACAGCCCGCTGGGGCCCTATGTATTCAAAGGTATCATCATGGCGCAGTCCCCCAGCGAATGCTGGACCAACCACCACTCCATTGTCTGCTACAAAGGAGAGTGGTATCTGTTCTACCATCACAACGACTACTCCCCCGCTTTCGACAAGAACCGTTCGGTGCGCATAGACCGCATCGCCTTCAACGAAGACGGCACCATCCTCCCGGTGACGCCCACCCTGCGGGGCGTGGGCCGGACCCCGGCCGACGGCCGCATCCAGATGGACCGCTACAGCGCGCTGTGCCACCAGGGGGCCTACCTCGAGTTTGTGGACGCGGAGCATCCCTTCGAGGGATGGTATATCGGCCTGGGCAGGCCCGGGACGTGGGTTCGCTACGACGAGGTTGACTTCGGCGAAAAAGCTCCGGGCACGGTGACGTTCCGCTATCGCGCTCCGAAGGCCTGCGGGGTGGCTGTATCGGCCTCGGAAAAGACGGGATGGTTCGCGCTGCCCGCTTCCGACGGCTGGACGACGCTGCGCCTCCCTTTCACGATGGAGGTGATCGGCACGCAGAACTTGCGTCTTTCCCTGGAGGAAGGAGAGGGGCTGGAGCTGGACTGGATTTCCTTCGGAGATGTCTTTGAGGCCGTTTTCTCGGACTCTTCCACCAGCCTGGATAAATATATGGTGCCCGCCACGGGGGCCTTTGCCACGCCGGACCAGGACGGATTCCTGCGCCGCTGGCTGCTGCTGGAGCCCATCAGCTGCCCCCACCGTACCAACAACGAGTGGACGGACAGCTACCTGAGGAAGGTGCTATATACGGAATATTTCCCCGGCCAGTGGGGAGACCGGCTTCCCAAGGACGGCGCCAAGGTGAAGAAACTGCGCTGGCATGCCATGGACAGCCAGCTGTACAACGTGAAGCTTTTCCGCTTCGCAACCAACCTTACGGACCTTAAATACGGCTGCCTCTACTGGATGGCCACCGTCATCAACTGTGAAGAGGACATTCCTTCGGTACGGCTCAGTGCCGGCTCCAACGGTCCTTCCATCTGGTGGGTCAACGGCCAGGAGGCCGTCATCCTCTCCGGAGACCGCCGTATGGTGGCCGATGACTGCGCCTCCGAACAGCTCACGCTGAAGAAAGGACGCAATGTCATCTGGGGCGCCGTTGTCAACGGGCCCGGCCTGTGCGACTTCTGCCTCCGTTTCCTGGACCAGGACGGAAACCCTGTCACCAACTACACCGTTACCACGAAATGACCATGAAAAAGATACTGCTTTCGATGCTTGTCGCCTCCTGCGGCCTGACGGCCGCCGCCCAGGTGGGCGCACCCTATATCCACGACCCGTCCACCGTGGCGGAATGTGACGGTAAATACTACACCTTCGGGACCGGACAGGGCGGCCTCATCTCCGAGGACGGCTGGGTCTGGCACAGCGGAGGCGTGCGTCCCGGCGGCGGCGCCGCCCCGGATGTCATCAAAATCGGGGACCGCTACCTGGTGGGTTACAGTTCCACCGGCGGCGGCTTCAACGGTCCCCACGCCGGCACCATCCTTACCATGTGGAACAAGACGCTGGATCCCGCTTCCCCGGACTTCGGCTACACCGAGCCCGTCGAGGTGGCCCGTTCCGAGGCCGACGAAGACTGCGACGCCATTGACGTTGGCTTTCTCATGACGCCGGACGGCCGTCTGTACTGCACCTACGGCACCTACTTCGGCTTCATCCGCATGGTGGAGCTGGATCCGGCGACAGGCGCACGGAAAGAGGGAAATCGGCCCGTAGATATCGCCATCGACTGCGAGGCAACCACCCTCATCTACCGCGACGGCTGGTACTATCTGCTGGGAACGCACGGCAGCTGCTGCGACGGGGTCAATTCTACCTATAACATTGTCGTGGGCCGCTCCCGCAGCGTGACGGGACCGTATCTGGATAATGTGGGGCGTGACATGCTCCGCGGCGGAGGAAAGATGGTCATCGCCGCCGAGGAACGCCGCTTCGGCGCCGGCCACTTCGGCCGTATTGTCCTCGAGGAAGGCGTTGAGAAGATGTCACTTCACTATGAGGCCGACCTGGACCGCAGCGGACGCAGCGTCCTCGCCATCCGCCCCATCCTGTGGAAGGACGGCTGGCCGGAAGGCGCTCCCCTGGTGGAAGACGGAAACTACAAGATCCTTTCCCGCCGGCGCGGCTACGGCCTGGAACTCACCGTGGACTTCGTGCGCGTGGAAGGCGGAATGATGCCCTTCTGGATGAAACCCGACGAGAAAGTGGCTGTACTGGAAGGACAGAAGCTGGAAGATGTGGCCGATGGCTGGCCTTCCGGCAATACGCAGGTGCGCCTGGGGGACTACATCGCCCGTCCGCACCAAAAATGGACGCTGCAGGCAGTTCCCGAAGCAGGCGGCTACCTGGGCGGTCCTTATTACAAGATTGTGATTGAAGGCACCACCCGCGCGCTGGCTACAGCGGAAGGCGCCCGCCTGGAGACCGTGCCGGAGTTCAGCGGCGCCGCCTGCGAATTGTGGCGCGTGGACCAGCTCACGGACGGGACTTTCCGTATCATGCCTAAAGAAATCCCCGGTCAGCCCGGTGCGGCGCTGTGCCTGGTATCCGTCGCCGACAGCACGCCCGGACTGGGCCGTTTCGACTTCTCCAGCGACAATTGCAAGTGGGATTTGGTCCGTCGCTAAAACGGTTTAATAAATTTGACTATATTTGTAACATGTATTTACTTGGATACGATATCGGCAGTTCTTCCGTGAAGGCTTCCCTCGTGGACGCGGAAACCGGGAAGTGCGTTGCCTCCGACTTTTTCCCTAAAAATGAAGCGCCCATCATCGCCAAACAGCAAGGCTGGGCGGAACAGGATCCCGCCATGTGGCTGGGTAACCTGAAACTTGCCACGGCCAGTGTCCTGGCCCTTTCAGGCGTCTCTCCCCGCGACATCAAAGCCATCGGCATCTCCTATCAGATGCACGGGCTGGTGTGCGTGGACCGGGACATGAATGTCCTTCGGCCCGCCATCATCTGGTGTGACTCCCGCGCCGTTCCCTACGGCCAGACGGCCTGCCAGGCCCTGGGCGTGGATTACTGCCTGGACCATCTGCTGAACTCCCCCGGCAACTTTACCGCCGCCAAACTGGCCTGGGTGAAGGAGAACGAGCCGGACCTGTACAAACGCATCTGGAAGGTAATGCTCCCGGGAGACTACATCGCCATGCGCCTGACAGAATCCGTCTGCACCACGGTGAGCGGCCTGTCGGAGGGCATCTTCTGGGATTTCGTCAAGAACGAGCCCAGCGCACCGCTGCTGGATTACTTCGGCTTTGACGAGACCATCCTCCCCCAGATCCGCCCCACCTTCGGGGTACAGGGTACGCTGTGCCGCAAGGCGGCCGAATCGCTGGGCCTCGCGGAAGGCACCCCCGTCACGTACCGTGCCGGAGACCAGCCCAACAATGCCCTCAGCCTCAACGTGTTCAACCCCGGTGAAATTGCATCGACGGCAGGGACCTCGGGCGTCGTGTACGGCGTTATCGGCCAGATTGCGCACGATCCCCTTTCCCGCGTCAATTGCTTCGCCCATGTGAACCATACAGCGGAGGATCCCCGCCTGGGCGTGCTGCTGTGTATCAACGGAACCGGCTGCCTGAACAGCTGGATGCGCCGCAACGTGGCCCCGGACGGCATCTCCTATGTAGAGATGAATGCCCTGTGCGCACAGGTTCCCATCGGTTCGGAAGGCGTTTCCATCCTCCCCTTCGGCAACGGAGCGGAGCGCATGCTGGAAAACCGCGAGACCGGATGCAGCCTCCACGGGGTTAACTTCAATACGCATGACCGCAGACACCTTCTGCGCGCGGCCCAGGAAGGCATCGTGTTCTCCTTCCAGTACGGCATCGAGATCATGGAAAAGATGGGCCTGAAAGTGGACAGGATCCATGCCGGCCTGGCCAACATGTTCCAGTCACAGATTTTCCGCGAAACGCTCTCCGGCGTTTCCGGCGCCACCATCGAACTGTACAATACGGACGGTTCCGTGGGCGCCGCCAAAGGTGCCGGCATAGGGGCGGGCATCTACGCAGGCCCGCGCGAGGCGTTCGCCAGCCTGGAGCGCCTGGCTGTCATCACTCCTTCCCATGAGGAAGAATACCGCGAAGCATACCAAAGATGGAAATCCCATATCAACGATAACTAATAAATCATTTTCTATTATGGCTAAAGAATATTTTCCCGGAATCGGCACCATTCCCTTTGAAGGTGCCAAGAGCAAAAATCCCCTTGCTTTCCATTACTATGAGGCAGACCGCGTAGTCATGGGCAAACCCATGAAGGACTGGTTCAAGTTCGCCATGGCCTGGTGGCACACCCTGGGCCAGGCTTCCGCCGACCCCTTCGGCGGCCAGACCCGCAGCTACGAGTGGGATAAGGCCGACTGCCCCTACGAGCGCGCCCGCGCCAAGGCCGATGCCGGCTTTGAGTTCATGCAGAAGATGGGTCTCGGCTACTTCTGCTTCCACGACATCGATCTGGTGGAAGACTGCGAGGATATCGCCGAATACGAAGCCCGCATGAAGGACATCACCGACTACCTGGCAGAGAAGATGAAGGCTACCGGGATCAAGAACCTGTGGGGCACGGCCAATGTGTTCGGCAACAAGCGTTACATGAACGGCGCCGCCACCAACCCCCAGTTCGACGTGGTGGCCCGTGCCGCCGTCCAGATCAAGAACGCCCTGGATGCCACCATCAAGCTGGGTGGTACCAACTATGTGTTCTGGGGCGGCCGTGAAGGTTACTACACCCTGCTGAACACCCAGATGCAGCGCGAGAAAGACCACCTCGCCGCCATGCTGAAGGCAGCCCGCGACTATGCCCGTGCCAAGGGATTCAAGGGTACGTTCCTCATCGAGCCCAAGCCCATGGAGCCCACCAAGCACCAGTACGACGTGGATACGGAGACCGTGATCGGGTTCCTGCGCGCCAATGGCCTGGACAAGGACTTCAAGGTGAACATCGAAGTGAACCACGCCACCCTGGCCGGCCACACCTTCGAGCACGAACTTACCGTCGCCCGTGAAAACGGCTTCCTGGGCAACATCGACGCCAACCGCGGAGACGCCCAGAACGGCTGGGATACGGACCAGTTCCCCGTGGACGCCTATGACCTCACCCAGGCCATGATGCAGGTCCTGCTGAACGGCGGCTTCGGTAACGGCGGTACCAACTTCGACGCCAAGCTGCGCCGTTCCTCCACCGACCTCGAAGACCTGTTCATCGCCCACATCAGCGCCATGGACGCCATGGCCCACGCACTGCTTAACGCAGCCGCCATCCTGGAAGAAAGCCCCATGCCCAAGATGGTCAAGGAGCGCTACGCTTCCTTCGACAGCGGTATGGGCAAGAAATTCGAGGAAGGAAAGGCTACGCTCGAAGAACTGTACGAGTACGGAAAGAAGAATGGCGAACCCAAGGTTGCCTCCGGCAAACAGGAACTCTACGAAACCTTCCTTAATCTCTACGCTAAATAATGGCAAGCTACAGACAAAACGGCAGCCCCGCGTACCTGTTCGGGATTGTCCTGATCGCGGTAATCGGCGGCCTTTTGTTCGGGTATGACACAGCTGTAATCTCCGGCGCGGAAAAGGGCCTCCAGGCCTTTTTCCAGAGCGCTGGAGATTTCACATACACCGACGCCCTCCACGGATTCACCACTTCCAGCGCCCTGATCGGCTGTATCATCGGCGCGCTCCTCTCCGGTTTTGCAGCGTCCCGGCTGGGCCGCAAGAAATCCCTGTTCATTGCAGGTATCCTCTTCTTCCTCAGCGCGCTGGGTTCCTACTACCCGGAGTTCTTGTTCTTCGCCAAGGGTGTCCCCACGAAGAGCCTGCTGGTCGCATTCAACCTCTACCGTGTGCTGGGCGGTATCGGCGTGGGTATGGCATCGGCCCTCTGCCCTATGTATATCGCCGAGGTAGCGCCTGCCAACAGGCGCGGGACGCTCGTGTCCTGGAACCAGTTCGCCATCATCTTCGGCCAGCTGGTGGTGTATTTCGTGAATTTCCTCATTATCCGCAGCCATGCAGCGGACCCCGACGTGGTGGCCTGGACCAACGCTGTCGGCTGGAGAGTGATGTTCGTCTCCGAGGCTGTTCCGGCCGGGCTGTTCGCCCTGCTCATCCTGCTGGTCCCCGAGACGCCGCGTTACCTGGCCATGCACGGCAATGAAGAAAAAGCCCTGGAGGTACTGTCCAACATCAACGGAGAAGCCCGCGCCCGCGAGATCCTCTCCGACATTCAGGCCACTTTCAATGCCGAGGCTGGCAAGAAGCAGGAGAAACTCTTCGCGTTCGGCTTCCTGGTGGTGTTCATCGGCTGCATGCTGTCCGTGTTCCAGCAAGTGATCGGCATCAATGCCGTGCTCTACTTTGCCCCCCGTATCTTCGAGTCCATGGGCGTTTCCAACAACATGCTCTTCACGGTGATCATGGGCGTGGTAAACATCAGCTTTACGCTGGTGGCCGTCTTTACGGTGGAGAAACTGGGACGTAAGCCGCTGCTCATCACCGGTTCCCTGGGCATGGCCCTGGGCGCCTTCGGCGTGGCTCTTTCGAATGTCGTCAGCCTGCCCGCCCTGGTGCCCGTCCTGAGCATCATGGTGTACAGCGCCTCCTTCATGTTCAGCTGGGGTCCCATCTGCTGGGTTTACATCGCCGAGCTGTTCCCCAACACCATCCGAAGCCAGGCTACCGCCTGGGCCGTCGCCTTCCAGTGGATCTTCAACTTCGTCGTAAGTTCCACCTTCGTGCCCATGTACAGCTGGAGCCCGTTCTTCGCCTATGCGCTCTACGGCATCATCTGCCTTGTCGCCGCCGTCTTCGTCTGGCGCCTGGTCCCCGAGACCAAGGGCAAGACCCTCGAAGACATGACCGCCCTCTGGCGCGGGAAGAAATGAGCCCCTGGGCGCAATGAGGGCCGATGCCCACGCGCCTAGCGGCCACCGCCGCCGAAGCCGCCGCCGGAGAAGCCGCCACCGCCGCCGAATGAGGAGTGACCGCCGGTGCCGTTGACGCTGCCGGCCTTCGAAACGGCTCCGGCAAAGGCACGGGTGCTCATCCTGTTGGCCCAGTGCATAGTGTAGTAAAGCGTCGTGGGATCTATGCCGGTAGAACGGGACAGCTCTTCGAACTGGGCCGGATAAAGCTTCTGGAACTGGCTGGCCACACGGTCGGCGATGCCGAACAGCTGGGCATAGACCAGATACTCTTTCCACAGTCGCACTTCAGAAGCGGCGCGTTCGTCACTCAGCGTAAAGTCCTTCAGGTAGTTCCTGAACTCGATGACATGACTGGCCTCCGCCTGACCGGCGGGGGTCAGTCTGTAAGTACCCAGCAGGAAGGACTTGTCATGGAACCAGCGTTTTCCGCGGGCAAGGGCACGGTCGGGCCAGGCCATCACCTTTTTGTAGTTTCTACGGGACCAGTCTTCAAATTCGTTCTTTTCCAGCAGAAGGTTGGAACCGGCGGCACTGCGGGCCATCTGGTACAGGGCTTCTTCCACGTCATCTTCCGACACGGATTCGGCGACAAAAGAAAGGTTGACGCGCCTGGGGTGGGCGGGATCGGCCTGAACATTGACCTGCCCGTTCATGACCCAGCGCAGGAAATACGCGCCGATAAGGCTGTTGGCCGGGGCCGATATCTCAAAGCGCCTGCCCTTGGAAAGAGCGTAGTACGCGGCAAAGAGGTTGCCTTCCAACGGAACGTCGCGGAACCACCCGGTAATTTTGGTCTTTCCGAAGAAGGATCGACGCCACTTGTATCCAAGGGCCGATGCTATCGCAACCCAGAGAACGAGCGCAAAGAAGCCCAAGAAGCATAGGGCGAATAATATCAGAAACCACTTTCCGTCCTCGTCCTCCCCGTAAGAACTGCCTTCCAGGGCACGGTCCAGCACCTGCTGGAACGGCTGATCCGAAGAAACGGCCGGGGAGAAAAGCCCCTTCTCGAACTTGACAAGGGCGATGAGGGAGCTGTCGTACTCCATTTCTTCAGAGGTCTCGGCCACGACGGCACCATCCACCAGGTTGATGTCTCCGTAGAAGCCGAAGGCCCACACCCGGGTGTTGTCATAGGTCCATGCCGGACAGTCGAAGGCCGGTACTATGGTGACACGGGCATGACGGGGAGCCGGCCTCATTCCCTTGTTGACGAACTGGAAATTGAAACCATCGGCCTCCTCGTAACCCTGCACCAGGCCGGTGACGAAGAAACGGGCCTGCCAGATATGGTTGCCCCTCCGTCCAAGGCCCCAGCACAGTTCCACGCCATTCCTTTTGGGGACAATTCCGCATTTGCCCGTCTTGTAACTGCGGTCGCGATCCACATCCCAGCGCCTGTCCAGGCTCTCGTACGGGACACCGTTCTCGCTAACCTGAAGCTGGCCGACGGTCATCGGCCCCAGGTTCCCTATGGGGATATAGAATTCCGTACCGTCGCCGCCGGCTTCGGCATCCCAGGTCTGGGTAATCCAGGCGCTTCCGTCACGGTTCAGCTCTACCCGGATATCCACGTCGCGGATAGTCCGGATGCTTTCCGCCGCAGCACTGAGGCACAGCACTGCGGCGAAGACAAAGGTCAGAAGCCGTTTCATCAGATAGTCGGATAATCCTTCTTGGTCACATCGTCGGCCAGGTAATCCCGTTTCGCAAAGCCCAGCATGCCGGCCACGACAGAGGTGGGGAAAGAACGGACCTGCTGGTTGAAGCGGGTGACGGTGTCGTTGAAGGTCATGCGGGAAAGGCGGACGTTTTCTTCGTATTTCTCGATGCTGGCCATCGTCTTCTGGTAGTTTCCGTTGGCCTTGAGGTCCGGGTAGGCCTCGGCCACGGCGACGAGTTTGGCGCTGATTTCCTTCAGGACGGATTCGTTGGCGTCGATATCCGCGGCGGTGGGGACGGGCGAAGAGGTGATTTTACGGGCTTCCACTATCTTCTGAAGGGTGTCGGCCTCGTAGGAGGAGTACTCTCGGGTAAGCTTCACCAGAGCCTGGAGGGCATCGTAGCGGCTGATTTGCTGCACATTGATCTGTTTGAGGGCGTTATTGCAGAACTCATCGCTCTTGACGAGCTTGTTTTGAACGCCGATGATCCAGAGGATCAGGAGTGCCAGGACGGCAATAATGATGATGATAGTCATGATAATAATAGGTAAATCCTTACAAATATGCGAAATTTGTGTAAATTTGTCAACTTAAAACAGCTAAAACATGAAGACCAACCAGCAGTTCAAGAACGCCGCCCTGGACGCTTTGCGCGGGAATTGGGGCAAGGCTGCCCTCGTTTCTCTCCTTTATCTCATCGTCGAGTATGCCGTTTCCGGCCCCAACTTTTTTCAGAGCGTGAAGATGATGCAGTTCCGGGCAGATCATCATGTTTCCTCCATTTATCAGGTCGCATCCCTTTACATGGATCCGGAATACCAGAGCCTCCAACAAACGGCCAACGGCGTTTCCGGGCTCAGCACGTTGCTGTACATTCTTGTGCTTTTCCCGCTTTCGGTAGGCTTTATCAACGCCATGAGGCGCCTTCTGGTCTTCTCCGAGAACGACATGCTGGGCAATACCCTCCATATCGCCTTCCAGAATTACTGGCACAAGGTATGGGGCATGCTCTGGATGACTATCCTCACTGTTCTCTGGGGCTTCCTCTTCATCATCCCCGGCATCATCAAATCCCTTTCCTACGCCATGACCCCGTTCATCCTGGAAGAGAATCCCGAACTCACCGCCTCCGAGGCCATACACCGCAGCCGCATGATGATGCACGGTCACAAATTTGACCTGTTCTGGCTGTATCTGGGCTTCATCGGCTGGATCATCCTTTCCCTGCTTACGCTCGGGATCGGCTTTATCTGGCTTTTCCCCTACCTCCAGACATCCGTGGCCGGCTTCTACGAAGAGGTGAAGGCCGAATACGCCATGAACGGCGGCCTGGACTAAACAAAGACCAAACTCAATTCACATTAAATGATAAACCCTATGAAAAAGATTATTTCGATTGCCGCCGCAGCCCTGATGCTGCTGGCCGGCACAGAGGCTTATGCCCAGATCTACGTCGGCGGTTCCGCCGGTTTTGCAAACACAACCGTCAAAGTCGGCGAAAACTCCGCCAGCGGCACCACCTTCAAGATCCTGCCCGAAATCGGTTTTCAGCTGAACGACAAAATGGCTGTCGGCGCCCAGATCGGCTACATGAACGGCCCCGGCGCCCTGGGTTCCTTCGACCCCAATGACATCAAAGGTCTTATTTCCGGCATCGGCGACGCCGTTTGCGGTGCCGCTTCCAGTAAAGATGTCCTGGGTTACCAGTTCGGCGCTTTCCGCATAGCCCCTTACTTCCGCTACACGTTCTACAGCAACAACCTCATCGAGTTGTTTGCTGACGCCACCATTGCCTACACCAATGCCCTGGCCAAGAGCTACGATGAGGACGATCAGGTTTGGCAGGACCGTGGCGCATGCGGCATTTTCGAGGCTGGCATCAAGCCCGGCTTCAAGGTGAAAGTGAGCGACAACTTCCAGCTCGTAGGCCGTCTGGGTTCTCTCGGTTACCAGAACCTCAAAGTGAAGGATCAAGAAATGAGCGCAAGCCGCTTCGGCCTGGACGTGGATGGCAGCAACATCCTCTTCGGCTTCATCTACACGCTGTAATATAGCAGCCCGCCCCCGATTCGCCCGTGTTTTGTAACTAATTGAAACACAATACTATGCTGAAATCCTCCTGGTCAATTTTTGCCAGGAGGATTTCTGTATAATATTGATTTATTGCTACTTACAAATCACGGCTTTAACCCGGCAGGTGATAGTTTGGGGAGATGAAGGAACTTCCGGATTTGAGCCAGGCTGGCAGAGGTGCGGCGACGCAGGAGTTCCACCAGGGCTTCTCTGTCGGAACGGGGCCACGACAGGAATTCATGGATGTCTGCCAGGTGTTTCTCACGTAGCAGTTCCTGGGTCATTGTTTTGTAGCAGGCATCGGATTTCCCTACGAACGTTTCGTCCAGATCGTATTCGTGGCTGGTTGTAGTATGCAGGGCCGAAATATAGTTCATGTATTTTCTGTCAAAGAAACGCAAGGCCTCTTCATAGTCAATCACATTGTAAGTTACAATGATATAATCTATCAACTGTTCCCGTTCCCGAGATGTTAACTTGCTTGTCATCCTTTTCAGCTGTGCGTGATTGACAGGTTTTCCGGAAGCATGCTGGGCCCGTATCTCCTGAATAGCAGCCCGTAAGTGGGATGAAGCACGACGGATGACCAGCTTTTCAGAGAAAGGATGGTCACTTGCCGCATAAGCAATAAATGTCCAACGACAGTCTTCCGCATTGACTTCCAACTTTCTTTCTACCGGATTGTTCCCGACATAGAGCAGGTTGCTCCGGCCATTCTTTACATCTGTCTTGGGAGCGCTGCCGAAAGTGGTTTCAAACCACGATTGTTTGGTAGCACAGGCCTGGTTCATGGCATGCGAAAAAGTCCGGTTGACTGCGCCCATAAACGCAGACAAATCCTTGACCGAGCCCGCTACAATGGAGTAATGGGTATGATCCGGCATGGGGCACAGGGAGAGAACCCGGACTCGGTACTTTCTGGCCATCACACAGACAATGGTGAACCAGACCAGATAATCACTTTTGGAATAGAAAAGAACCCCGCCCTCGAAAGAGCGCTGATAACAGTGGTTCAAGATACCACTTAGAAAACGACGATTATACATGACGATAAACTAATTTCACTGCCAAAGGCAATGAATAATCGACGTCCTGTAATGTCGCACACAAAAATGGGCAAAATCAATTGAATTTGCAAGAGCAACCGTATAATTCGCCCAAATGCCGTGTTTTACAACTCGCTGATTATCAGCATATAACACAAATCCTCCTGGTGAAAATCGACCAGGAGGATTTTCATAAGTAATTAAGTTACAATAAATTACAAAACACGCTCCGGATCAAGGTAAGGAAGGGAGACCGGGACCAGGGGGGCCGGGAAAGACAATAAAAATCGGCGGTCTGGACTAGAGGAGGCCGGCGGGGATGGTGAGGGTGATGGTGGTCGTGGAGGGATCCAGGCCGATGACCAGATCCTCATGGAGAGGGAGAAGGACCTCTTCTCCGGAAGGACGTTTCACCCATAAGCAGGTGTTTCCGGGGATATCCTCATAGTCGGTGACGGTACCGATCAAGGTGCCGTCCGGGTCCTGGACTGTGAAGCCGATGAGGTCTTCATCGTCTTCCTCTTCAAAATAATCGGCGTAAATGGCAGCGCCTGAGAGTTCATCGGCGTCCTTCAGGGAACGGACACCGGTAAGGCGCACCAGGGCGCGGCCCGTACCGCGCTGGGTAAAAGACTCAAAATAAAAGGGAACCGGCAGTCCATCGAATTCGATGAATACCGGTTCCTGAAGGTCGATATCCTCCGGAGCCACATCAAAGAAACTGATGAGCAGTTCCCCGTCGGTTCCGTTGGATTTCAGTACCTGGGCTATCCGCAGCATTACTCGGCAGCGGGAGCTTCGGCCTCGGCGGCAGCCTCTTCGGCGGGAGCTTCAGCGGCAGCAGCCTCTTCGGCAGCCTTGGCAGCAGCTTCCTCAGCCTCGGCCTTCTTGGCGGCGATAGCCTTGGCACGAGCCTCGTTCACCGCAGCCTCGGCGGCTTTGGCGGCTTTAGCCTTTGCAATCTCGTCGTTCTTGATGCCGGCCTTCTTGGCAGCGATCTTGTTGTCGCGCTCTTCCTTCCATGCGTTGAACTTGGCCTCGGCCTGAGCCTCGGTCAGAGCGCCCTTGGCAACACCTTCGGCGAGGTGCTTGCGGAGAAGGATACCCTCATAGGAGAGGATACGGCGGGCAGTGAGCGTGGGCTGGGCACCAACATTCAGCCAAGCCAGAGCCTTTTCGCCGTCGAGGACGATGGTGGCAGGGTTGGTGTTGGGGTTGTAGGAGCCGATCTGCTCGATGAATTTACCGTCGCGCGGTGCGCGAGAGTCCGCCACAACAATGTGGAAGAATGCGAAATTCTTCTTACCGTGGCGCTGGAGTCTGATTTTAACAGCCATTGTGAATCTGTATTAATAAGTTATACGTATTGCCCCAACTCGTGGGAGCCCGCAAAGATACAAATATTATTTCATGTTTTAAAATATTGAACAAAAAATTTGTGGAATTCAAAAATGCTTTCTATCTTTGCAGTCCCAATCGCGGATGTGGTGAAATGGTAGACACGCCACTTTGAGGGGGTGGTGGACGCAAGTCCGTGGAAGTTCGACTCTTCTCATCCGCACAAAATCCAGACTCAAAAGGTCTGGATTTTTTTTGTATATTTGCTCCACGTAAAAACTAAAACCTAGTAGTGTATGAAAATCCAAGGAAAAACCGTCCTGATTACCGGAGCATGCTCCGGCATCGGGAAAATCATGGCACGCCGCTGCCTGGAGGCCGGCGCCAAGCAAGTAATCATCTGGGACATCAACGAGGCCGCCATCGCCGCCACCGTAGAGGAACTCTCCGCCAAGGGCCACGTGCATGGATTCAAGGCCGATATCTCCGATGCCGCTTCCGTGGACGCCGCCTACAATGCAAGCAAGATTGGCTGCGGCAGTGTCGATATCCTCATCAACAACGCCGGTATCATCACCAATAACAAGGTCTTCTCCGAGCAGACAGACACCGACATCGACCGCACCATCGACATCAATACTAAGGGAGCCATGTACGTGACGCTCCGCGTCCTCAAGGACATGAAGGCCCAGGGCAGCGGCCACATCTGCAACATCACTTCATCGGCCGGCATGCTGGCGCTCCCGAAGATGTCCCTGTACGCGGCCTCGAAGTGGGCGGCCATCGGCTGGAGCGAAAGCCTGCGCATCGAGCTGGACCGCGAGAAAAGCCCCATCAAGGTAACCACCATCGCCCCCTACTTCATCAACACCGGCATGTTCGACGGCATCCACTCTTTCTTCAAGATCCAGAAACCGGAGAAAGTGGGCCGCATCGTCATCCGCAGCATCCAGCACAATGTGGGCTACCGGGGTATCCCCTTCGGCTTTCATTTTATCCGCCTGATGCAGGGCCTCATCCCCTACCGTCCGTTCAACTTCATCTTCGGAGACATCTGCGGACTGTACACCGTCATGGATCATTTTACCGGAAGAAAAAAATAATATGGCACTGGAAAACACTTCAGCCGAGCGCATACAGGAACTCGTAGAGAAGCAGCGCGCCTTCTTCGCCACCGGCACCACGCTGGACATAAAGTGGCGCAAGGAGCAGCTCAAAGCCTTTAACAATGGCCTCAAGAAGTGGGAGCAGCCGCTTTGCGACGCCCTCTGGCAGGATCTGCACAAGAGCCGCGAGGAGGCCTTCATCACGGAAATCGGCCTCGTGTACGGAGAAATCGGCGAAGCCATCCGCAAGCTTCCCCGCTGGGCGTCCCGCAAGCGCAAGGGAACGCCTCTCACCGTGCTTCCATCGGCCAGCTACATCGTGCGCGAGCCCCTCGGGTGCACCCTCATCGTGAGCCCCTGGAACTACCCCGTTCAGCTGCTGCTGAACCCGCTCGTAGGCTGCATCGCCGCGGGCTGCACCGCCATTCTGAAGCCCTCCCCCTACGTCCCGCACGTATCCAAGGTCCTCGAGGATATGGTGGCCGATACCTTCCCGGAGGCCTTCGTCGCCTGCGTACAGGGAAACCGCCTGGTAAACGGCGAACTCTTCAAGCACCGCTACGACCTGGTCTTCCTCACCGGAAGCCCGTCCCTCGGACGTATCGCCATGGAGGCGCAGTCCCAATATTTAACGCCGATGGTGCTGGAGCTGGGCGGCAAGAGCCCGTGCATCGTGGACAAGGATGCCAACCTGAAGCTGGCCGCACGCCGCATCGCCTGGGGCAAGTGCCTCAATAGCGGGCAGACGTGCATCGCCCCGGACTACCTCTTCCTGCACGAGGACATCAAGGATGCCTTCATAGAGGCCTTCAAGAAGGAGCTCGCCGGCCTGTACCCGGACGGCACCGAGAAGTCGGACTTCTTCGTGCACATCGTCAAGGAAAGCGCCTTCGAGCGCCTGGAGAGTTATCTGGCCGATGGTAAAATCGTCGCCGGCGGCCACCACGACAAGAGCCGGCTGTGGATGGAGCCCACCCTGCTGGACGGCGTGTCCCCCGATGCGCCCGTAATGCAGGAGGAGATCTTCGGCCCCATCTTCCCCATACTCACCTTCAAGGACCGCGAAGAGGTTGTGAAGTTCGTCCGCGGCCGCGAGAAACCGCTGGCCTTCTACTACTTCGGGGCATCGGCCGCCGCATGGGACATCATCGGGAAAACCACTTCCGGCGGTGCCTGCATCAACGACACCATCATGCACATCGCCAACAGCAAGGTGCCTTTCGGCGGCGTGGGCAATTCCGGCATGGGCAGCTATCACAGCGAACGCAGCTTCCTGGCCTTCAGCCACGAGCGAGCAGTTATCAAGTCGCCCACCTGGATTGACCTCCCCTTCCGCTACATGCCTTACAAACTGTTCGGAATCATCAAGAAAATGCTGATGCTCAGCGCCGAATAACCATGGCCGACAATTATCTGGAAAAACGTCAGCAGGAACTGGCCGAACGCCGCCCCAAGGTAGTTCGCCCCCATCCCTCGCTGGACAGCCTGCTCAGGAAGAACCGGAGTTACCGGGGCTACGATCCCTCGCGGGAAGTCACCCGCGAGGATCTGCTCCATCTGCTGGAAGTTGTGCCCTACGTGGGCTCCGGCATGAATGCGCAACCTCTTCGCTTCAAGCTAGTCTGCGGGGCCGATACCGCCCTGGTCCACCCGCTGGTGAAACTGGGAGCCGCCCTGCCCGGGGAGCACCTGCCCCACTCCGGCGAGGAGCCGTCGGCCTATATCGTCGTCTGCTCCGCCGCCCCGGCGTCGCGGGTGGTGGACATTGACCTTGGCATCGCCGCACAAAGCATCCTGCTAAAGGCCGTAGAGAACGGCCTCGGCGGCATCTTCATCCTCAATTTCAAGGCATCCGCCGTCCGCGACGCCCTGGGACTCCCCCTGGACCCCATCGCCATCATCGGGATTGGGAAACCCCTGGAGAACGTTTTTCTGGTAGAGGCCCGGCCCGGAGATGAGCTCAATTACTACCGCAAGGACGGGGTCCACTTTGTCCCCAAACTGGGAGTCACGGACCTGGTTATCCCGTAGTAGCGTTTTCGTTAACATGAGCCGAAGGCGAACAGGCGGCTTCTGCCGCCAGCCCCTCTCCCGAGGAGAGGGGTTTGGGGTGAGGGTGACGTAAGAAGAGGTGACTACCTCCAACGAAAAAAGCCACGGACGTAAGTCGTGGCTTTTTGAAGTGGAGGTAGTCGGATTCGAACCGGCGACCCTATGCTTGCAAAGCATATGCTCTACCAGCTGAGCTATACCCCCGTACGAGTTTTGAAATAAAAAAAGCCGGTCTGGTAGCCGGCTTTCTTGGTAGGCCCTGGCAGAGTTGAACTGCCGACCTCTACATTATCAGTGTAGCGCTCTAACCAACTGAGCTAAGAGCCTATATAAATAATGAAAGACTAAAAGTGCAACCTTGCACTCAACGAAGCGTCGCGTCAGAGAACTTGCTCCAAAAAGGAGGTGTTCCAGCCACACCTTCCGGTACGGCTACCTTGTTACGACTTAGCCCCAATTACCTGTTTCGCCCTAGGCCGCTCCTTTCGGTCACGGACTTCAGGCGCCCCAGACTTTCATGGCTTGACGGGCGGTGTGTACAAGGCCCGGGAACGTATTCACCGCGCCATGGCTGATGCGCGATTACTAGCGAATCCAGCTTCACGGAGTCGGGTTGCAGACT
>JAEEGJ010003489.1_pt1 | contig 60161 bp, 63 predicted proteins | sample 8958761 | NCBI WGS metagenome assembly JAEEGJ01 (sample SAMN16246546, study PRJNA631951) | gut metagenome | biome: gut microbiome; feature: rumen; material: RS-attached | host: Bos | place: Iran: Karaj | collected 2018-10 | reverse complement strand
AGGGATACCTTGAGAATGCGGCCCAGACCGCCGAGTTCCCGACCAGTAATTATCTGTACGTGGAGCTGATCTCCACGATGGTCCAGAAAAATGTCAACCTTGGACGTGACCTCGAGACCGAGGCCGTTCGCGCGCGGGTCAAGGTCAAACGCCGCGGAGACGGCTTTTTCGGGTGGCTCGTCATTCCCGACAATTTGAATACCGGCATCGCCACCCTGCGTGCCTATTCCTACTGGATGCTCAACAAGGAGCCTGAATACATGTTCCACAAGGACATTGAGCTCCGCAATCCCATGAAAGACGATTTCGTGGAGAACCTGGCCAGCCAGCAAGTGAAAGACGATTACAAGTACACGGACGTGGGCATGCGCAACCCGTTCGATAAGGAGAAGGCTCCGAAACGGGAACTGGACGTCCAGTTCCTGCCCGAAAGCGGCAGGATGCTCTACGGGCAGACGGCAGTGCTGGGCATCCGGGCCGTGGATCCCGACGGACATGGCGTCCCGGTCCGCGGAGAGATCTACGCGGACGACGAGACGGTCGGGCGTTTTGAAACCGACCGCCGCGGAATCGGCCGCACGCTGCTGCACCTGGAGGTGCCCGTGAAAAAGCTGTATGCCCAGTATTACGAGGGGGAAACGTTTGCCGGAAGGGCCGACCTTCCGTTGCCTGTTCAGGCGGGCGCCGCCATCCGCGTCACAGTTCGGGAGGATTGCGTGGAAGCCGACCTTCACGATCAGGGCCTGGCTTTTCCCGACTCGACTTTCGTGATTCTTCACGATCACGACGAGATATACATGCGCCTGCCTTATTCGCCGCAGACGCAGCGCCTCAAGATTCCGTATGAATTGCTCACGCCGGGCATCAACAACCTGGCGCTCGTGTCGGAAGGAGGCATCGTCTATGCCCAGCGCGCGTTCTTCGTTTTCCCGTCGCAGACAAGCTCGCAGTTGACGTTCGACAAGCCGGAATATGGGCCGCGCGAGAAGGTTGTGGCCAGCGTGGACCTGCCGGAGGGCGACTGGTCGGTTTCCGTGTCGGACGACGGCTATGCTCCGCAAAGCGGGCAGGGCTACGACCTTGTGTCGTGGTGGTACCTGGGCAGTGAACTGCCTTCTTTCGTGGAGGAATCCCAGCGCTATTTCGACGAAAAGCGGCCGCTCGCCGAGCGGATTGCTGAAATAGACGGCGTGATGCTCACGCATGGCTGGACCTATTATGAACTGCCGAAGATCCTGGCGGCCGAGACAGCCATGCCTTTCTTCGGGAAAGAGTATGCGCAGTCGCTCAGTGGCGTGGTCCGGGGATCCTTGCGGACCGCCAGACAGTCCATGGTCTCGTTCGTTGCTCCTTCCATCGGCTTTTCCGCAATCGGGCGGCTCGACACCACGGGCTACTTCGTCCTCAACGGGTTGGATTTCCCAGAAGGGACCCGGTTCCTGGTCAGCGCCGAAAGCCTGGGCGGCAACACGCGCCGCTTCACGCCTTATCTGGACGACGACATCTTCGCCAAGTTCCATCACTATCCTTCCTATCTCGACAAGCCCTCTTACACCGAGGAATACAAGCGCAACATCCTTTGGAATTACTACAACGCCGGCGGTGAGATTGTCTATTCCCTGCATCCGTCGTATGTCACGGGGATGGCTTCGCCGCGTCAGGAGAACATTTCCCCGTTGCCCGATTATGAGTTCAAGCCCGGGCAGTATCGGCCTGAGCGGGATCTGGAACCTTACAAAGCGATGGATGTGTTGACCTATATCGTTACGACGTGTCCGCCGCTGCGTTTCGCTGAAGGCGACGAAGCGCCCATCTCAATGCATGCCGAAGTCAATGATTCCACCGGCACGGTCGGCCCGACTTACCGGTCCGTTGTCTGCCGGACGCAGAAGGTTTCTTCGGAATGGGGCATCACGAGCGGTTGGGAAGAGATCATCGTCTTCATGAACGGGATGCGCTCTTCGTGCGAAGAACTGGAAGGCATCAATGTCTCCGATTTGACCGGGTTTGCCTACCTCACGGGTTCCGATGCCATGAAGTTCAACACGGGCATGGACAATGCCCTGGCTCCCAAGAGCGTGGTGATGATCAAGACCCGCGGCGTCGTGCATGGCTCGGCCGTGAACGTTTCCACCGGCAAGCCGCTGGGCTGGCAGCAGCCCCGGCATTTCTACAATCCCCGCTATGAGGATGCCCGCAGCCGCAAGGCGCCTGAGATGGTGCGCGCTACCCTTTATTGGAATCCGTCACTGGTGATGGAACCCGGCGAAGAAGCCCGTTTTGATTTTTACACTTCCGACCACAAGGCCGATGCCACTGTTATTGTCGAAGGTTTCACAAAAGACGGCGTACCGTTGAGCGTCAAGGGGAAGATTCGTAGATAGAGAAAGCCCTCTTTTTATTATATTTGCCCCGTGAAAATCGGGAACATAGATTTGGGCGGGCAACCGGTGCTGCTGGCGCCGATGGAGGATGTTACAGACCCCTCCTTCCGCTATATCTGCAAGGAGTTCGGGGCCGACATGATGTACACGGAGTTCATCTCGTCGGACGGCCTGATCCGCGATGCGGCCAAGACGATTGCCAAGATGCAGGTCACAGATGAAGAGCGGCCCATCGGCATCCAGATCTATGGCCACATACCCGACGCAATCGTGGAAGCGGCCGTGCGGGCGGAGGCGGCCGGCCCCGACCTGATCGATATCAATTTCGGCTGTCCCGTGAATAAGATCGCCCGACGAGGCGCAGGAAGCGGGATGATGCGCTATCCCGACCAGATGGTCGAGATTACGCGCCGCGTGGTCGAAGCGGTGAAGCTGCCCGTGACAGTCAAGACGCGTTTGGGCTGGGATGACGAAAACAAGATCATCGTGGACCTGGCGGAACGCCTGCAGGATGTCGGTATCGCCGCCCTGACCATTCACGGACGGACCCGGGCGCAATTATATAAAGGTACGGCCGACTGGACGCTGATCGGCGAAGTCAAGCGCAATCCCCGGATGCACATCCCCATCATCGGCAACGGCGACATCACCACGCCCGAAGGGGCGAAGGAAGCTTTCGACCGCTATGGCGTGGACGGCATCATGATCGGTCGGGCCAGTTTCGGCCATCCCTGGATTTTTCGGGAGGTGAAGCATTATCTGGCCACGGGAGAACTGTTGCCGCCGATGAGTGTCCGCGACCGCGTGGACCTGGCCAAGCGTCATCTGGCCAAGTCGTTGGAAGTGAAAGGGGAGAAGGTGGGCATCCTGGAAATGCGCCGCCACCTGAGCTGCTATTTCAAGGGACTCGACAATTTCAAGGAAACCCGGTTGAAGCTGGTCACCTCGACGGATCCGGCGGAACTCTATGCCACACTCGACCACATAGCGGAGGTTTGGGGATGATCAGCAGCGTCTTTCTCTTTCCGTATTGGCTTACGCTCCGGATCCGGAACGCGCTCTACGACAATGGCCGGATCAAGGCCGTGCAGCATCCGGTGCCTATTATCTCGGTGGGCAACGTGACCGCCGGCGGTACGGGCAAGACGCCCATGATCGAATATCTGGTCAATCTCCTGCAGGGGAGCTGCCGTGTCGCCGTGCTCTCACGCGGGTATAAGCGACGGGGCAAAGGGTTTCATCTCGTGACGGAAGAGGATACCGCCCTGGTCGCAGGTGACGAACCGCTGCAGGTCAAGCGCAAGTTCCCCCATGTCCTCGTGGCCGTGGATAAGGACCGTAACCACGGCGTGGCGCAGCTGCTGGCCCTTCCGGAAGAGCAGCGTCCGCAGTTGATCCTGCTGGACGACGGTTTCCAATACCGAAAACTCAAAGCCACGACCGACTTGGTGCTGGTGGATTACAACAGGCCCATCTTCAAGGACAATCTGCTGCCGGTCGGCTGGCTCCGCGACTTGCCCGAACAGATCCGCCGCGCAAAAGTCGTGGTCATGACCAAGTGCCCCCGTTATCTCGACGAATGGGAGCGTTCCCAGCAGCGTCAGCTGACGCGCCTCCGGCCTGAGCAGCCGCTTTTCTTCGCCACGGTCAAATATGGCGAGCCGCTGCCCGTATTCCGCTGGGAGGCCGACAAGCGCTACATCTACTCCAAAGATGTGTTCCTGTTCTCGGGCGTGGCGGACGACCGGCCGCTTCGGGTCCATCTGACCGACCGTTATGAGCACATCGCACACAAGCGCTTTGGAGACCATCACCGCTTCACGCGGGCTGACCTGAACTATCTGGCCCGGCAGGTGTCCCGCAATCCGCGCGCCGTGCTGCTGACTACGGAAAAAGACGCACAGCGGCTCCTCCATTGCGACCGCCTTGACCCCGAAGTGCGCCGCCGCCTCTTCTATCTTCCGATAGAAACCGAGTTCCTCACCTGGGAGGAAGGCGAAGCCTTCGACGCCCTGATGCGTCGCGACGTGCCCGAAGCCACCGGGAACGGGCTCCTGTTTTAACTTTTTCTCTCCGGAGAGAAAAATTTGCCATCATAAAAAAAATTCGTAATTTTGCAGCCCCCAAAATAGCGGGGAATCGCAACATTTTACAGTATTAACTTAATAATCAACAAAGTGGACACTTTAAGCTACAAGACCATTTCCGCCAATAGCGGTACCGTCAAGAAAGAATGGTACGTTATTGATGCGACCGATCAGGTGCTGGGTCGTCTCGCTTCGCGCGTCGCTCTCGTCCTCCGGGGCAAGAACAAGCCGGATTTCACGCCGCACGTGGACTGTGGTGACAACGTCATCATCGTCAACGCCGAGAAGATCCGCCTCACGGGCAAGAAGCTGACCGACCGGGTGTACGTGCGTCACACCGGTTATCCGGGTGGCCAGCGTTTCGCTACGCCCAAAGAGATGCTTGATCGCAAGCCGACTTTTGTCGTGGAGCATGCCATCAAGGGAATGCTTCCGAAGAACCGCCTCGGTTCCGAGCTGTTCCGCAACCTTTACGTGTATGAAGGACCGGAGCACCCGCACGCCGCACAACAACCCAAAACCCTCACGTTAAACGAAATTTAAGACAGAGTAATGGAAGTATTCAACGCCCTTGGAAGACGTAAATCAGCAGTTGCTCGCGTCTATGCTTGCGCCGGTGCCGGTAACATTGTCATCAACGGCAAAAACCTCGATGAGTATTTCAAAGAGGATACGCTGAAGTACATTGTCAACCAGCCCCTCGTCCTTACCAATACCGTCGGCCAGTTCGATCTCAAGATCAACGTGGACGGTGGCGGTATCAAAGGTCAGGCCGAAGCCATCCGCCTCGGTATCGCCCGCGCCCTGTGCCTGGTCGATGCAGAAGCCTACCGCCCGGTCCTGAAGTCCAACGGTTTCCTCACCCGCGATGCCCGCGAGGTCGAGCGTAAGAAACCCGGACAGCCTGGTGCACGCAGACGCTTCCAGTTCAGCAAACGTTAATCGAGCCCGAACTGATTTACCTTTGTACAGTCCGGATCCAAAACCCCAGGACCTTTGCCAGAAAAGCAGGCAAGCTGCCTGAGATTTGTCCGGCTGCGGAAAATCCGGGAGACCGGCCTCACAGAAAGACCGCTGCTCCGGGATTGAAGAAAAGAGAAAAAGAAACAAATTAAAAACAAACAAAATGTCTAGAACGAATTTCCAAGACTTACTCGATGCAGGTGTCCACTTCGGTCACCTGAAGCGGAAATGGAATCCCAAAATGGCTCCGTATATCTTCATGGAGAAAAACGGGATCCATATCATCGACCTGCACAAGACTGTCGTCAAGATAGACGAGGCCGCCGGTGTGATGAAGCAGCTTGCCCACGCAGGACGCAAGATCCTCTTCGTCGCCACCAAGAAACAGGCCAAGGACATTGTCGCGGAGTGCGCCCAGAAAGTCAACATGCCGTATGTGACCGAGCGCTGGGCCGGCGGCATGCTCACCAACTTCCCCACCATCCGCAAAGCCGTCAAGAAGATGAACACCATCGACAAGATGATGACTGACGGCACATTTGAAACCCTTGCCAAGCGCGAGCGTCTGCAGATTTCGCGTCAGCGCGCGAAACTCGAGAAGAACCTCGGTTCCATCGCCGACCTCAACCGCCTTCCCTCCGCCATCTTCGTCGTGGACGTCCAGAAAGAGATCAACGCCGTCCGCGAAGCCAATCGTCTGAACATCCCCGTTATCGCAATGGTTGATACATGTTGCGACCCGACCACGATTGATTATGTGATTCCGGCCAACGACGATGCGGCGAAATCCATCCAGCTGATCACCGAGACGCTCTGCGGCGCCATTGCCGAAGGTCTTGAAGACCGCCGGATCGAGAAAGAGAAAGAGAAGGAAGAAGCTCCCGCCAAGGAAGAGGCCCCCGTCAAGCGCGTCCGCGCCCGTCGCTCCGCCCCCAAGGCTGAGGAAGAAGTTTCCGAAGAACCGCAGAACGAATAATTGAACCTTTAATCCGTTAGACAATGGAAATCAAAGCATTAGATGTTGCCAAACTGCGCAAGATGACCGGCGCCGGCATGATGGACTGCAAGAAGGCCCTCGTGGAGGCGGAAGGTGATTTTGACCGCGCCCAGGAGATTATCCGTGAGAAAGGCAAGCTCGTGGCCGCCAAGCGCGCTGACCGCGAGACCACCGAAGGTGCCGTCAAGGCTCGCGTGGCCGACGGAAAAGGTATTCTCGTCTGCCTCGGCTGCGAGACTGACTTCGTTTCCCAGAACGCCGAATTCCAGGCCCTGGCCAATGCCATCGCCGACACGGCGATCGCCTGCTGCCCGGCCGACGTCGAAGCCCTGAAGGCTTGCAAGATGGCCAACGGCGAGACGGTGGAAGAAGCCATCTCCCAGCAGACCGGCAAGAGCGGTGAGAAACACACCCTCGCTTTCTACGGCAAACTCGAGGCTCCCTACGTGGCTTCGTACATCCACACCACCAACGGCAAACTCGGCGCCATCGTCGCTTTCAACAAGCCGATCGACGAGGAACTGGCCAAAGGTATCGCCATCCAGGTCGTTACGATGAACCCGGTTTCTGTTTCCGCTGAAGACTGCCCGGCTGAGGTGGTCGAGAAGGAACGCCAGGTCGCCATCGAGAAGACCAAGGAGGAGCAGGTCCGCAAGGCTGTGGAGAACGCGCTCAAGAAAGCCGGCATCAACCCGGCTCACTGCGACAGCGAAGACCACATCCAGTCGAACACCGCGAAGGGCTGGCTCACGCAGGAGCAGGCCGATCAGGCCCGCGCCATCATCGCGAAGGTTTCGGCCGAGAAGGCTGCCAACCTGCCTGAACAGATGATCCAGAACATCGCCGCCGGCCGCGTCCAGAAGTTCTTCAAGGAGAGCACCCTGGAGCAGCAGGAGTACCAGATGGGCGACGGCAAGACCCCGGTGAAGGACGTCCTCGCCGCGGCCGACAAGGAAGCGAAGATCCTCGCTTTCTACCGCTTCTCGCTCACCGACGAGTAGAAAATAAAGATGCCCGGCCGAAACCGGGCATGACGCAGAATCATATCGTCACCCCCGGCTTGACCGGGGGTCTTTTTTTATTGGATGACGCCGAGTTCCTTGCCGATCTTGGTAAAGGCGTCGACGCATTTGTCGAGGTGCTCTTTCTCGTGGCCGGCAGAGACCTGGACGCGGATGCGGGCCTGTCCCTTCGGGACTACCGGATAGTAGAAGCCGGTGACGTAGATGCCCTCTTCCTGCAGGCGGGCCGCCATCTTCTGCGACAGCGGAGCGTCGTAGAGCATCACGGCGCAGATGGCCGATTCGGTGGGCTTGATGTCGAAGCCGGCGGCCTTCATGCGGCCGATGAAGTATTCGGTGTTGGCGTGCAGCTTGTCCTGGAGCTCGTTGGTCTCGCTCATCATCTCGAACATCTTGATGCCGGCGGCGGCGATCATCGGCGGAATGGAGTTGGAGAAGAGGTACGGACGGGAGCGCTGGCGGAGCATCGCGATGATCTCCTTCTTGCCGGTGGTAAAACCGCCGACCGCGCCGCCGAAGCTCTTGCCGAGGGTGCCGGTCAGGATCTCGATCTTGCCGCGAAGGTTGAAGCGCTCGGTGGTACCGCGGCCCGTTTGGCCGACTACGCCGGCAGAGTGCGACTCATCGACCATGACCATGGCATTGTACTTGGTAGCCAGGGCGTAGATCTTGTCGAGCGGGGCGACGTTGCCGTCCATCGAGAAGACGCCGTCGGTCACGATGATGCGGTGGCGCTGGGCCTGGGCGGTCTTCAGGCAGTTCTCCAGTTCTTCCATGTTGGCGTTCGCATAGCGGTAGCGCTGGGCTTTGCACAAGCGGACGCCGTCGATGATCGAGGCGTGGTTGAGGGCGTCGGAGATGATGGCGTCGTGTTCGTCGAGCAGGGGTTCGAACACACCGCCGTTGGCGTCGAAGCAGGATGCGTAGAGGATGGCGTCTTCCGTGCCGAAGAACTCGGAAATCTTCTTCTCGAGCTCTTTGTGCAGGTCGCCGGTACCGCAGATGAAGCGGACGGACGACATGCCGTAGCCATGGGTGTCAAGCGCCTGCTTGGCAGCTTCAACCAGCTTGGGGTTGTTGGCCAGACCCAGGTAGTTGTTGGCACAGAAGTTCAGGACATCTTTATCGGGCTGCACTTTGATGGCAGCCTGCTGGGCGGACGTGATGACGCGTTCCTCCTTGTACAAGCCGGCTTCACGGATCGACTGAAGTTCGGCTTCCAGATACTTTTGAAAATCGGTATACATCTTGTAAGTGTGTTTGCTTGTGTTACAAATATATGAAAATTTGTGATTTTCAGCAAAAATTACTTACTTTGCAAAATATTGCCGCAGTAAGCGGACATTGACAGAACAAGACAAAAACCATTTATAATTACTTTAACCAAAACCATTTTACCATGGAAGATATTGCTTCTAAAGTCATCTCCATCATCGTCTACAAACTGGGCGCTGAAGAGAGCGAAGTGACTCCCGCCGCCAGCTTCAAGAACGACCTGGGCGCCGATTCCCTCGACACCGTCGAGCTGATCATGGAGTTTGAGAAAGAGTTTAATATCACCATCCCTGACGACGTCGCCGAGAAGATCTCGACCGTCCAGGATGCGATCGACTACATCAAGGCGAACGTTCAGTAGCCCATGCCGAGGAAAAGGGTTGTCATTACCGGGATTGGGACCATCAATCCCCTGGGCAACAACGTTGCAGAGTATTTCTGCAACTTGGACCGGGGTATCAGTGGGTCCCGCATCATCGACCGGCTGGACACCACTTTTTTCGCGACCAAGTTTGCGTGCCAGATTCCGGACTACGATCCGTTGCGCTTTCCCGAGGCCATCGACCGCAAGGAAATTCGCCGGACCGACCCGTTTACCCAATATGCCATGATTGCGGCCGCGGAAGCGGTCCGCGACAGCCGGCTGGATCTTGAGACGACCGACCTCAAACGGATCGGCGTAGTGGTCGGTTCGGGTGTAGGCGGCATCAACACGTACACGGAAGAAGTCAAGGAGTATTTCGAGAGCGACCGCCCGCGTTTTTCTCCTTTTCTCGTTCCGAAATTCATTACCAACATCGCTTCGGGCCACATTGCCATCAAGTATGGCTTTCGTGGTCCGAATTTCGGTGTTTCCTCCGCCTGCGCCACGTCGGCGCATGCCATCCTGACGGCCGCCTCGCAGATTCAGCTGGGCCGGGCCGATGTGATGATTTCCGGCGGCACGGAGGCACCGATTTCCGTTCCCGGCCTGGGCGGCTTCAATTCAGCCCACGCCCTCTCGACCAATAACGAAGAGTACCAGACCGCTTCCCGTCCTTTCGACAAAACCCGCGATGGCTTTGTCATGGGCGAAGGCGCTGCCATCCTTGTGGTTGAGGAATATGAGCACGCGCTGCAGCGCGGAGCGACCATCTATGCCGAGATTGCCGGTTTCGGCATGACCTGCGATGCCTGGCACATCACGGCACCGCGTGAGGATGGCGAGAGTGCCGGCGACGCCATGGAACTGGCGCTTCGGGAAGCGGGGCTCACACCGGCCGATGTCGATTACATCAACGCGCACGGCACCTCCACGCCGTTGGGCGACCTGGCTGAACTGCATGCCATCAAGCGCGTCTTCGGCGACGATGCCTACCGGGTCAATATCAGTTCCACCAAGTCGATGACCGGTCACATGATGGGCGCGGCGGGTGCGGTGGAGGCCCTGGCCTGCATCCACGCCATCCGGGACGGCGTTATTCCGCCGACCATCAATTTCCAATTCGAAGACGAGCAGATTGATTATCGTCTCAACCTCACGCTCAACGAAAAGCAGGAGCGCAAGGTGCGGGTGGCCCTGAGCAACAATTTCGGTTTCGGCGGGCAGAACGCCAGCCTGATCTTCCGCGCCATCTAGCGGAAGTTTTATTTCAGTACGGTATAGGTAAGTTTGAGCACGGGATGACGCGCCGCGTCCGTCCCGTTGAGCAGCGTCCGTGAATAGTACACGTTGTCCGCGTAGTAGTAGGTCGTGCTCGTGTTGGCGTTATAGTAACTGAGAGTAGGCATCAGCCACAGGTCATCCTCGTCGGTCAGCTGGCCGGTGTCTTTCTTGATCAGCTTCTGCAGATAAAAACTGATGCTCGACTTGTAGGACAGCAGGGACCGGTCGAACGAGCCGTTCTCAATGGTCGATTCGCCCAATTCGCTGAGCGGGGCGTAGTGGGGCCGGCCGCTGACCAGGGTGCGTTTGCAAGGGTACAGGTACTTGGCGTAATGGTCCAACTGGTGCCGGTCGCCACTGAATTCGAACGGAAATTCCAAGGTAGCCTTGGCAATGACCAGGTTTTCGAGCGGAATGTCCTTCGAGGCGGCCCAATCGGCGACCACTTTCCGGAGCCGGGATGCTTCAATCCGGGGTTTGCGGCCGCTGAGACCCTGTACTTCGAGCGCGCCGGCCGCGGGACTGCCGTCACCGAGATTCCGGTAGATGTTCAGCGCAAAATAGTCACCAAGCTGGAAGTAGGTCGATGCGTTCTTCCGGTTGCCGTCCTCATCCGTGTAGTCCCACGACAAGTAAAGGAAGGAACTGGAGAGGTCGAACAGGTTGAGGCGGCCGGAGCCTTCGGGAGCGATGCGCGGATCGTCCGGCTCGTCGGTACGCAGGCAGAAGCCATAGAACTGCTTCATGAAAAGTTCCACGCTGTCGCGTGTCTCCATCGGGATGCGCAGCAGTTCTTCGCCGACTTCCGGTTTCAGGTCGATGGACCAGACATCATCCCCCGTGTAAATGCTTCCGCCCAGGGAGACGGGCTCGGAACTGTAATAGGGCTTCTGGAACTGCGCCTGTTCCCCGTTGACATGTGAGGAATCGAGTTCGAAGTTCAGCCGGTGGACATAGAAATTCTGCGGAATGTGGAGCTGGTCATCCCGCAGGGCCTGGATAGAGTCGCAGGTGAAGCTTATATAGATCCGGCGCACGACGGGATTCTTTCCCCAATCGACGGAGTCGGAAGCGGGCGTCACGGACATCAGGCCCTCGGAGTAGAGTTCAGAGCCGATGTTGCCCACGGTGATACCGTTTGAAATACGGCTCTGCAGGTCTGCCGCTGCGCGCGATTCGCTCAGGGGCAGATCAAGGGTGACGGTCTGTATGGTGATGTCCTGGCTGTCGGAGACCAGGGCTGAACCCAGGGTCGGGTCGGTGGTGATGCACGAAGCGAGGAAAAACACGGTCAGCAACAAGGCCGTGGCAATCCCGGAATGTCTCATCTTATCTTCTTCTCGTTAAAAGGTCGTCGTAAAACTGGTTGTACTCCCGGACGTAGGCGCCGCCCTCTTTGCTGATGGGCGAATAGGGCAGGACCGGAATGTTCCGTTCCCCGGCGAAGGCAGTCAGCCGCGGGTCGATCTCCGGTACGCCGGCGATGACGCCGTCCGCATACTGGATGGCCAGTTTCGCAAGATTTATGCCATCGGGGTCCTCCAGGACCGCCACGTCTTCCGGCGAAAGATTGTCCGTCATCATCTTCTGGACAAGGTTGTCGCTGAACCGGGCGTCGAGCATTTCGTTGTAAAGCGAGAGTACGACACGCGATTCGGTGAAGATGGGGTCCTCGTGATAAACCTTCTTGAGATAGACTGGCAGGAAATGGGAAATCCAGCCCTGGCAATGGACGATGTCGGGTTTCCAGCGGAGCTTCTTCACGGTCTCGAGCACGCCACGCGCGAAGAAGATGGCCCGTTCGTCGTTATCTTTGAAATCCTTGCCTTCTGCGTCCCGGTAGATGAATTTGCGATGGAAATAGTCTTCGTTGTCGATGAAATAGACCTGCATCCGGGCGGATGAGATGGAAGAGACCTTGATGACCAGCGGGCGGTCGGCGTTGTTGATGACCAGGTTCATCCCCGAAAGGCGGATGACCTCGTGCAACTGGTTGCGGCGCTCGTTGATCGTGCCGTACCGCGGCATGAACGAACGAATCTCCTTGCCGCTCTCCTGAATCCCCTGCGGGAGATACCTTCCCAGCACAGCTATGTCTGTTTCAGGCATATAGGGGAAGATCTCGGAGTTCACGAACAATACTCTGGCAGGTTCTTCCATTTTTAAAGACGTTTTAAGGCAAATTCGATACAAAGGTAATAAAATTTTTTGATTATCTTTGTGTCTCCGTCCTGAAAATGGCTGTAAAGGGTAAAAATATAGTACACAAGCGGTTGATCCGTTCCTACGTCACGTCGGTCATCAGCATTTCGCTCGTCCTGCTGCTGATGGCGGCTGCTGCGCTTTTCGCGGCCAATGCGGGCAGCGTGGCCCGCTGGTTCAAGGAGAATATGGCGGTGTCGGTGCTGCTCAAGCAGTCCACCTCCGAGAAGGAGGGCCGGGCACTTGCCGAGACACTGGCAGCCCGTCCCTATGTCAAGGAGAGCCGGTTCATTTCCAAGGAGGAAGGGGCCGAAGAGATGAAAGGCTTGCTCGGCGAGGATTTCCTCTCGGTTTTCGAGAGTTCGCCGATTCCCCTCTCGATCGACCTGAAGCTCGACGGCAATTTCGTGACGGCCGATTCGCTCGATACGGTCAAGGCCGACCTGCTGGCCGACCGTCATGTCGAAGAAGTTGTCTATCAGGAGTCCCTGGTCGAGGCGCTCAATGCCAATCTTCGCAAGATCAGCCTGATTCTCGGCGTGGTAATCGCGTTGCTGCTGGTCATTTCGTTTGCCCTGATCAACAATACGGTGCGGCTCAACATCTACGCCCGCCGCTTCACCATCCACACGATGAGCCTGGTAGGTGCCAAACGCTCCTTTATCGCACGCCCCTTTGTGCGGCAGGCGGTCATCCAGGGTGCTGTGTCAGGCCTGATTGCGGCTGGCCTGCTATATGGCGGCATCCGCTGGCTGGGACGCGGCTCCGAATTGCTGGCCATGCTCTTCGATCCCCGGTTGATCTGGGTCGTGCTGGTCGGGACGGTGCTGGTGGGCATTGCGATCTGTGTGGTCTGTACCCTGCTGGTGGTGCGGCGTGTCGCTTACTTTACCAAAGACGATTTGTATTATTAATTGAACAGACTGTATGGCAAACTTTTCCATGCCTTCTAAAAACGTTAAGATCATCGGGATCGGCCTGCTGGTGATGGTCCTGGGCTTCGTGCTGATGCTCGGGGGCGGATCTTCCGACCCGAATGTGTTCAATCCGGCGATGTTCAATGCCCGCCGGCTGGTGGTCGCTCCGATTGTGATCGTCCTGGGCATTGCCGCCATTATTTTCGGAATCATGAAGACGCCGCGTGACGGCGGGGAGGTGTAAGCAATGAGTTCATTGGAAGCCATCATCCTGGGTCTGGTCCAGGGACTGACGGAGTTTCTGCCCGTCAGCAGCAGCGGCCATCTGGCCATCGGCAAGGCTTTGTTCGGCATTGAAACGGCCGACCTGAGTTTCGAAGTGGCAGTCCACGCCGCCACGGTGCTGGCCACGATTGTCGTTTTTTGGAAAGTTATCTGGAAACTGCTGGGCGGTCTCTTCAAGTGGAAGCTTAACAGCGAGACACGTTATATCCTGCTCATCCTGCTCTCGATGATTCCTGTCTTCATCGTCGGAATGTTCTTCAAGGATTCCGTGGAATCTCTTTTCGGCAATGGCCTGCTTGTGGTGGGTTGCGCCCTGCTGGTGACGGCGCTTCTGCTCTTCCTTTCCGAGACGCTGACCGCCCGTCGGGGTGCCGACGGCGGAAAGGTTACCTGGAAATCGGCGCTCTGGATGGGTCTGGCCCAGGCCATCGCCGTGGTGCCGGGTCTTTCCCGAAGCGGTTCGACCATCGCCGCCGGTCTGCTCTCCGGTGTCTCGAAGCAGGAAGTGACCCGCTTCTCGTTCCTGATGGTGCTGATTCCGATTCTGGGCGAAGCATTCCTCGATGTGGTCGGCGGAGATTTCGCTGCGAGCACAGTCGGAACACTTCCGTTGATCCTGGGCTTCCTGGCCGCCTTTGTTTCCGGCCTGTTTGCCTGCAAGTTCATGATCGCGATGGTCCGCAAGGCGCGCCTCAAGTGGTTCGCCCTCTACTGCGTCCTGGTCGGAGCAGCCTGCATCGTCTCCACGCTGGTATAGTATGGCCGGCGGCAGGTCATATTTCGTAGCGGATCTTCATCTGGGACCGGATTCTGATCCCGGCGGTGTCCGGGAGAAGGCTTTCGTGGATTTCCTGCGTTCGTTACCTGCCGATGCGGAAGCCCTTTACCTGTTGGGCGATATCTTCGATTTCTGGATTGATTACCGGGACGTGGTCCCGCGCGGCTGCGTCCGGGTGCTGGCTGCCTTGGCCGATACGGCACAGCGGATGGATGTCTGGTTCTTCCGGGGCAACCACGACTGGTGGGTGACCGACTACTTTGAAAAGGAATTGGGTGTCCACATCGTCCGGGAACCGGTCAAGGAGATTGAACTTGGCGGCCGCAGAATCTGCCTCGGCCACGGCGACACGCTTGGCGCCCACGACGCCAAGTCGAAGCTGATCTTCCACGTTTTCCGCAACAAGACCTGTCTGGCTCTGCTCAAGGCGCTGCCGCCGCACTGGGTCTTCCGTTTTGCCCGCGCCTGGTCGGCCCGCAGCCGCCGCAATCATCCCGTCCCCACACCTTTCGCGGGCCGCGAAGCGCCGCTCTACCATTTCGCCAACGAATACGGCCGCAATCACGATATCGACCTCTACATCTTCGGCCACTGGCACGCACCCACCCGTCTCCCCGTCGAATCCGGCGGTGAACTGATCATTCTTGGTGCCTGGACGGGGGCGGAGGATACGTTTGAATTGTAGCGGCTAGTCCATCAGTTTGATGCGGATGTTGCGGTACCACACATCATCGCCGTGGTCCTGCAGGCCGATGTAGCCTTCATGCTCGTCGCCGCCGCAGTTGTTCAGCAGCACGAAAGCGAGCGGCCAGGCGGTCTCGCTGAACTTGCTCGCCTGGAGCATGTCGGTCCACTGCGGGGTCCACAGATGGTATTCCAGGACTTTCACGTCGTTCTGGAAATGCACCACCGTGCCCTTGTACACCAGGATCTTGACTTTGTTCCACTCACCATAGGGGTTCTGGTTCTGGGGAACGGCCGGAATCATGTCGTAGAGGGAAGCCGACTGGCGGTTGCCGTCCACGCCCAGCAGGGCGTCGGGATGGTTGGCGTTGTCCAGTACCTGGTACTCGGGTGCTGAGATGTAGATGGGCTCGTAGCGCTCTTTGCCGTTTTCATCTTTCGTGGTCACTTCCTTAGCCAGATAGAAGATGCCGGAATTGCCGCCCTTGGAGATTTTCCATTCCATCTCCAGGGTGAAGTTCTTGAACTGTTTGGCGAAGATCACGTCGCCGCCCTCGCCCGTCTGGCCTTCGCCGGTTCCGGTACCGTTGAACTTGAGCGCGCCTTCATCGATTGTCCAGCGCGGGGGCAGTTCGGCCTTTCCGTAGCCGCGCCAGCCTTTGGTGGACGTGCCGTCGAAGAGGACGATGTAGCCGTCGGCATCCACCGGGAATTCGTCCAGGTTCACTTCGGGGGCTTTCACCACGGTATAGGCAGGCACGCCGCCCTTGTTTTCGTTCTTGTTGTTCTTGCAGGAAACTGCACCCAGCACGAGAGCCACCATCGCAGTAAAGAGAATCAGTTTTTTCATATCAATCGGGAGAATTAAAGGTTAATCTTTGGGCATGTCGGGCAGTTTCCAGCCTTCCCGGAATACCGGTTTGATGAGTTCCGCGGCGAACTTGTTGGCGTCCACCGGGTCGGTATACACATTCTCGAAGGTCGGGTGACCGTCGTGGATGGAGAAGCCGTCGTGAATCATGGTGCGGATGGTCGCGTCCTTGGGAATGTTGGTAAAGCGCATGTTCTCGCCGTCCCACTCCAGTTCCATGTTCAGGCTCTGCAGGCGCACGGCCACGACACCCATGGCCACCATCTCGTTGAACGGGCCGGCTTGGGCGAAGTCCGACACGCAGGGGACGCGGTAGTCGGGATGCTCCTTGCAGGCGCGCACCCAGTCCTGCTGGTGGGAGGTCTTCACCTCACGCAGCACGTGCGGCACTTCCGGATTGCGGCCCGAAAGGAGATACGGGCGGGCGCCATAACAACCGCAGATGAGCGTATCCTTGGTGCCGTAGAAAATGAGGCAGCCGCCGGCGTCGTTGAGGTTCTTGCCGGCCGGAAGGCCTTTCGGCCGGTCCGGGAGGATGCCGCCGTCGGTCCAATTCACCACCACTTCGGGCATGGCCACTTTGGGTAGGTTGTCACGGGCGGGGAACACAAAGCGGACCTTCTCGGCCTGCGGGCAGGATTCCGTGAGGAGCGCAGTAGAACTGCCCTGCACTTTGGTGGGATAACCCAGTTTGAGGGCGGCGAAGACGGGATGCAGGATGTGGCAGGCCATGTCGCCCAGGGCGCCGGTGCCGAAATCCCACCAGCCGCGGAAGTTCCACGGCGTATAGATGGAATGGTACGGACGGTAGGGGGCCGGGCCGAGGAAGCAGTCCCAGTTCATGGTCTTGGGCACTTTTTCCTCTTTGGCGGGGCGTTCCAGGCCCTGCGGCCAGATGGGACGGTCGGTGAAGGCATCCACCCGGGTCACCTCGCCGATTTCACCGTTCCAGATCCATTCGCAGATTTTGCGGACACCTTCATCCGAAGCGCCCTGGTTGCCCATCTGGGTGGCTACCCGGTACTTCTTGGCCAACTTGGTCAGCAGACGGGACTCATAAACGGTACGGGTCAGCGGTTTTTCGCAGTACACGTGCTTGCCGGCCTGGATGGCTTCGGCGGCGATAATGGCATGCGTGTGGTCGGCGGTCGCCACGATGACGGCGTCCGCTTCGGGCAGCAGTTCCTTGAACATGACCCGGTAGTCGCTGTACTTCTTGGCGTTGGGGTAGGTCTTGAACACGTGGTCGGCATATTTCCAATCCACGTCGCACAGGCCGATGATCTCTTCGGTCTTGGCCACTTCGGCAATCACGGCGGCGCCACGGCCGCCGATACCGACAGCCAGCACTTTCAGTTTGCGGTCCATCGGCGGCGGGGGAGCGTCCTTTGCCTTGGCAAGAACAGTGGAGGGAGCCACGGCAAGACCGATGGCGGCGGCGGTTCCTGCTTTCAGGAACGACCTTCTTGACATTTCATTTGACATAGTATCGTGTTTTATGTTAGTTCCTTATGCCTGTCCTGCCAGGTTGTCTATCCGGCGAGGAAACAAATCCGGTGACTCTCCAGCGAGTCCTTCAGGGTGACAGCGGGAGAACGGTCCGGGTCGGCAACCGCTCCGATGAAGTCCTCCACCAGAAGCAGATCGGCATTCGCATGGTATGGAAGAGAGGCCTCCTGCGAAAAATCCTGTACCTGGATCAGCGAGCCGGTACGGTCCCGTACCTCGATGACCTGCCCGGTGACGATCATCTCGCCCTTGGTTCCGGCAAAAACGGTCTCCCGGCCTTCCCGTCGCGTGAGGGCATTCATCTCAATGGTGATCAAGATGCCGTCGGTTGCGGTGAGCGTCACCAGCTGGCGGTCGGCCACGTCGTTGTCGCAGCGGAATGCGCATCGGCCGAACCGGCCCGTTCGCATCTGGTCCTCCAGCACTTCCTCCAGGGTCTTTCCTTCCGGAACCGTGAAATTGCGGGTCCAAACGCCCCGGCGAAGGTACATGTCCACGGCGGAATAGGAGCAATCTTGCTCCACGGGGCAGGTAATACAGCGATCGGTGCTGTCTTCCGGTGCGTTCTCCGGTCTGTACCAGGCCAGACTTCCGGCCGACTGGACGCGTTTGATCTTCGCCCCAGTTACCCACAGGAGCATGTCCACGTCGTGACAGCACTTGGATACGAACGATGGTGCCGTTGTCTCCGCCCTGTTCCAATAGCCTCGTACAAACGTATGCAGCATCCGGTCAATGCCCACGAATTCCTGGTGGGAAACGCCGGTAACCCGGCCGATGGCACCGCTTTCAAGCAGTTCCTTCACTTTGCGGTAGAGCGACATGAAGCGAAGCACATAGCAGACGCCGACCTTGACGCCGCGGCGGCGGGCTGCTTCGGCGATCTCTACGCATTGCTCGTACGACTGTGCCACCGGTTTCTCCAACAGGATATCCCAGCCCCGCTCAATGGCCTTCAATGCCTGTTCATGATGGCAGCGGTCCGGGGAACCGATGATCACGCCGTCGCACGCTTCCTGAAAGTGGTCGAAGAAGTCATCGGAGGAGGCAAAGCATCGGTCTTCGGGCAGAGAGAACTGCTTCCGGCAGGTTTCCCGGCGTACCGGGTCGGGTTCCACCACGGCGGCCAGTTCCACGACGTCAGGATGCAAGGAGAAGTAGTGCAGATACTTTCCCGTCCGGTTTCCGATCCCGATGGCCGCCAATTGTATGCTCACTGAATTACTTTTTTCAAAACTGTTTAAAGTTACGAAGTTTTGAAGAATAAAGAAAGATTATTGCATGTTTCTCGCTCGCGTCATGCCCGGTTCCTGTCCCTTTGTGTCATGCCCGGCGTGACCGGGCATCCCGCCATCGTCCGGGCTCCGCTTGCTCTGGTTTTTGTTCTGGCCGGCAGAAAAAATGCCGTCCAGCCCAAAAACCACCCGCCGCTGCGCCCTCATCGCCTTCGTTGGCTCGTGTCAGCGGTTATACTTTGCTCCGATTTCTATGTGTCATCTTCGGCTTCGCTCTCTTGTCTCATTATCTGTTCCCGCCCCTTTGTGTCATGCCCGGCCTGACCGGGCATCTCTTTTCGTGCGCCGTCAGGTCGGACGCGAGGCGGTTGGCGGCGCCGCTTGATCCGTCTCGCGAACGGAATCCCTGGCAAAACCCCACATTTCAAGGCGCGAAACGGACGAGATGGATGAACCATCCGTCTCGCGTCACAAGAATGGAATGAACCTTCCATCTGGGCAGATTTAGCCGACGTTTTTTTGGAATCGGACAGAATCTGTGCTATCTTCGAACCAGCATTTCGACTGTGACGCAAGAGGCGGCGGGAGAAACGTGAAACCGGAATCTGTGTATGAATGAATGGAATGCCATGAAAAAACTCTATCATCTTTGTCTGTCTTCTCACGACGAAGTCCTTTTTCGAAGCGAAGCTGATCTGGTCCGGGGTTTCAATGCCTTGGCTCTTGCTTGTTTGACGACAAACTCCTCTTTGTTGGCCGATGGCTTGTTAACGACACATTTGCATTATCTTGCGCAGACGGAGGCTCCCAAAGAAACGCTTTATCGTATGCGGTATTCCCATGTGCGGTATTTCAATGCCAAGTACAAACGAAGGGGAAAATTGGGAGAAAAAAAGCCGTTCTGCCTGGAGATAGAAGGATTTCACCATACCGTGGCTGCCTTGAACTATGTAAACCGTCAGGGGCTTCATCACGGACTATCTTCAACGCCTTTCGGATATAAGCATTGTTCGGCGAATGTGTTCTTCGGAAAACAACTGGGAAAAACACCCTCAACATCGTTAATGTCGAGTGACCAACGCTACAAGTTTTTGCCGGAAAAAGTCGTCGTTCCTGACAATTTCCGAATGGATGCTTCCGGGTTGCTGTTACGGGAAGACGTCATAGATACCGCTCAGGTGGAATCGTATTATGGGACGCCGCGGAACTATCTCTTTCAAATGAACAAGATCGGTGATGAGATATCTCGGAAAGAGCAACAAGAAGAAGGGTCATCCACGCCGGTCATCACGCTCGAGTTGATTGAGCAGGGTGTTCCCGGTCTGGATATCGACCAGTTGTTGCGCAACGAATCCGGTAAGCACAATCCGCAGATAATCAGTGACCTTGAATTATGTGAGCTAATCGATGCAACACTTCTTCCCAAATACTGCCGGAATGCGACCATCTACGAAACAACGCTTTCACAACGTCGGTACTTGTATGAAATGGTTTGGAACAATCTCTGGGCCTCCCGCCACAAACGAACCTCGGACGCGCAACTCCGGCGCTGTCTCTGCTTGAACACGCAAGAATAAGGTCTTTCTTTTATTACAGCATACCAGATACCCGTCTTTTGGTGTCATGCCCGGCCGACCGGGCATCTCTTTTCGTGCGCCGTCAGGTCGGACGCGAGGCGGTTGGCGGCGCCGCTTGATCCGTTTCGCGAACGAAATCCCTGGCAAAACCCCACATTTCGAGACGCGAAACGGACGAGATGGATGAACCATCCGTCTCGCGTCACAAGAATGGGATTCGCCGATGATATTATTTGCCGGCCGCCGCTTTTTCCACCGCGCGCATCACGCGGAGGAAATTGCCGCCCCAGAAGAGTTCGAGCTCGTGGTCGGTCCAGCCGCGGCGCATGAGCTCGACGGTGATCATCTTCATCTTCGAGGCATCTTCCAGTTCGTTCATGCCGCCGCCACCGTCGAAGTCGGTGCCGATGCCCACGTATTCTACGCCCACCAGGTTGCGGATATATTCCACGTGGTCGCAGAAGCAGCCGATGTTCACCTCAGCGTGGGGCTGCCACGACAGGGCCCAACGGCCGGTCGTGACCTGGATCACACCGCCTTTTGCGGCGATGGCCTTGATCTCCTCGTCGGTCAAGTTGCGGGGGTGATCCTTGATCGCATAGACGCAGGAATGCGAGCAGATGACCGGTGCCGTGCTGAGTTTCAGGCAGTCATAGAGCGTGGACGTGGAGGCGTGCGAGCAGTCTACGATGATGCCCAGGCGGTTCATCTCCCGGATGAGTTCCTTTCCGAAAGGCGAGAGGCCGCCCCAGGTGTTCTTCGGGAAGCGGGAGGCGTCGCAGATGTCGTTGTCGTAGTTGTGCGAGAGCGTGATGATGCGCGTACCCAGATCGTAGAAGGTCTGCAGTTTCTTCAGGTCTTTCCCGACGGGGTAGCCATTCTCAATGCCCATGACCAGACTCAGGCGGTGCCGTTTCTTGTTCTTGACGATGTCGTCGGCCGTCAAGGCAATGCGCGCCTCGCGCGGACGCGCTTCTATATAGGCGCGGATGGCCTTCATCTTTTCAACGGTCCATTCGAAGGCCGAGTCGCGCGAAGCGTCGGTCAGCGGTCCCTGATCTACGAAGATGGGATAGAAGCAGCAGTCCACCCGCCCGGCGCGCAGCTTGGCAAAATCGGCCTGTACCTTGTCCAGGTTTACATTCTCCGCAGTGAGAGCCAGAGCCGTGTCGGTATGTGTATCGACGGCGATGATCTTATTGTGCAACTTTTCGGCGCGTTTGAGCAGGGCCGCGTCTTCGTCCTGCTGGGCCGTGAAACCGAGCGCCAGGAAGATCATCAGCACCGGCAGAAAACTTAAAAACCGTTTCATTTCAGTTCATTTTTGGGGATCCACCACTTGAGCCGTTTGGCCAGCCAGAGAATCAACAGTGAAAGCGCGAGGCAGCCGAGCATGAGCCAGAGGCCCTGGCCGGCCGCGAACATGATGGGGACGAAAGTGATCAGCAGGATTTCGACCGGAGCGCAGGGCAGGTAAGCCAGCGCGTAATCGTCCATGGCCCGGCTGGCCTGCTTGGGATCGACGATGCGCAACAAAGCGATTCCCATGGCCATCGTTCCGGTCCACCAACCCCAGGCGAAAATCGATTTCTCGAACCAGTCCTTCCGGTTGAGGTGCCGGCCGAAATAAAAGACTGTGAAAACTGTTACGCAGATGCCCACCAACGCCAGTACGATCAGCGGCCATGCGTACTTGACCACGACGCTCAATTTGATGGAGGCCACGCCGCAGGCGACCAGCATGTCGGTGGCCGAGCTGCTGATGCTGCCCGTGGTTTTTGGGTCGATATAGGTTGCGGCACCGGCCTTGTTGAAGGCCGTCTTGATGAGCATGCCCACCACGAAGGCGCAGCTGAAGACAGGCAGTTCCAGCTTGGGCCAGGCCATCTTCACGCCTTTGCTCAGCATATAGCCGCCGAACGCGGCCAAAACTACGATTGCCAGATGGAAGATGTGCGAATCGATGGAGATGGGCGACGTCGTACCCACGGCCGTGGCTTCGCGCTTCTCTTTGGGCAGCAGGCCGCTGCGGTATTCATCGGGCAGATCGGCGAAATCGGTGAGGTAAGAGGTCTGTCCCTTCTTTGTGGCGATTTTGATGAACAGGAGGCCGCCGAGGATGGCGACAATCACACCGACCGTGGCCGTGGTCATGCCCAGACTCGTGGCTTCGTCCCAGCCGAGGCCTTCAAAGGCGGATCCGATAGCGGCAGCGGTGCCGTGGCCGCCGTAGAAGCCGGTCGGCAGCATTACGCCGAAGGCCGGATGAAGCTGCGGCCAGATGAGCCGCAGCACCAGCAGGCCGAACAGGCCCATGACTGCCCACTGGAAGACCATGCCGAACTGCGAGAAGGCCCACATCGGCCCGACGCGATGCGCCACTTCCTTGATTTTGAAGCTGGGCGATGACAACGGCAGGGCACCGAAGACTATGGCGATCAGGATTGCCGCGTAAGTGCTGATGTTGCCCGAGAGCGGAAGCCAGCCTAAGCCACCCGGTCCGAAGGCAAGCCCGAGGAGGCCGGCCAGCAGGCTGGGTGGTATGAAAAGTTTCTGGATCAGACGGATTTTCACCCGCAGGAACTTCCCGACGAGCAGCAAGCCGCAGATGATACCTATGTCGGAAAACAAGGTCCACGGCGTGAAATTTGCAAGGTCGAACATCGGCAAAAGTGGTTTTATCTGGTAAAATTAACTTTTTTTCAGAAAGAATCCTACCTTTGCCCCGCGAAAATGAAGATCAACGCCTTCTCTCTCCTCCTGGCCGTGCTCTTTGGCGCACTGCTGGCACCGACGGCTTCCGCGCAGACGAACCGGCGCGAGCTGAAGGTGATGGAGTACTATGTCTATCAAGGCGACACCATCTTCCTCGACGAGTTGCCGCCAGCCGTCATCCATCCGCGACAGACCATGAACCGCCGTGACTGGGTGAAATACTACAAGCGTGTCCACAACTTCAGCAAAGCTTACCCCTACGCCGTATTCGTCGCCCGCGTCATCAACGAAACCGACAGCCTCTTCGAGGCAGACCACTATACCAAACGGCAGCAGGACAAGTACCTCAACAAGATGAAGGATGACCTGCTTAAGGATTTCGACCCGATCTTCCGGAAACTGACGCTCAAACAGGGCCTGATGATGATCCGCCTCATCGACCGCGAATGCGGACAGACGCCCTATTACATTCTCAAGCGTTACCTGGGCGGCACGACCGCCGGCTTCTGGCAAGGCGTCGCCAAAGTCTTCAAGGGAAACCTCAAGCAGCCTTACGACAAGTTCGGCGAAGACAAAGACCTCGAAGAATTGGTGGGCTATTGGGAGCGCGGCCAATTCGACAGTCTCTACGAGATGATCTTCGGCAAACCCCGTCCTGAAATCTACATTCCGGAAAGATTCCGCTAAAGGGGCGGTCGAAAATGCACGGGAATGACGCATTTTAGTTTCTTGTAAACGCCTGAAAGTCCAGGAAGTTAAGTACCAAAAATTTTTGTCGAAAATTTCGCAAAAGTTTTTGGTATTTGATTTTTTTGTGTACCTTTGCAACCCTGTATCTTGCGCTCGGAGTGGGCTAAGATGCTGATAAATAGAAGTTTAAGATATTTTTAAGTAATAAAGGCTATGTTACAACCTAAGAAAACCAAGTTCAGGAGACAGCAGAAAGGCCGTATGAAAGGGATTGCCCAGCGTGGCAGCCAGTTGGCCTTCGGTTCCTTCGGCATCAAGACCATGGAGAGCTGCTGGCTCACCGGTCAGCAGATCGAAGCTGCCCGTCAGGCTGTCGTGCGTTACATGAAACGTGAAGGTAAGATCTGGATCCGCGTGTTCCCCGACAAGCCGTATACCAAGAAACCGGCCGAGGTCCGTATGGGTAAAGGTAAAGGTAATCCGGAAGGATTCGTGGCTCCCATCACCCCGGGTCGCATGATCATCGAAGCCGAAGGCGTTCCGATGGAAGTTGCCAAAGAGGCGCTCCGTCTCGGTGCCCAGAAGCTCCCTATCACCACCAAGTTCGTCGTCCGCCGGGACTACGCTGAATAATCCAGGAGAGAAAGACCATGAAAAGAAAAGAAATCGAAGAGATGGCAGTGAAAGACCTGCGCGAGCGCCTCGAAGTCGAGAAGCAGAATCTCAACAAAATGAAGATGAACCACGTGATTTCTCCGCTGGAAGACACTTCCGCCATCAAAAAGGCGAAAACCGATATCGCCCGGATGATGACCGTGCTGGCTGAAAAAGAGAAACAGAACTAAAATAGAAATGTCCCATGGAAAGAAATCTTCGTAAAGAAAGAATCGGCATCGTGGTCAGCAACAAGATGGACAAGTCTATCGTAGTTGCTGTGAAGACCAAGGAAATGCATCCGATCTACGGCAAGTTCGTGAACAAGACCACGAAGTTCGTCGCCCAGGATGACAAGAACGAGTGCAGCGAAGGCGACAAGGTCCGCATCATGGAAACGCGCCCGCTGAGCAAGACCAAACGCTGGAGATTAGTAGAAATCGTAGAAAAAGTCAAATAACATGATACAGCAAGAATCACGTTTGTTGGTGGCTGACAACTCGGGTGCGAAAGAGGTTCTCTGCATCCGCGTGCTCGGTGGTACCCGCCATCGTTATGCCACTGTCGGCGACAAGATCGTCGTCGCCGTCAAGAGCGCCATTCCGGGCGGCAACGCCAAGAAGGGCTCTGTTTCCAATGCCGTCGTCGTCCGCACCAAGAAAGAGATCCGTCGTGCCGACGGTTCCTATATCCGCTTCGACGACAACGCCTGCGTGCTGCTGACCAAGCAGGACGAGGTGGTGGGCACCCGCATCTTCGGCCCCGTGGCCCGCGAGCTGCGTGAGAATTATATGAAAATCGTTTCACTGGCCCCTGAAGTGTTATAAGGAGGAAGAACCATGGCTAAATTGCACATCAAGAAAGGCGATATGGTATTCGTGAACGCAGGTAACGACAAGGGTAAGACCGGTAAGGTCCTGGCCGTGGATACCGAGAAAGGCCGCGCCATCGTTGAGGGAGTCAACATGGTCAGCAAGCACACCAAACCCAATTCCAAGAACCCGCAGGGCGGCATTGTCAAGCAGGAAGCCGGCATCCATGTTTCGAATCTGCAGGTAGTCGACCCGGTGAAGGGCGGCGCCACGAAGATCGGCCGTCGTCTCAACGACAAGGGCAAGCTTGTCCGCTACGCGAAAAAATCTGGTGAGGAGATCAAGTAATGGCAAAGAAAGAAAAAGCAGCAGCAGTCCCGCAGGGCCCTTCGATGGCCGAGATCGGGTACATCCCTTCCCTTCAGAAGAAGTATAAGGAAGAGATCGTGGATAAATTGATGAAGGAGTTCAAGTACTCCACCGTGATGCAGGTGCCCAAGCTGGTCAAGATCACCGTCAACCAGGGCATCGGCAGCGCCACCCAGGACAAGAAGCTGGTCGAAGTCGCCCAGCAGGAACTGACGACCATCACCGGCCAGAAAGCCGTGCAGACCGTCTCCCGCAAAGACATCTCCAACTTCAAACTCCGTCGCGGCATGCCGATCGGCGTGAAGGTCACGCTCCGCGGTATCCGCATGTATGAGTTCCTCGAGCGTCTGATCGCCGTTTCCCTCCCGCGCATCCGCGACTTCAAGGGTGTGAGCGAGAACTTCGACGGCCGTGGCAACTACACGATGGGCGTCAAGGAGCAGATCATCTTCCCGGAGATCGACATCGACAAGATCACCAAGGTGATGGGTATGGAAATCACCTTCGTCACCACCGCTACCAAGGACGAAGAGGCCTTCGCGCTTCTCCGTGAATTCGGAATACCTTTCAAGAACATCAAACACAACAATTAATAAAGGTATGGCAAAAGAATCGATGAAGGCTCGCGAAGTCAAGCGCGCCAAGATGTGTGCCAAGTATGCAGAGAAACGCAAGGCCCTGAAGGAAGCCGGCGACTGGGCTGCCCTTGACAAGCTTCCGAAGAACAGCTCCCCGTGCCGCAAGCACAATCGCTGCTCGATCACCGGCCGTCCGAAAGGATATATGCGCTTCTTCGGCATCAGCCGTATTCAGTTCCGCGAAATGGCCTCCAAGGGCCTGATCCCGGGCGTCAAGAAGGCAAGCTGGTAGAATACAGTTCACTCAAATATTAACAAATTGGATATCGGGCGTCGCGTCCAGGCTTTTTCCGAGTGACGCCGGGATTCACAAAAAACAAGAAAAAATGACTGATCCAATTGCAGATTATCTGACAAGAGTTCGCAATGCCTATCTCGCAGGTCACAAGACCGTCGAGGTGCCGGCATCGAAAATGAAGGTCGAGATTACCCGCATTCTCCACGAGAAGGGGTACATCCTCGCCTGGAAGGTTGTCGAAGGACAGCCGTGCAACACCATCAAGATGGCGCTCAAGTACCATCCGGAGACCAAGAAGGCCGCAGTCAAGAAGCTGATCCGCGTCAGCTCCCCGGGTCTGCGTACCTACACCGACGTGGCCAACATGCCGCGCGTGCTCAACGGACTGGGTATCGCCATCCTCTCTACCTCCAAAGGAATTATCACGGACAAAGAGGCCAAGGAACTCAATGTCGGTGGTGAAGTAATTTGCTACGTGTACTAATTGTTAACCATCAAAATTCAAGCATAATGTCAAGAATCGGTAAATTACCTGTAAACCTGCCCTCGGGCGTGGCTGTTTCGGTCAGCGACGACCATGTGGTTACGGTGAAAGGCCCGCTCGGAACGCTGTCCCAGAAGATTGATCCGGACATCGAAGTTTCCGCAGACGGGGGTGTTCTTACAGTTAAACGTCCGACAGATCAACCTCGCCACCGCTCCATGCACGGTCTCTATCGTGCCCTGATCCACAACATGGTCGTGGGCGTCTCGGAGGGTTTCTCTGTCAAGCAGGAGTTGGTCGGCGTGGGTTACCGCGTGGAAGTGAAAGGTCAGATCGTGATCTTCAGCCTCGGTTACTCGCACGACATTCATTTCTGCCTCCCCGACGAGGTGAAGGCCGAGGCCGAACCCGTCAAGAAGGGCCAGAACCCTGTGTTGGTTCTCAAGAGCGCTGACAAGCAGCTGCTCGGAATGGTAGCCGCCAAGGTCCGCTCGCTGCGCAAGCCTGAGCCGTACAAGGGCAAGGGTATCAAGTTCGTCGGCGAACAGCTCCGTCGCAAGGCCGGCAAGAGTGCTTCTGCTAAATAATAGGAGAACAAGTTATGGCATTGACTAAATCAGAAAGAAGACAGAGAATCCACTACCGCATCCGCAAGGTTGTCAACGGTACGGCCGAACGGCCCCGTATGGTGGTGTTCAGAAGTAATAAACAGATCTACGTCCAGGTCGTCGACGACACCAAGGGCGTGACCCTCGCATCCGCCGCTTCCAACGACAAGGCGCTCGTCGAGGCTTGCAAAGGCAAGACCGGCGTCGAGGCTGCCGCCGTCGTGGGCAAAGCCATCGCGGAGCGTGCCATCGAGAAAGGAATCTCCACCGTTGCTTTCGACCGCGGAGGTTACCTCTATCACGGAAGAGTTAAAAGTTTGGCAGACGCTGCCCGTGAGGGTGGCCTTAAATTCTAAGCACTATGGCAGATATCAATGTTAAGAAAGTAAAGACTACGGACCTTGAACTCAAGGACCGCCTGGTGGCCGTCCAGCGTGTCACCAAAGTCACCAAAGGTGGCCGTCACTTCAGCTTTGCTGCCATCGTGGTCGTCGGCGACGAAAACGGCGTCGTGGGCTACGGGCTTGGAAAGGCCAACGAGGTCACTACCGCCATCTCCAAGGGTATTGAAGATGCGAAGAAGAACCTCGTCCGCATTCCGCTGAGCAAGCAGACCATCCCGCACGAGCAGTCCGCCAAGTTCGGCGGCGCCCGCGTATTCATGAAGCCGGCGGCTCCCGGTACCGGTGTGAAGGCCGGTGGTGCTATGCGTGCCGTCTTCGAGTCGGTGGGTATCCACGACGTTCTGGCCAAGAGCAAAGGCAGTTCGAACCCGCACAACCTGGTGAAGGCGACGGTTGCCGCCCTGACCGAGATGCGCGACGCCTACACCGTGGCCGGCCTGCGCGGCATTCCCATGAACAGAGTATTCAACGGTTAAGGAGGAATGGAACTATGGCAAAGGTCAAACTGACACAGATCAAGAGCAAGAGCGGCGCCACGAAGCGCCAGATCGCCAACCTCGTCTCGCTCGGCATCCACCGGATGCACCAGAGCGTCATCGTGGAACTCACGCCGGTCACCGAAGGTATGATCGAGCGGGTCGCCCACCTGGTTACCATCGAACCCGTCAATGAATAGGAGGAACGTCCATGAAACTCAATAACCTTACCCCTGCAAAGGGTTCTGTCAAATCAGAGAAACGCGTCGGTCGCGGCCCGGGTTCGGGTCTCGGCAAGACCGCCGGTCGCGGCAGCAACGGTGCGAAGTCCCGTTCCGGCTATTCCCGCAAGATCGGTTTTGAAGGCGGTCAGATGCCTATCCAGCGCCGTCTTCCGAAATTTGGTTTCAAGAATCACAACAGAGTCGAATACAAAGCCGTCAACCTTTCTGCCCTGCAGACGATCAGCGAGCGCTACAACCTCACTGCCATCGACGTTGACGTGTTACGGAGCGCCGGCTTCGCAGCCAAGGGCGACCTCGTCAAGATCCTCGGCAACGGGGAACTGACGGCGAAGCTCGACGTGACTGCCGATGCTTTCTCCGCAACGGCTATCAAGAAGATCGAAGAGAAAGGCGGAACCGTCACCAAACTCTAAACTACCGAGGCAATGAAACGGTTTTTTCAGACAATAGCCAACATATTCAAGATCGAAGACCTCCGCAAGCGGTTGGTGTACACCTTCCTGCTGATCCTCGTCTACCGTCTTGGCAGCTACATCGTGATCCCGGGCATCGATGCCACGCAGATCGCGGCCCTGCAGCAGAAGACGTCGGAAGGTCTGGTCGGTCTGTTGAATATGTTCTCCGGTGGTGCCTTCGGCAACGCTTCCATCTTCGCGTTGGGCGTCATGCCCTATATCTCCGCTTCCATCGTGATCCAGCTCCTGGGCGTTTTCCTCCCCTCCTTCCAGCGCCTCCAGCGCGAGGGTGAGAGCGGACGTCGCAAGATGAATCAATATACGCGCTACCTCACGATCCTGATCCTGGCGATCCAGGGCCCGGCCTATGTCGCGTCCCTGCGTTCGACCCTGCCGCCCGAGGCGTTCGTCACCACGATGAACGGCTGGTGGTACGGCGTCTTCGCCACCCTGATCCTGATCGGCGGTACGATGTTCGTCATGTGGTTGGGTGAAAGAATTACAGACCGCGGCATTGGTAATGGTATTTCCCTGATCATCATGATCGGTATCATCGCCCGCCTGCCGCAGGCCCTGTGGATCGAGATTTCCGAGAAGTGGACCACCAGCTTGGGCGGCATGCTTGTGCTCGTCATCGAACTGGTCGTTCTCTTCCTGGTCTTCGTCGGTACCATCGCGCTTGTCCAGGCGGTCCGGAAGATCCCCGTACAATATGCCAAACGTATCGTGGGCAACAAGCAGTACGGCGGTGTCCGTCAGTACATTCCGCTGAAGATCAATGCAGCCGGCGTCATGCCGATCATCTTCGCGCAGGCACTGATGCTCTTCCCGCTCATCTTCCAAAGCTTCACGGCTACGAAAGGCCTGGCGGCGGTCATGGGCAACACCAATGGCTTCTGGTACAACTTCGTCTATGCCATCATGGTCATCCTGTTCACGTACTTCTACACCGCTATTACGGTGAACCCGACCAACATGGCAGAAGAAATGAAGAAGAACGGCGGCTTCATCCCGGGTTGCAAGCCCGGCAGGAAGACGGCCGAGTACATCGATGCCGTGATGTCGCGCATCACGCTTCCCGGTTCCATCCTGCTGGCCCTGGTCGCCATCCTTCCCGCTTTCGCGCGGATGCTCGGCGTCAACAGCCAGTTCGCCCCCTTCTACGGCGGCACCTCGCTGCTGATCCTGGTGGGTGTGATCCTGGATACGCTCCAGCAGATTGAGAGCCACTTGTTAATGCGTCACTACGACGGTCTGATGAAGACGGGACGTCTCAAGGGCCGGTCTGGTATGTAAAACGAGTATATGTAATTTTGATAGATTCTTTCATGATCAGACTCAAATCCGAAGAAGAAATCGCGCTGCTGCGGGAAAATGCCCTGATGGTGTCGAAGACACTGGCAGAGGTCGGCCGCCACATCGAGCCGGGCATCACGACCCGGGAACTCGATGCGATTGCCGAGCAGTATATCCGCAGTCTCGGAGCAGTGCCCGGTTTCCTCGGTTTCGAGGGCTTCCCGGCAACCTTGTGCATGTCGGTCAACGACGTGGTGGTGCACGGCTTCCCTTCGGGCTACAAGCTCAAGGAAGGCGACATCGTCTCGGTGGACTGCGGCACGATTTACCGGGGATACTTCGGCGACTCGGCTTACACGTTCCCGGTCGGGAAGGTGGATGCGCGGACGCAGCAGCTGCTCGATGCCACCAAGCACTCGCTTGAATTGGGCATCGCGCAGGCTGTCGCAGGCAACCGCACGGGTGATATCGGCGAGGCGATCCAGTCTTATTGCGAGAACCTCGGCTTCTCCGTCGTCAGGGAGTTGGTCGGCCACGGCCTCGGCACCGATATGCACGAGAGCCCGGAAGTGCCCAACTACGGACGGCGCGGCCATGGGGTGAAACTTCGCGAGGGAATGGTGATCTGCATCGAGCCGATGATCAACGCCGGTCGCAAGGAAGTGTACCTCGACGAGAACGGATGGGCTGTCCATACGGCAGACGGCAAGAACTCCGCGCATTTCGAGAAGACTGTCGTCGTCCGCCACGGGCAACCCGAAGTTCTGACGACTTTTGAATTTATTGAAAAGAATTGTTAAACCATACGTTTTTATATATGCCGAAACAATCAGCGATAGAAAAAGAAGGAACCATTATCGAGGCCCTGTCGAACGCGATGTTCCGCGTCGAGCTGGACAACGGTCACGTGATCATCGCCCATATCTCGGGCAAGATGCGAATGCACTACATCCGGATTCTCCCGGGAGACAAGGTGAGGGTCGAAATGTCCCCGTATGATTTGACAAAAGGAAGAATATCTTTCAGATACAAATAAAAACTTACAACAATGAAAGTCAAGACATCCATTAAGAAGCGTAGTGAGGATTGCAAGATCGTAAAGCGCAAAGGCCGCTTGTATGTCATCTGCAAGAAGAATCCGAAATTCAAGATGCGCCAGGGATAATCTTTTAATTTGTAAACAATAAAGAAAAATAATAGATTATGGCACGTATAGCCGGAGTTGATTTACCTAACAACAAGCGTGGAGTCATAGGTTTGACCTATATCTACGGAATCGGCCGCAGTTCCTCCGAGAGGATCCTCGACACCCTGGGCATCGACCAGGACATCAAGGTCAAGGACTGGAACGACGAGCAGATTGCAGCAATCCGTAACAAGATTGCCAACGAATTCAAGATTGAGGGCGAGCTCCGTTCCGCTACTCAGTTGAACATCAAGCGACTGATGGACATCGGTTGCTATCGCGGCATCCGTCACCGTCTCGGCCTCCCTGTCCGCGGCCAGAGCACCAAGAACAATGCCCGTACGCGCAAAGGCCGCAAGAAGACCGTGGCCAACAAGAAGAAAGCAACGAAGTAAGGTTTAGATTATGGCAAAGAAAACTACAACAAGCAAGAAAAGGGTTGTCAAGGTTGACGCTTATGGTCAGGCCCATATTTCGTCTACTTTCAACAATGTCATCGTGACGCTGACCAACAGCACGGGTCAGGTCATCAGCTGGTCGAGCGCCGGCAAGATGGGCTTCCGCGGTTCCAAGAAGAATACGCCGTACGCCGCCCAGGTCGCCGCTCAGGATTGCGCGAAGGTCGCCTACGACCTCGGTCTGCGCAAGATCAAAGCGTATGTCAAGGGTCCGGGTGCCGGCCGTGAGTCCGCCATCCGTACGCTGCACGGCGCCGGCATCGAGGTCACCGAGATCATCGACGTCACGCCGCTCCCGCACAATGGTTGCCGCCCGAAGGGCCGCCGCAGAGTCTAACCCTTAAATCGTTTTGAAATCATGGCAAGATACACTGGTCCCACCACCAAGATAGCCCGTAAGTTCGGTGAGCCGATCTACGGTCCTGACAAGTATTTTGAAAAGAAGAACTACCCTCCGGGACAGCACGGCCTGGCCAAGAAGCGCAAGAAGACTTCCGAGTACGGCATCCAGCTGGCTGAGAAGCAGAAAGTCAAGTACACCTACGGTGTGCTCGAGCGCCAGTTCCGCAAGACCTACGAGAAGGCCAACCGCATGAAGGGCCGCACGGGCGAGAATCTGCTCATGCTGCTCGAGTCCCGTCTCGACAACCTGGTGTACCGTCTCGGCATCGCCCCTTCCCGCGCCGCCGCACGCCAGCTGGTCACCCACTGCCACATCACCGTCAACGGCGCTGTCTGCAACATCCCGTCGACCCTCGTCAAGACCGGCAGTATCGTGGGTGTCCGCGAGCGTTCGAAGAGCCTGGAAGTGATCCAGGACAGCCTCCATGCCTCCGCCGGCAAGTATCCCTGGCTCGAATGGGATGCTGCCCAGTGCGCCGGCAAGTTCGCCAGCCTGCCTGAACGCAGCGAGATTCCGGAAACCATCAACGAGCAGTTGATCGTCGAGTTGTACTCCAAGTAATAAAGCAGAGAACAATGGCCATTTTAGCATTCCAGAAACCGGACAAGGTGATCATGCTCGATGCATCCGAGACCTTTGGTCGTTTCGAATTCCGGCCGCTTGAGCCGGGTTACGGAATTACCATCGGCAATGCATTGCGCCGCATCCTGCTCTCTTCGCTGGAGGGTTTCGCCATCACCTCGATCCGCATCGACGGTGTCGCCCATGAGTTCGACACCATCCCCGGCGTCATCGAGAGTGTCATCGACATCGTGCTTAACCTCAAGCAGGTCCGCTTCAAACGGATGATTGAGGATGTCGAGACCGAATCGGCGACCATCACCGTCAGCGGCAAGCAGGAGTTCACCGCTGAAGAGATTTCCAAGAATCTCTCCTCCTTCAAGGTCCTCAATCCCGACCTTCACATCTGCTCCATGGAGCCGACCGTGAAGCTCGTCATGGATCTGCGGATCGGAAAGGGCCGCGGCTACGTTCCGGCCGACGAGAACAAAGTCGAGCTCGCCCCTGTCGACACGATCGCCATCGACTCCATCTTCACGCCGATCAAGAACGTGAAGTACACGGTCGAACCCTGGCGCGTCGAGCAGAAAACCGACTACGAGAAACTCAACCTTGAGATTACGACGGACGGTTCCATCCATCCGAAGGATGCCCTCAAGGAAGCAGCCAAGATCCTGATCTACCACTTCATGCTCTTCTCCGACGAGAAGATCACCCCGGAGACCCCGGTCGAGGTGGACAGCAAGGAACTGGACGAGGAGGCGCTCCGCATGCGTCATCTGCTGCTGACCAAGCTCTCCGATATGGAACTTTCCGTCCGGGCACTCAATTGTCTGAAGGCGGCCAATATCGACACGTTTGCAGACCTGGTTTCCCACCAGCGCGGTGAGCTGATGAAGTTCCGCAACTTCGGCAAGAAGTCGATGAACGAAATCGAAGTGCTCATCGAGAAGGTGAAGCTGGGCTTTGGCATGGATGTCACCAAGTATGGCATCGAGCCGAAACCGAAGCAGGAGGATCTCCCGGAAGATGCAGGCGAGACAGAAACAGAAACGGATACAGAACCTGAAACAGAATTAGAAGAAAATGAGGCATAACAGGGCAATCAATCATTTGGGACGTCAGAGCGGTCACCGCAAGGCGATGCTCGCCAACATGGCTTCCTCGCTCGTGCTCAACAAGCAGATCGAGACTACGGTCGCCAAGGCGAAAGCGCTGCGCATGTATGTGGAACCGCTGATCACCAAGTCCAAGGAAGACACGACCCATTCCCGTCGCGTCGTATTCAGCTACCTCAAGCAGAAAGAGGCTGTCAGCGAACTCTTCCGCGTTATCGCGCCGAAGATCGCCGAGCGTCCGGGTGGATACACCCGCATTGTCCGCACGGGTTTCCGCGTGGGTGACGCCGCCGACATGGCCATCATCCAGCTGGTGGACTTCAGCGAAGCCGCTGCCGCGGCTCCCGAGAAGGAGACCAAGCGGACTTCGACCCGCCGTGGCGGCAAGAAGTCTGGCTCCCCGGAAGACGGCAAGTCGCGCAAGGCCAACAGCCCGAAGGCTGCGAACGAGAGCGTCACGAAGGCGGCTCCCGCGCCCCGCAAGGTAGTGGCTCCCCGCAAGTCCGGGAACAACTAATCCAGCGGAATTTCCACAAAAAAAACGGTCCGAACGAATCGGGCCGTTTTTTTGTGTCCTGTTTTTTATTACCGGGAAGTCAGTGTCACGGCGTCGGTGTGGCCGCGGTATTCCTTGGCGTAGAGACATTCGATTTCCACCAGACCGCTGTTGAAAGTGCCTTCCTGCTGCACGTAGAAACTTTCTTGAACCGAGATATGCTCTTCCGGGAGGAGTTCCCAGTAGTAGTTGGTTTCGGAAGGCTTCACCTCGCGGTAGAAACCGTACCAGGTAAAGTAGGAGCGTTCGTCGAGCGGATAGAAGCAGGCGGGACGCATGGCGCGCATCTGCACGAAGCTGCGGTTTTCGGTGTTGTAGATCGAATAGGTAACCACGATCTCATCGCCGACATGGAGCTGCTCTCCGTCGCGGAGCGGAGCACCACCGGCGCGGGCGTACGAGCGCGTCACCGTAATCTCATTGGCGGAAGCCTTCACGCGGTCGAGTTTCGTGGTATAAGTGTAGTACACGGCGCCGAGTTTGAGGTCCTTGGCCTTGCTCGAGATCAGGGCATGGACCGCGTCGGTCGTAGCGACGGTGTTTTCCCAGGCCTGGTTGTGCTTCTGGAGCAGGAGCCACTGGGCGATGCCGTCTACCACCTTCTTTTCGCCGAGTTTCCCGAAGGTCTCGATGAGCTGGGCATGGGCGTAAATCTCGCTGTTCATGAGGCCCCGGTACGGCATCACGGCATTGGGGAAGTAGCAGCCTACGGTCGGATTTTCCACCGCATAGTCCTTGAGGCTTTCACGCAGCAGCTTGATCCGTTTCTCGAAGCGCTTGTCGTCGTACGGTGTCTTGGCGGCACGGAGCAGGGTGTTGGCCAGTTGGGCCTTTTCCAAAATCGAGATTTTCTGCCATCCGTCTTCGGTTCCGTCGATGAACCGGTCGTATACGGCCTTGGCCGCGCTGCTCATCGGCACGTCGTACCAGAGGCTCCGGACCGCGAAGTCGCGGATCAGGTAGAACGGATGGAAATCCTTGTAAGTGCCCTGCACAGCGATTCTTTCATCGACATAGGACAATGCCTTGCGGATGAAGGCCATTTCATCGTCTTCGGGCGTCAGGGCATTCACGTTGCGCAGTTGTCCCAGCTTCTCCAGCAGATAGAGGGTCAGCAGGGTGTTGGACTTCATGCCCTGGAACCATTGGATGCCGCCGTCTCCGCTCTGGAAAGTCTTCAGTTTCGAGAAGGCCTGCTTGCGGAAGGCTTCGTAGTCGGCCGGATCATCTTGCAGCACCAGGTTGCGCATCTGGTTGATGTAAAGCTGGTTGATCCAGGCTATCGAATTGTCGCTCTCCGGCTTGACGGCCTTGGGCAACGACTCCTTCACGGCGTCGAGGGTCGAGTATTCGGCATATTCGATCTTCGGATCGGCCGCCCCGAACTGCTTGCGGAGCTGCTTCTCGTAGTATTTGTGGTCGTGTTTGCCGCCGAGGATGAAGGATGCGGCTTCGGTCAGGGTGATGGTGGCCGGGACGACTTTGATCTCATGCTGCTCGCCGTCACTGGAAGTCGGCGTGGCGAACCAGATCCGGGCGGTCAGTTTTTCGGTGCCGCCGGGTGCTTCGACCGTCCAGGAAACCTCATCCTGCGCACCGGCGAGCAAAGCCCGCTTCTGGCCGTCGAGACCTTTGAGCTTCAACTTCTTTCCGTTTTCATCGAGCAGTTCGATATAGGCCGTTCCCTTGAGTTCCCGGTTGCTGAGGTTCACAATCTTGCTCTTGAGCACCAGCCGGTCGCCTTCCGTGACGAAGAGCGGCACGTTGGGAAGTACCATCAGTTCTTTCTGGACGACGAACTCCGCAGAGGCGTCGCCCGCGAAGACTTGTTTGTCGTGCGCCAGCACCAGCACCTTGAACGTAGTAAGCAGGTCACCGGCCGTGTATTTGATTTCGGTACGGCCCGACTTGTCGGCCGGAATCTGCGGATAGAAGGCGATCAGCTCGCTGAAATTGGAGCGGCCCTCGAAGGCGGGCGTCTCCTCTTCCGCCTCGCTGCTTTCCTGCGTCACGGCATCGGCAGCCTCGTCGTTCACGACGGACTTCTCCACCATCATCGGCGAGGCCAGCATCGCATCTTCCTCTACCATGGCTCCGGCCGCGTAACCTCGCATCATGACCCGGTCATTGTAGATGCGCCGCTCGTGGAGCGAAGTCAGGATTTCCGGCCTGCCCACGCTGGCGTATTCCTGCAGCGGATAGAACGAGAAGGAGTTGGGACGGTAACGGTCGGTCGTCACGTCGTAGATCGAAACCATCAGTTCGCTGCCGGCGGGCGCACGGACGACCATCGTCTCTTCGCTGCCCGGGGTGGTCTTGTCGCGGAATGTCTCCACGGCCACGTCGAGCCGCACGTCGCCCGGACGGGTGAACTGATAGGTGTAGTCGAGTCCTTTCCCGTTTCGGAAGCCAAAGACCGACATCTTGACCGCGCTGCGGTAGGAAGCCTTGTAGGGCAGGACGAACTTGCGCATCTCGTTCTGCAGATGTACGCCTTCGCGGTACAGCTGGTTGTCGTCGTCAAACAGTTCCAGTTCGAGCCAGAGATCCTCTTCCGTCGTTCCGAGCACGAATTCGATCGCGCCTTCCGTCTTGACCGGATAGTAGAAATAAGTGGTCTCAAAAGGAAGCTTCCGGTCGTCGGTGCTCATAACCACGACTTTCCGCTCGGCTGTAATCTCGCGGCCGCGGAATTCCGTGCGGGCCTTGACCGTATAGTCGCCCGACGGAAGCGAGCCGAAATCGAACGCCACGGGTTCATTGGTCTTGCAGGTTCCCTGGGCGAGGGTTGCGCCCGCCGCATCCGTCACGGTGTAGGCTGCTTCCGTAGCATAGGGCGTGCCGTTGAGCGTGGAAGCATTCACGGTCACGGCCTTTACGTTGTCCTTGTCCACGATGAGCCGCTCCTTGAAATGCTCGTTATCCGGAAGCTGGAGGTCCAGTTCCACGGGAATGTCTGCCACGGGGACGGAGATGGCCGTCTCATGGGTCTCTCCCTGCGGATCGGTCGCCCGGACGGAGATCTGATAGGTGGAATGGATCAATTCGTTCTCGTAGTCCTTGTCGGTGATGACAGGTCGTTCGGTCGGAAACGCAATCTCGAAATGGCCATCACCGTCGGAGATGACCGTTCCTTCCATCACGGTTTCACGGCCCAGGTAGTGGCCGCGCGGCCGGGTGTAGCTCGTCCGGACGATCTCGTACCAGATCTCGCCGCCGGCTACCGAGAAGCCGGCATAGCTGCGAAGCTGTCCTCCCTGCTTCACCACATCGCCGTAGCAGAGCGGTTCCCCGATCGGCTGCAACGAAACCGTGAAATTGGGGCGCTTGTACTCTTCCACGCGGACCCGCTGCAGCGTACGATAACCCTCCTGGATCAGATAGATGCCGTTCTTGCATCCCTCGGGCAGCGTGAAGACGCCCGCGGCAGAACCCATCTCATTGGTCAGGACCTTCACCTGGGCCACGGTGTCGGGTGAGGAACTGTGCCGGAGCGTCAGCACTGCCTCCTGTCCGGCGAGCACGTGTCCGGATGTCTGTCCGGCCTTGTAGCAGATCAGTTTGAAGTGGATGGTATCGGTGGGCTTGTAAAGCGCCCGGTCGGTGAAAAGATGCGCCTGCTCAAACTGATATTCCATGTCGTTCTGGTCATAATACCGGGGGTAGAGCCCGGCAATCAGCGGCGCATAGGTGTCGCCTTCCGCTTCGATCCGCATCAGGTAGTCGTTTTCCCGGTCTGTGAGGGCTTTCCCGGTTTCGACCCGCTGGAATCCCTCGCCCCGGAAGCGGTCGGTCTTCCAGCTCTTCAGGGGAAGGATGGCCGATCCGTTGTTCTTATAAAGATTCTTGTAGACACTGACTTTGCCCTGCTCATACGGCCTGCCCGTCTTCCAGTCGGCGGCATAAACCTCCGCAGACCCTTTCCGCACACGCAGAGCGCCGGCCACGTTGCTCACGAAGGCCTGGTCGTAATAGACGTCATCCTGCAGCTTTGCTTTGCCGTCGCGGTTCTCCGTGGCCGCGAAGCGCACCACATAGATGCCCGGCTGGGGGAAGGCCACATAGACCTTGTGCGTTTCTCTGATATTGTAATCACATGTCAAATCCCGGAAAGACTGTGTCGAGACCAGGGTGGCGTTCTTGCGCAGCGTCTCTTCGTTCGAATCCTTGAACCCCTCCGTAAAGAAACGGTCGTCGAGCAAGCGGTATACCTTGATCTCCGCCGCGCGGATATTGCGGGTTGAGAGTTCGTATTCCACGCTGTCGCACGGGGCCAGGGTGGCGTGGTGCCCCGCAGAGAGCGAGGTTCCGTCCATGTCATCGATCAGGGACTGGATCGATTTGCGGTACGTGCCGACAGCTTTGTGCTTGAGCAGCGCCTGCGCCTCTTCCCGGACTTTCAGATAATCCGCTCCGCTGCGGGCATACGAGGATTTCCGGTCCACAGATTCCTTGTGGTTGCGCAGTTGCCGATACAGCAGCATCATGATGCGTGGGTGATCCTTGTACTTGACAAGGTAAGTCTCGAGACTGTCGGTCATTACTTTGCGGTTGAGCCTGGAATAGGTGGAATAGTAGGCGTTCGCCTCCTTCCAGTTGTATTCGCGCAGCTTTTCGTACAAAGCCTCGGAAACCACCAGTTGTTCCAGCTCATCACCGGCCTTGATGGTTTTTTCTTCCAGTTCGCGGAGATAGCCGGCCGCGGTCTGCGGTTTGCCCTCCTTCTCGGCCTTCTGGACCTTCGACCAGAGCCGTGAATAATTGTTCTGAGCATTCATGGTACAAACAAAAGCGGTCAGCAGCGCGACCGTCCACAGCAATCGTTTCATCGTAAACTCGGTTTTGCCAGTTAAAGTTAACGAAAAATATACCAATTTTGCCTATCTTTGTCTGATTAACCATAAATAATGGAATTCGAAGTTCTCTCCCGCGACAAAGCCACCAGCGCCCGTACCGGCCGGATCACCACCGACCATGGCACGATCGACACACCCATCTTCATGCCCGTGGGTACTGTCGGTTCGGTGAAAGGCGTCTATCACAAAGACCTTCGGGAAGACATCCACGCCCAGATCATCCTCGGCAATACCTATCATCTCTACCTGCGGCCCGGACTCGATATCCTGCGCCGGGCGGGTGGTCTGCACGCCTTTACGTCGTGGGACCGTCCCATCCTGACCGACAGCGGTGGATTCCAGGTCTTTTCGCTCGCCCAGAGCCGGAAGCTTACCGAGGAGGGATGCATCTTCCAGTCGCATATCGACGGATCGCGGCACATCTTCACGCCCGAAAACAACGTGGACACCCAGCGCATCATCGGCGCCGACATCGTGATGGCTCTCGACGAATGCTGTCCGGGCGATGCGGACTTCCGTTACGCCGAAAAGTCGCTCGGTTTGACGCAACGCTGGCTGGAACGCTGCATCCGCCGCTTTGACGAAACCGAGCCGCTCTACGGCTACCGCCAGACCTTCTTCCCCATCGTCCAGGGCTGTGTCTATCCCGACCTGCGCCTGCGGGCGGCAGAGCACGCCCTGTCCTTCGACCGGGAAGGCTACGCCATCGGCGGCCTGGCCGTGGGTGAACCTACCGAAAAGATGTATGAGATGCTCGAACTCCTGCATCCCGCCCTGCCTCAGGACAAGCCCCGCTATCTGATGGGAGTCGGCACGCCTGTCAACCTTTTGGAAGGCATTGCCCGCGGCGTGGATATGTTCGACTGTGTGATGCCGACCCGCAACGGACGCAACGCCATGCTCTTCACCAGCGAAGGCATCATCCACATCAAGAATAAGAAGTGGGCCGACGACTTCTCTCCGCTCGACCCGGATGGAACGTCTTTTGTAGACCGTACCTACACCAAAGCTTATTTGCGGCACCTGTTCGTGGCCGGTGAAATGCTGGCCGCCCAAATCGCCAGCCAGCACAACCTGGCCTTCTATCTCCACCTGGTCGCCCAGGCGCGCGAGCACATCGCCGCCGGTGATTTCGGGTCCTGGAAGGAAAAGATGGTCCGCAAACTCGACACCAAGCTCTGACGCCATGAAGACCCCGCACGTCAAGATCCTCGACCGCTATATCATCCGGAAGTTTCTCGGGACGTTTTTCTTTACGATCCTGATTGCCGTGCTGATCGTGGTGGTCTTCGACATCAGCGAGAAGATCTCCAAGTTCGTGGACAAGAACGTGCCGCTCAAGGAAATCGTCTTCGACTACTACGCCGGCTTCATCCCCTGGATCGTCAACTTCTTCAGCCCGCTGTTCGTCTTCATCTCCGCCATCTTCTTTACCTCGAAACTGGCCCAGAACAGCGAGATCGTGGCCATGCTTTCGGGCGGCATCAGTTTCCGCCGGCTCATGGTGCCTTATCTGGTCTCGGCCGGCGTCATCGCCATCTTGTCGCTGCTCCTGGGTTTCTACGTGATTCCGCCCGCCAACCAGCACCGGCTCGATTTCGAGAACAAATACATCAAGACCCAGGCGATCGCAGCCGACAACATGCGCAATATCCACTACCAGATTTCTCCGGGAGAATTCGTCTATGTGGAACAGTTCAGCCGCTGGGCCAATACCGCCTACCGTTTTACCCTCGAGCGCATCGAAGACCACAAGATTGTCTCCAAGCTTTCGGCCGAATCGGCTGCTTGGGATTCCACGATGGGCGGCTGGCATCTCAAGAACTACTACATCCGAAACTTTTACGGCGAATCGGAAACGGTCCGTACCGGCCGTCAGATCGACACGGTCATCAGCCTGACTATCGAAGATTTCTACCGTCGGAAGAATTCGGTGGAATCGCTTTCCAACAAAGACCTGAACGACCTGATCGAAGTACAGCGCCTGCGCGGCGACGCCCTGATCAAACGCTCCCTGATTGAGAAGAACAGCCGTATCGCCATGCCTTTCTCGGCTTTCGTCCTGACGGTCATCGCTGTCTCGCTTTCTTCCCGGAAGAAGCGGGGCGGTCTGGGCCTGAACATCGGCATCGGCCTTGCGCTGAGTTTCTCCTATATCCTGTTCCAGAAATTCAGTCAGATGTTTGTCCTCAAGGACATTATTCCATCCCCCGCGCTAGCCTTGTGGATTCCGAACATCCTTTTCGCCATCGTGGCGGTCATTCTCTACAAACTTGCTCCGAAATAATCAAAAATACCCTGTCATGTCTTCCAAATCGAATCTCAAAATCCGGCTGATCGTGATGAACTTCCTGGAGTTCGCCGTCTGGGGGGCTTATCTCACATCGTTGGGACGCTATCTCGGCAACATCGGCCTGGGGGCACAGATCAAATGGTTCTTCGCCATGCAAGGCATCGTGTCGCTCTTCATGCCGACGCTGATGGGCATTGTGGCCGACCGGAGAATCGAGGCTCAGAAAGTGCTTTCGCTCTGCCACGGACTGGCTGGCGTTTTCATGATCGCCGCAGGCCTTTATTGCATGAGCGCCGGAAGCTCCGTCCATTTCGGTCCGCTGTTCATCCTGTACGGGATCAGCCTCGCTTTCTTCATGCCGACCATCGCCCTGGTCAACTCGGTCGCCTACAACGCGCTTCGCGGACAGAACATGGATCCTGTGAAGGAATTCCCGCCCATCCGCGTTTTCGGCACCATCGGTTTCATCATCAGCATGCTGATCACCAACTTCCTGCCTATCGGCAACGCATGGCTGATCAACGCCGACAGCGGTCAGTGGGAGCTCGTGGCGCATCCTACCATGCAGAATTCTTTTGCGCAACTCGTCTATTCCGGCCTTCTCTCGCTGGTTCTCTGCGCCTACGCCCTGACAATGCCCCGATGCAGGGTCAACAAGTCGGAGAACAAGACTTCGTTTGTCGATGCCTTCGGGCTCAAGGCCTTTACCCTGTTTAAGGACAGTCAGTTCGCCGTATTCTTCATCTTCTCGATGTTGCTCGGCGCAGCCCTGCAGATTACCAACGGCTACGCCAATACTTTCCTCGGATCTTTCGCTTCCGATCCGGCGCTGGCAGGCACCTTCGCCGTCAAGAATTCCAACGCCTTGATTGCCATCTCGCAGGCCTCCGAAACGTTGTGCATCCTCCTGATCCCGTTCTTTATGAAGCGATTCGGCATCAAGAAGGTAATGCTGATCTCGATGCTGGCCTGGGTGTTCCGCTTCGGTTTCTTCGGTCTTGGCAATCCTGCCATGCCCGGTGTGCTGCTGTTCATCCTCAGCTGCATCGTCTACGGCATCGCATTTGACTTTTTCAACATCTCAGGTTCCCTGTACGTGGAGCAGCGCACCGATACGAGCATCCGCTCCAGCGCCCAGGGTCTTTTCATGATGATGACCAACGGTTTCGGCGCCACGATCGGTACGCTTGCCGCCGGCGCCGTCATCGACGCCTGCGACGTATTCAACACGCCGGCGAACTGGCCGAAAGCCTGGTTTATCTTCGCCGGCTACTCGCTGGTCGTCGCCATTCTCTTCGCCATCCTCTTCAAGTACAAGCACGAACCGGCGCAATAAATGAAAAGACTGTTTGTTTTCCTTTTCGCAGTCTTCCTGTTCTCTTCTCCCGGATGGGGGCAGGATGCCCGTACCCTTCTGCAGCAGAACCCTGAACGCTACGGCGGAGTCCATCATAGCTATGAGGCTCCGGCCGTTGCTACGGACACGCCGGCGCCAAAAGGGTTTGAGCCCTTTTATGTGAGCCATTACGGCCGTCACGGCAGCCGGTACCTCACGTCCATGAACTCGGTGACCCGGGTGTCGCACCTGTTCGACGGTCTGGATTCACTGGGTGTCCTTTCTGTCGAAGGCGTTGCCCTGCATGAGGCGCTCAAGGCGCTGGAGCAGAGCCACGAGGATCAGGCCGGTTATCTGACATTGCGGGGCGGCCGCGAACACCAGGCCATTGCCCAGCGTTTGTACGAGCGCGTTCCGGCCGTTTTCAGCCAACCCGACCGCGACCGCGTGATCGCCGAATCCAGCTATGTGCAGCGCTGTATCCAGAGTCTGGCCAATTTCACGATGGTGCTCAAGGCCGATGCGCCGCAACTGCGTTTCGACGTGTATGCCGGCGAGCGTTTCATGAAACATATCTCCCCGGGCACCTCGGCGCCGCGCAACCGTTCGCACAATGCCGTCTTTGACTCTGTGCTCAACGCCCGCCTCGACCCGACCCGTGCCATGAACGCCTGGTTTACGGATCCGTGGGCAGCGGCCCAGCACTTGGGCAAGTACAGTGTACGTCAGTTTGTCTATTATGTCTTCTATGCCGGCGGCATCAACCAGTGCCTGACCGATGACTATGACTTGCCGTCCATCCATCGGTTCTTCACCGAAGAAGAGCTGTACAACCTGTGGTATTGCGAGAACCTCTCGCATTTCGACTCGATGGCCAATACGCTGGAGAACAACTGCCGCTTCAACGAGACCGGCCGCAAGATTCTCGCCGATTTCGTGAAGAAGGCGGATGCCGCTGTCGCCGGCAACGATGTGGCCGCCGACCTGCGCTTCGGTCACGACTCTGGCCTGCTGCCGCTGCTGAGCTACCTCCGGCTGGAAGGCTATGAAAAGACGGTTTCCATGACACAGGCCGCGGAAAGCGGCTGGTATAGCTTCGAGCAGATGCCCATGGGCTCCAACCTCCAGATGATCTTCTACCGCGACAAGAAAGGCGACGTCCTGGTCAAGATCCTCCGCAACGAGCACGAAACCACCATCCCGGCGCTCAAGCCTTATAAGGGCCCTTACTACCGCTGGAAGGATTTGCGGGCTTATTTCGTGAGTTTGCCGTAACCTGCCCGTTTTATTCCGGCACCTTCTATACCGCCGCCCTGGCTTTCCGCCAAACAGGCGCAAAGAAATCGGCCTCACACGCATTGTGGGGCCGTTCTTCTTGCGCCACAGCCCGATTACGGCCACAGGCGCAAGAATTTATGCAGAAATCGGCCTCCAACGCCCTTCCAGCGCAGGTGCCTTTGCGCCTGTTTGGCGGAAAGCGAAATCCTTTATTGTTTTTTAGCCGTTAATCACTAACTTTGGAAAGACCAAAGGAGATGATAGGATGAATGACAAGCATATCGTAATCCTTGCGGCGGGCGACTTCCCGCGGACGGAGGCGCCGCTGGCGGCGCTCCGCGGAGGTGATTTGCGCATCTGTTGCGATTCGGCGGCGGAGGCGCTGGTAGCCCACGGGCTGGAGCCCGACCGGATCGTCGGCGATCTCGATTCGCTTTCGCCGACATTCCGGGAACGCTATGCCGACCGGATCACCCGTATTGCCGAGCAGGAAGACAACGACCTTACGAAGGCTTTCCATCTTGCCCTGACATTGGCGCCTTCGCGCATTATGATTGTGGGCGCGACGGGCAAGCGGGAAGACCACACGCTAGGCAACATCTCCCTGCTGCTCGACTATGCCCGCGAGGCGTCGTGTCCCGTGACGATGCTCACCGATTACGGCCGCTTCGAGGCCATCTTCGACACAGCGACGCTGCCGTCCGTTCCTGGGCAGCAGATTTCGATCTTCGCGTTTGACAATACCCTGACAATCAAATCGGCCGGGTTGAAATACCCGACCGATCAAGTCCGTTTCGATACGCTCTGGAAGGCGACGCTCAATGAGGCGCTGTCATCTTCCTTCACGCTGACGCTCTCACACCCTTCAGGCGTTCTTCTGTTTTTCGCCGATCACCTTTAGCATATCGTCGACCATCGCTTCGATGTCCCATTCCGGCTTCCAGCCCCATTCTTCGCGGGCGCAGGAGTCATCCATCTTGTTGGGCCAGGAGTCGGCGATGGCAGCCTTCACCGGATCGACGTTGTAGTCGAAGGTAGCGTCGGGTATCCGCTTCTTGATGACCTCGAACAACTCGCGCGGGCAGAAACTCATGGCGGCGATGTTGAAGCTGTTGCGGTGCACGAGTTTGGCCGGATCGGCTTCCATGACCTCCACGGCGGCGCGCAGGGCGTCGGGCATGTACATCATGTCCATGTAGCTGTCCTCGGGTACTTCGCAGGTGTAGTGGTGGCCCGGTTTGAGGATTTCGTAGAAGACTTCCACGGCATAGTCGGTGGTGCCGCCGCCGGGGAGGGCGCCGTTGGAGATGATGCCCGGGAAACGGACGCTGCGGGCATCTACGCCGAAGCGCTGCCAGTGGTAGTCGCCCAGCAACTCGCCCGTGACCTTGCAGATGCCGTAGATGGTGTTGGGGCGCATGATGGTATCCTGCGGGGTATTGTCGTGCGGCGTATTCGGGCCGAAAGCACCGATGGAACTCGGTGTGAAAATGGAGCAGTGGTGCGCCTGGGCGATGTTCAAGGCGTTGATCAGGGCCGTGATGTTGAGATGCCAGGCCACGCCGGGCATGTGCTCACCCTTGGCACTGAGCAGGGCTACGAGGTTGTAGATGGCGTCGACCTTGTACTTCTCGACCAGTTCGTTGAACCCCTTGGCGTCGAGCGCGTCCAACTTCTCGGCAATGGCGATCCGGCCCAACTTTTCAACCAGTTCGTCTTTCAAATCTGCCGCAATTACATTATCTTCGCCATAAATATGCTGAAGATAGGGAACGAGTTCGGTACCGATCTGTCCGCCAGCACCTACTACGAGAATCCGTTTCATACCGTTTATTGTTTTTAATCGTTTTGTTCCATTTTGTCCACAAATTTAATAAAAATCGATGAACGTGCATACGGTTTCTTAGATTTCGGGGCCGCTGCGGTAAAAACTGTTTCCGAAAGCCATCGCCGGGGCTTTGAACACTATCTGGCTGAAGAACATCACGGAAACATGGGTTATCTGGCCAGGAATCTGGAGAAGCGGTTTGATCCCGCCTTGCTGGTGCCGGGCGCTGAAAGCGTGCTTTGCTTTCTCGCGCCGTACGGCCAGGCGGCGGGCGGCGTCGCCGGTTTCGCGCAGGGCGCGGACTACCACCGGATTGTCAAAGACCGGTTGTTCGCCGTCATCCGCGATCTGAAAGCACAGTTCCCTGCCTTCGAAGGCCGGCCTTTCGTGGACAGTGCGCCGGTATTGGAAAGGTTCTGGGCGGTGGAGGCCGGACTGGGTTTCATCGGACAGAACAATTTTTTCATCTCTCCGGAATACGGCCTGCGGACTATCATCGGCGTGATCGTCTGCAACATTCCCGCCGACCGGTTTCCACCGCACGCTCCGCTTGCCACTACCGAATGCGGAGCCTGTGGTGCCTGCTTGCGGGCCTGTCCCTCGGGCGCTCTCCGCGCCCCTTTCGATCTCGACGCCCGCCGGTGCATCTCCTACTTGACGATCGAATCGCACGATCCCCTGCCGGATGACCTGACCTCGTCCGTCAGCCGCCGTGGCTGGCGCTTCGGCTGCGAAGAATGTATGCGTGCCTGCCCTTGGGACAAGCCGCTCACCCCGCTGCCGGAGTTTGAGACGCACCGCCGGGAGCTGGAAACCATGAGCGATGCCGACTGGGCATCGCTCACGGAAGAGGAATTCGAAAAACGTTTTGCCGATTCCGGCCTGCGTCGGGCGGGACTGCAGCATTTGACGGGTAAATAGTTATTCGAACCGATACTTCTCCGGTTCGCGGAAGCCGAGGAGGAAGGCGGCGACGTCCATGCGTTTCTTGCCGGCGAGCTGGAGGTTGAGGATGCGGAGTGCATCCTTGCCGCAGCGGACTTCCAGGAAGGTTTTGTGATCGGTAGTGATGCTGCCGACGGGCCGGGTCTCGTCGGCGCAAGGCACGACGTAGCTTTCGAAGATCTTGACACTCAGCTGTGTGCCGTCTTCCTTGACGAGCGTGGTCCAGGCGGCGGGATAGGGGCTCAGGCCGCGGATGAGGAGGTGTGCGGCCCGGGCGCTCCGGCTCCAGTCGATGTGGCAGTTGTCGCGCGTGAGTTTCGGGGCAGGGTACAGGGCCTTGTGGAGACCGGATGTCTGTTCGTAGGGTTTGGTCCGGTGGTTTTCCAGGGCATCGACGGTCTTGAACACCAGTTCGGCTCCCATCGCCATGAGTTTGTCGTGGAGGTCGCCCGCGTTCTCGTACGGTTCGATGGCGCAAGATTCCTGGAAAAGGATCTTACCGGTATCGATTTGTTCGTCGAGCAGGAAGGTGGTGACGCCGGTAAACTTCTCCCCGTGGATGATGGCCCAGTTGATCGGGGCTGCGCCGCGATACTGGGGCAGCAGCGAGGCGTGCAGGTTGAAGGTACCGAGCTTCGGCATCTGCCAGACTTCCTTGGGCAGCATCCGGAAGGCCACCACCACGAACAGATTGGCTTTCAGTGCGGCGAGTTGTTCCAGGAACCCCGGGTCCTTGAGCTTTTCGGGTTGGAGGACGGGGATGCCGTGCGCTACGGCGTATTTCTTGACGGCGCTTTCGTTCATCGTCAGGCCGCGGCCGCTGGGTTTATCGACGGCGGTGACGACACCCACTACCTCGTAACCGCCCTGCAGGAGCCGCTCGAGCGGTGCAACGGCGAATTCCGGCGTACCCATATAGACAATGCGGATCTTGCCGCCACCCCGGCGGAAGAGGTTGATGAAGCGGTGCCAGCGCTTGGCGATCCATTTGCCGATGCGCCGGAAAAACTCCTTGTAAGTGTCCATATTGAAGAGCGAGGAATCCTGGGTGGATTTGCGGGTCAACAGGATCGCCACAGGCACCAGGATCGCCGTAGAAATGAGGGCTCCTTCCCACGGGGTCAGCTTACCACTCTTGGCAGCCAGGTTCCGGCCGATCATGTCGATGATGTAGTACGTCAGGTAAAGGAAAATCGAGATGATGACCGGGGTGCCGAATCCGCCCTTGCGGATGATGGCGCCGAGCGGGGCGCCGATGAAGAAGAAGATCAGGCAGGACAGGGCAAGGGTGAACTTGATGATGGATTCCACGTCGATGCGCCGGATCATGCTGACATTGTAAGAGGTCTCCCGTTCGAAATTATGGATCTGCTCTTCGCCGAGTTCAGCCTTGCTCGCCGCGCTGCGGAGCACCTGTTTCTGCTGAAGCGGCGTCAGGGTGGCGAGCGTGCTGTCAAGGTCGAAGTCCCCGGTGTACACTTTCTTCTTGCCCAGCAGGGTATCGATCTGGTAGAGATAATTCATCCCCATGGTGCTGGCGAACCGGGGCAACTGCTTGCGGACGGTCGTGTCCACTTCCCGGGAGATGGAATCACGGTCGCTCTGCAGTCGTTTGAGACCGAGCGACTTGAGTTCATCGCCGAAACTGTCTTTCTCCGAACGCTCAAAGCGATAGTTGTCGAGCTGGATGATCAGCTGCTGCTCGTCGAAACGGAGCCGGCTCAGTTCGAGTGTCGTATCCCGGAAGGTCATCTTGTTGCTTTCCGTGTAGGAGCAGCCGTGATAGAGGTTGAAAATCAGGTTCTCCTTGTCGGGCGTGATCTCGATGCGGCCGCTGTCGGCTACAGTCATGCTGGTGTTGCCGGTGTTGGCCGTATGGTCGTAGATGATCAGGTCATACATCATTTCGGTCTCCTCGTTGCGGTCGGAGACACGGAGGATGTAGCCGTCGATGCCGTCGTAGAAAATGCCGGTCGGAATCTTGATCTGGTCGCGGGTCCGGGTGATGTCCTGCTTGAGGGTATAGACCTTGTTGAAGGCATAAGGGACCAGCCGGTCGGCGGTGAAGAAGGCGCCCACGGTGATGAGGGCAGAGAGAATCATCAGCGGTGCCATGATCCGCATCAGCGAGATGCCCGCCGCTTTCATGGCCAGCAGTTCGTTGCGTTCGCCGAGCCCGCCCAGCGTCATGATCGAGGCGAGGAGGGTGGCCAGCGGAATCTCATTGGGAAGCAGCGTACAGGAAGCCCATCCCCAGAATTCCATGATGACGCCGATGCTCAGGCCTTTACCTGCCAGTTCGTTGATGTACTGCCAGATGAACTGCAGCGACAGCGCGAACACCACGATGAAGAAGACCACCAGGAAGGGTCCCAGGAACTTCTTGATCAGGTAAAGGTCGATTTTTTTCATCCGAAACCGGATTCAGTTATTTCGAAGCGGAGATGGTCAGCTGCTCGAGCGCGTCCTTGAGTCCAGCAAGATTCTTGCCACCGGCGGTGGCCAGGCCCGGCTGTCCGCCGCCGCCGCCCTGGATGAAGCGGGCCGCCGCCTTGATGTCGGTCTGGGCGTTCTTGCCGGCCTTCACCAGGTCGGCGGAGTACATCAGCAGCAACTGCGGCTTGCCGCCGGCTTCGTAGGCGGCGGCTATGGCGAGGTTCTCCGTCTCGTTCTGCAGCATGAGGGCCGCATTGCGGAGCATCTGCGGATCGAGGTTCCTGTCGATGACGATCAGCCGGCGGCCGTTCTCCTCGCGGGCCTTGCTCAGCAGGTCCTGCTTCAGGAGGACGGTCCGTTCGCGGACGATCTCTTCCATCTTCTTCTTGTACTCGCCGTTCTCGTCGATCATCTTGCGGATGGCACCGGTCAGGTCGGGCACATTGTTGAAGAAAGCCTTGGCGGCACGCAGGGAGTTTTCCATGACATCGACCACCATCTCGGCCTCCAGGCCGGTGACGGCTTCGATGCGGCGGATACCGGCCGCGATGGCCGACTCGCCCGTGATCTTGAAGAAGCCGATGGTGCCGGTGGCACGGGTATGGCAGCCGCCGCACAGTTCCACGCTGTCGCCGAAGCGGACCACGCGGACACGGTCGCCGTATTTCTCGCCGAAGAGCGCCATCGCACCTTCGGCACGCGCTTCATCCATCGTGGCGTCACGCTTCTCGCAGAGCGGGAAGTTCTCGCGGATCAGCGCGTTGACACGGCGTTCCACAAGGTCGATGTTGTCGTCGCCGAGCCGCTCGAAATGAGAGAAATCGAAGCGGAAGTACTGGTCGCATACGAACGAGCCTTTCTGCTCGACGTGCGTGCCCAGGATTTCACGGAGTGCCTGGTGCAGCAGGTGGGTGCAGGTGTGGTTGTTGGCGATCTTCTGCCGGCGGGCGGCGTCCACGGTGAGCCGGAAGGTTCCTTCGGTCTCGGCGGGGATACGTTCGGCAATGTGGATGGTCAGGTTGTTCTCCTTGACGGTGTTGAGGATCTTGATGGTCTCGCCGCCGGGCGTGGTGAGGGTGCCCGTGTCACCGACCTCACCGCCCATCTCGCCATAGAACGGCGTGCGGTCGAAGACGAGCTGGAGGAATTCCTTGTTCTTGGCCTTGACGGTACGGTATTTCATCAACTGCGCTTCGGCTTCGGTCTGGTCGTAGCCCAGGAAGGTGCATTCGGTGAAGGGCTGCAGTTCCGTCCAGTCGCCGTTTTCGACGGCCGTGGCATTGCGGGCACGCGCTTTCTGCTTGCCCAGTTCCACGTTGAAACCGTCCATGTCGACGGTAAAGCCTTTTTCGGCGGCAATCAGTTCGGTCAGGTCGATCGGGAAGCCGTAGGTGTCGTAGAGCGTGAAAGCGTCCACGCCGGCGATGACCCGGTTCTCCCGGCTCTTCTCCAGGATGTTGTCCATCAGGCGGATGCCTTTGTCGAGCGTGCGGAGGAAGGCCTCTTCCTCTTCTTTGATGACCTTCTCCACGAGGGCCTGCTGGGCCACGAGTTCAGGATAGGCTTCGCCCATGTCGGCAATCAGCTGGGAGACCAGGCGGCAGAGGAAAGGCTCCTTCAGGCCGAGGAAGGTGTAGCCGTAGCGGACGGCCCGGCGCAGGATGCGGCGGATGACATAGCCGGCCTTCACGTTGCTCGGGAGCTGTCCGTCGGTGATAGAGAAACTGATGGCCCGGATGTGGTCGGCAATCACGCGCATGGCCACGCCGATCTGGCTCTCCGGTTCATAGGTCACGCCGCTCAGGCGCGCGATGGCATCGATCATGCCGGTGAAGACGTCGGTGTCGTAGTTGCTCTTCTTGCCCTGGATGGCCATGCAGAGGCGCTCCAGCCCCATGCCGGTATCGACATGCTTGGCGGGCAGCGGTTCGAGCGACCCGTTGGCCTTGCGGTTGAACTGCATGAAAACCAGGTTCCAGATCTCGATGACCAGGTGGTGTCCTTGATTGACCATCTTTTCGCCCGGCACGGCGGCGCGTTCGGCGTCGTCACGCAGGTCGATGTGGATTTCGCTGCAAGGACCGCAGGGGCCGGTGTCGCCCATTTCCCAGAAGTTGTCGTGCTTGTTGCCGGGGAGGATGCGGTCGTCGGGGAGATACTGACGCCAATAGGAGCGGGCCTCGTCGTCGGCCGCCAGGCCGTCGGGCGCATAGCCTTCGAAAACCGTGGCGTAGAGCCGGTCTTTCGGCAGTTTATAGACCTCGGTGAGCAGTTCCCAGGCCCAGTCGATGGCTTCTTTCTTGAAGTAGTCGCCGAAGCTCCAGTTGCCGAGCATCTCGAACATCGTATGGTGATAGGTATCGTGGCCGACCTCCTCCAGATCGTTGTGCTTTCCGCTCACCCGCAGGCATTTCTGACTGTCCGCCACCCGCTTGGCCGCGGCCGGTGCGTTGCCTAGGAAAATATCCTTGAACTGGTTCATGCCGGCGTTGGTAAACATCAGCGTGGGGTCGTTTTTGACCACCATCGGGGCGGAGGGCACAATCATGTGCCCCTTGGTTGCGAAGAAGTCCGTGAAGGTCTTCCTGATCTCTTTGACTGTCATGGATGCGTAATTGTTGTAATTTGGCACAAAAATAGTTTTTTTCCGGGTATTTTTCCCTAATTTTGCAAAGATATAATCTTCGGATTCCGGTTGATGGCGGGCGAGAAAAAATATATTTTCAACGAACAGACCCAATCGTACGAGATCGACCGCCGGTCGGCCCGGGCCGCCCTTTACAAGACAGGCGCCGTGCTGCTGGCCGGTCTCGCCTGCTTTCTGCTCTATTTCTTTCTCGGCACTGAGGTCTGGGGCTATGACACGCCCAAGGTCCGGGTGCTGGAACACCGCAACCGCATCCTGGCCGAAGAGGTGGCCCTGCTCGACAGCCGCATCCAGAAGCAGGACGAGGTATTGCTCGACCTGTCACTCCGGGACAACCTGGTCTATCGGCCCGTTTTCGGTATGGCAGAGATTCCCCGCGAGGAACGCGAGGCCGGGTTGGGCGGAGACGACCGCTACGCGGACTTCCTGGGCCTGGATCACCAGGAGGGAATGACCGCCGCGGCCCTTGCGGTGGACCGGCTGTTGCGCAAGGCGTATGTCCAGTCGATCTCTTTCGATGCTGTCAAGGTCTTTTCCAGCCGGGCGGGCGACATGGCCTCCTGCATCCCCTCCATTTACCCGGTCAATCCCCGGAACGTGCAGATGACCAGTCCTTTCGGAGCCCGGTTCCATCCGATCCGGCAGACAATCGTTTTCCATGAAGGCGTCGATCTGGCCGGGCCGGCCGGGCAGCCCGTGTATGCCACGGGCGACGGAGTGGTGGAGTCGGCGGAATTCAATTTCTCGGGCTACGGCAACGTGATCGTGATCGACCACGGTTTCGGCTACAAGACCCGCTACGCCCATCTGCAGGAAATCCGCGTGGCGGAAGGGCAGGTGGTCATCCGTGGTGACCGCATCGGCACCCTGGGCAGCAGTGGCCTTTCCACCGGCCCGCACCTGCACTACGAGGTGCTCTACCGCGGCGAGCATGTCAATCCCTGGAATTTCCTCAATCCGGATGTGTCGCCGGAAGAGTACGGCAAGATGGTGAGAAATGGTTAAATACGTGTACGATAAGGAGACGGGAACCTTCAAGCCGAAACGGACCGGCGTGAAGGAGGTGCTGCTGGGCATCGTGAAGTACTTGTTCGCCACCCTGTTGGCGGCAGTGGTCTTCTATCTGGTCTTCGCCCTGGCTTTCAGCACGGAACGAGAACGGCTGCTGGAACGCGAGAGCCGGTTGCTGGAGGCCGAGCACATGGAACTCTCTGCCCGCCTCGACCTGTTGGAGGGGGCCGTCAGCCACCTGCAGGAGCGCGACCGGGAAATCTACCGCGACCTTTTCAATGCCGATCCGCCCAATTATCTCCTGGAAGCGCAGGATACCCTGGTGCGTTCGGTCGAAGAACTGGAAGCAATGGACGAACGTGACCTGGTGTGGGATGTGTATGCCCTCGTCAAGCGGATGGAATCCACCGCTTCCCAGGTCAGCCGCCAGCTGACCGAGATTGATACAGCCTTCTCGGGTGGCGGTCTTGTCCCGACGTCGATTCCGTCGCTGGTGCCGCTTCTCTCTTTCTCGCCGGTACAGACCGGCGCCTCGGTCGGCAAGAAGGTCAATCCTTTCTACAAGACAATCCGCGACCATACGGGCATCGACCTGCTGGCGCCGTTGGGTACGCCGGTACGCTGCAGCGCCGACGGACAGGTGGTCCATGTGGAGCGGAGTGAAAAAGGGATGGGCAATCAGGTGACGGTGGCGCATAAAGGTGGCTTCCGTACCGTCTATGCGCACCTCGACAACATCCGGGTCTCCACCGGACAGTCGCTCCGGCAGGGCGCCGTGATCGGCACGGTGGGGCAGTCCGGCTCGTGCTTTGCCCCGTGCCTGCACTATGAAGTGCTGCGCGACGGAACCCCGCAGGATCCTGTCAACTATTTCTTCGCCGAACTTGCTCCGGCGACCTATCGCGACATGATGATCGTGGCCCTGACGACAGGGCAGTCCATGGATTGAAAAACGTACCGTTTTATGGCAGACAAACTATACTACAAAATCGGTGAGGTGGCCGGGTTGCTCGGGGAGGAAGTCTCCACGATCCGCTTCTGGTCGGACACCTTTCCCCTTTACATCAAGCCGGAACGCAATGCGAAGGGGAACCGGCTCTTCCATCCGGAAGACCTGGAGAACATCCGGCTTATCCATTATCTCACCAGGGTCGAGGGCCTGACGCTCGACGGCGTGGCCCGCAAACTGGCCGAGAACCGCGACGGGCTGGAGCACAAGCGCCAGATCGTCGAGAAACTCTACGCCATCCGTTCCCAATTGTCGGACCTCTACGACAGTATCTGAAGATGAAAGCCCGCGAAATCGCAGCTGCGCTGGAGGAATTCGCGCCGCTCCCGTCCCAGGAACCCTGGGACAACGCTGGAATCTGCATCGGCAGCCCGGAGGCCGAAGTGCACGCCGTGCTGGTGGGATTCGACTGTACCCCCGCCTTGTTGGAGGAAGCGGTCGCCCGTGGTGCGGACATGGTAGTGACGCACCATCCGCTGATTTTCGGCGGGCTCAAGCGTATTGATCCGGACGATCCGGTCGGGTCGGCGGTCATTCTGGCCATCCGGCACGGCATTGTCGTCTATGCGGCCCATACCAACGCCGACAAGGCTCCGGGCGGAGTCAACACCTTGATGGCGGAGCGGTTGGGCCTGGTCGAGCCGGAACCGCTCGACGACAGCGGACTGGGTCTCATCGGCCTGCTGCCCGCCCCGATGAGCGGCGAGGCATTCTGTGCATGGGTCAAGGAGCGGTTCGCACTTCGTGTATTGCGCTGCTCCACGCCGGTTGAGGAGGTATGCCGCGTAGCCACAAGTTGCGGTGCCGGCTCCTCTTTCGCGGAAAAGGCCTTCCAGGCCGGCGCCGACGCCTTTGTCACGGGAGACGTGTCGTACCATCATTTCTTTGTCCCGCAAGGCCGGATGATTCTCGACATCGGGCATTGGGAAAGCGAGGTGGAGATTGTCGAGAAGTTCGTTTCGGTTCTTCAGAAAAAAATGCCTACCTTTGCAGTTTACACGGCAACACAGAATCATAACAATCCGATATACTATTTCTAGCAAGACCAAGCTATGGCTACAAAAAAGAAGGTAAACAAGATCGTCACGCCGATCGACCAGCGGGAAACCTTTGTTTCGCTGCAGAAGAACATGGCCGACACCGATTCGATCGCCATGGAACAGAAGCTCCATACGCTCTACCGCATCCAGCAGACCGATACCAAGATCGACAAGATCTACCTGCTCCGCGGCGAGCTGCCGCTGGAGGTCCAGGATTTGGAAGACGAGATTGCCGGACTCCAGACCCGCATCGCCAACGCCAAGGCCGAGATCAAGGAGATTGAGAAAGTCAACGCCGAGCACAGGCACGTCATCGAAGAGAGCAAGCACCTGATCGCCAAGTATGACGCCCAGCGCGACAACGTGAAGAACAACCGCGAGTACGAGTCCATCACCAAGGAGATCGAGTACCAGGATCTGGAGCAGCAGGTGGCTGCCAAGAAGATCCGGGAGAACGAAGCCCTGATTTCCGAGAAAAAGGAAGTCATCGAGGAGGCCCAGCAGACCCTGACGCTCCGCGAAGGCGACCTGGTCGAGAAGAAGAAGGAACTCGACACCATCGTTGAGGAGACCGCCAAGGAAGAGGAAGCGCTGCTCAAGGAGCGCGAGGAACTCGTGAGCCAGATCGACGAGCGCATGATGGTGGCCTACACCAAGGTGCGGGCGAACGCCCACAACAAGTTGGCCGTGGTCACCGTACGGCGTGATGCCTGCGGCGGCTGCTTCAACAAGATTCCTCCGCAGCGCCGGCTGGACATCGAAGAGAGCAAGAAGATCATCGTCTGCGAGTATTGCGGACGCATCCTGGTCAGTTCCGCTTTCGAGAAGGAGAACTAGCACCTCCCTGCGATGGCCAAGAGCGACAAACGACCGCAGCGCGTGAACCTGGACGCGATCGCCGAGGATTTCGGCGGTCGCAAACCGCCGCAGGCCATCGACATCGAGGAGGCGGTGCTGGGTGCCCTGTTGCTGGAACCGGAAGTCGTGCCCGACGTCCTGGACCAGTTGCAGGCCGACTGTTTTTATAAGGATATCCACAAGAAGATTTTCGAGGCGATTACCACGCTGTCGAGCCGCAATGACCCAGTCGACATCTTCTCCGTGTCGGACGAACTTTCCAAACGCGGCGAACTCGACGAAGTGGGCGGCATGGCCTATCTGAGCCAGCTTTCCACCAAGATCGGTGCGGCTGCCCATGTCGAATACCATACCAAGGTGCTGTTGCAGAAGTTTCTGCAGCGGGAGCTGATCTCCATCTCTTATGAGGTGCAGAAAGCCGCGTTCGACGATTCGCTGCCGGTCGACGACCTGATCGACACCGCCGAGGAACGGGTCTTCACCCTGGCCCAGCGCAACGTCCGCAACGAGACCAAGCCGATTCTGTCGGTCATCAACCGGGCGGTCGAGCAGATCGAGACCAACCAGAAACGGGAGGATGGCCTGAGCGGTGTCCCGTCGGGTTACACCGGCATCGACCGGGTGACGTTCGGCTGGCAGGCCGCCGACCTGATCATCCTGGCGGCCCGTCCGTCCGTCGGTAAGACTGCCTTCGTGCTGACCATGGCCCGCAACATGGTGGTGGACCATCATATTCCGGTGGCCTTCTTCTCACTCGAAATGCCTGATACGCAGCTCGTGACCCGCATTATGGTCAGCGAGACGGGCCTACCCTCCGAAAAACTGCGCGGTGCCCGCAAGATGACGCAGGCCGAATGGAGCCAGCTGCACGACGGCTTGAACAAGCTGTCGCGCGCACCCCTGTGGATTGACGACACTCCGTCGCTCTCCATCTATGAATTCCGCTCCAAGGCGCGCCGTCTGGTCAACAAGCAGCATGTCAAACTCATCATCATCGACTATCTCCAGCTGATGACCGGACCGCCCGAACTCAAGGGTATGCGCGAGCAGGAAGTGGCTGCCATTTCCCGTTCCCTGAAGGCCATCGCCAAGGAGCTCAACGTTCCGATCATCGCCCTGTCACAGCTCAACCGTTCGGTTGAGACGCGCGGCGGAAACAAGCGCCCGCAGCTGAGCGACCTCCGCGAATCGGGTGCCATCGAACAGGACGCGGACATCGTGATGTTCATCCACCGTCCCGAATTCGTGGGCGTGCAGGATGAGGGCGGCTTCCCCGGCGAGACCGACCTGATTATCGCCAAGCACCGCAACGGCGAGGTCTGCGACGTCAAGATGCGCTTCCTTGCTTCTGAAGTCAAGTTCGTGGACTACAACGACCAGCCGTATGCGGAACCGCAGGCGGCTTCCTACACCACGGTGCAGTCGAAGATGAACATGTTCAGTCCGAACGACGAATTCGATCTCTAATCATTCATGTCATGGCAAAGGAACGTATTGAACACGAAGGCCGGGTAATCGCTGTGGACAAAGACTACATCTCGGTCGAGATCGTGAACAAGTCGGCGTGTGCCAGTTGCCACGCCAAAGGGGTCTGCGGCGCTTCCGACGAGGCCGTCAAGGTCGTCGAAGTGGCCCAGAGTTTCGCGACGCTGGCCGATGACTATCAGGTGGGGGAGACCGTCAATGTGGTCATGAGCTCCGCCATGGGTACCCAGGCCATCTGGATTGCCTACGTCATTCCGCTCATCGTCCTGATGGTCTCGATCCTTGTCTTTTCGCTGTGTGGCGCCCCTGAGCTCTGGATGGGGCTCGGGTCGCTCGGCGTGGTCGCCCTTTATTATCTGGGCGTGTATTTGATGAGAAACAGAATTTCCAAAATATTTATCTTTTCTATAGAAAAACAACCTAAATGACTGGAACTATTCTTTTTACAATTGTCACGCTGGTGGCCCTCGGGCTGCTGTTTGCAGTTGTGCTCTACTTCGTAGCCCAGAAGTTCAAGGTGGAGGAAGATCCGCGGATCGCTACCGTGGAGTCAATCCTTCCCGGCGCGAACTGCGGCGGATGCGGACAGGCGGGTTGTCATGCATTCGCAGAGAATGTCGTGAAAGCCCCGGGTATGGACGGTTTCTTCTGCCCGGTGGGCGGCAACCCGGTGATGACCAAGATCGCCGAGGCGCTCGGCCGTGCCGTGGAGGAGAAAGCTCCCATGGTGGCGGTGATGCGCTGTAACGGCGCAATTGCCAACCGGGCGCGTACCAACGAGTACGATGGTTACGCTTCCTGCAAGGTGATGGCCAGCCTCTATGCCGGCGACACCGGCTGCAAGTTCGGCTGTCTGGGCAAAGGCGACTGCGAGGCCGCCTGCAAGTTCGACGCCATCCACGTCAATCCCGTCACCGGCATCGCCGAAGTGAACGAGGACAAGTGCACCGCCTGCGGCGCCTGCGTCAAGGCCTGTCCGAAAGGCATCCTTGAGCTCCGCGCCAAGGGGTTCAAGAACCGCCGCGTCTTTGTCTCCTGCATCAACAAGGACAAGGGCGCCGTCACCCGCAAGGCCTGCACCGTCGGCTGCATCGGCTGCGGAAAGTGCGAGAAGGTCTGCCCCTTCGGCGCGATCCACGTCGAGAACAACGTGGCCTACATCGATTTTACAAAGTGCAAGCTCTGCCGCAAGTGCGTGGACGAATGTCCGACCCACGCTATTGTTGCCGTGAATTTCCCTCCCAAGCCTCCGCAGGCTCCCAAGCCGGCGGCCCCTGCGGGAGAGGTTTCTGCAGATAAAGTCACTCCAGTACAATAACGCCATGAAACTGAAGACATTTAGAATAGGCGGCATCCATCCGGATGACAACAAGATATCGTCGGAAGCGGCTGTGGAGATGCTTCCCCTGCCCGCCGTCGCATATATCTCGATGGCCCAGCATCTCGGCGCTCCCGCCACCCCCATAGTGCAGAAAGGGGACAAGGTCCTGGTCGGCCAGGTGATAGCCGAGCCTTCCGGTTTCGTATCGGCCCCGGTCCACTCTCCCTATTCGGGAACGGTCAAGGCAGTGGAGCCCCGCGCCGACTTCGCCGGCAATATGGTCACCCACGTGATAATCGACGTGGAGGGTGACGAGTGGCTTCCGGAGATCGACCGCACCCCTGAAATCCGCACCGAAATCACCGCCTCCCGTGAGGAGATCCTCGAAAAGATAAAGAACGCCGGTGTGGTAGGCCTCGGAGGCGCCGCATTCCCGACCCACATCAAGCTCGCTCCGCCCAAGGACAAGACGGCCGAGTGCCTGATCATCAACGGCACCGAGTGCGAACCATACCTTACCTCCGACGACCGCATAATGCGCGAGGAACCCGTGCAGATAGTCACCGGAGCGCGGATTATGATGAAGGCGCTCGGGGTTTCGAAGTGCTACATCGGAATCGAGGAGAACAAGCCGGTTGCGATTGAATCTATGAGGAAGGCCTCCGCATCCTACGACGGAATAGAGGTGGTCGTTCTCAAGAAGAAATATCCGCAGGGCGGCGAGAAGCAGCTCATCGACGCCATAATCCACCGCAGGGTGCCTTCTATGGGGCTCCCGATAGATACCGGCGCCGTAGTGCAGAACGTGGGCACCGCACTGGCGGTGTATGACGCCGTTCAGAAGAACAGACCTCTGATAGACAATATATTTACCGTCACCGGCAAGTGCGTGCCGCAGCAGAAGAACTTCGAGGTCCGCGTAGGAACCACCTTCCGCCAGATAATCGAGGCTGCAGGCGGCATTCCTGAAAAGGCGGCCAAGTGCGTCAGCGGCGGCCCGATGATGGGAAAGGCCATCGTC
>JAEEGJ010003488.1_pt1 | contig 60180 bp, 56 predicted proteins | sample 8958761 | NCBI WGS metagenome assembly JAEEGJ01 (sample SAMN16246546, study PRJNA631951) | gut metagenome | biome: gut microbiome; feature: rumen; material: RS-attached | host: Bos | place: Iran: Karaj | collected 2018-10 | reverse complement strand
TCGGCAGCTATGTGGACCATAAGGGCAAGGCGGCCTCGATGCTCGTCATCGGCTCGCTGCTGCTGATCATCTGCCACCTGACCTTCGCTTTCATCCTGCCGCTGTTCAAGGGCAGTGCCGTCGGCGGCACGGTCGTGGCCTACGCCACGATCCTGGTCCTCGGCGCCTCGTTCTCGCTCGTGCCCGCCGCCCTCTGGCCGTCGGTCCCGAAGCTGGTCGACGAGAAGATCATCGGCTCAGCCTACGCACTCATCTTCTGGATCCAGAACATCGGCCTGTGGCTCTTCCCGATCCTCATCGGCAACGTGCTTACCAGTACCAACGCCCCGGGCACCGGCCCCGACGAACTCAATTATACCTGGGCCCTCGTGATGCTGGCCTGCCTCGGCGTGGCCGCCCTGCTGATCGGCCTTTACCTGAAGGTGGTCGACAAGAAGAAGCATCTCGGCCTGGAAGAACCCAACATCAAGTAAATCCTTTTCCCCTATGGCAACTGATACCAAAACCCTGAAGACAAGCAAGATTGCCTGCTGGCTGGCGCTTGCCTGCTTGGTGGTGCCGATGTTCGGCTCCTACTTCTTCGACGACATGTTCTCCACCGTGTCGCAGATCTTCAAGAATCCGGAGATGCTGCAGCTCGGCTGGAACTCCCAGCAGTTCGGCTTTTATGCCGGCGGCTATTCCTTCCTCTGCGTGTGGGGCGGCCTGATCATCTGCGGCATCCTGCTCGACAAGTTCGGCGTGCGGCTCATCGGCTCCGTCTTCGTCGGGATGATGGTGGTCGGCGCGGCCATCGTGACCTGCGCCATCTCTTCCAAGGGCCTGACGCCCAACTCCTCCCTGACCATCGCCTACATCGGCTGCATGCTCTTCGGCCTGGGCAGCGAAATCGCCGGTGTGGCGGTCACCCGGTCGATCGCCAAATGGTTCAAAGGCAAGAACGTGGCCCTGGCCATGGGTCTGCAGCTGGCCATCGCCCGTATCGGTACCGGCCTGGCGATGCTGCTCTCGCCGGTGCTCGTGCTCAAGAACCATATGGAAGGGACGGTGTACACCCTTTCGGAAACCAACAAGCCCGCCATCGTGGGCCTGTCGCTGCTGTTCATCGGCATGATTCTCTGGGCCATCTTCGTGGCCATGGACGCCAAGTATGACCGCCAGGAAGGCATCGTCTCCCAGCGGGGCGAAGTGAAGGAGGAAGACAAGTTCAAATTCTCCGACATCTTCAAGGTGCTGAGCAACCCGCGTTTCATCATGATCGCCCTGCTCTGCGTGTTCTTCTACTGCTGCGTCATCAGTTTCAAGAAGTTCGGCACCTCGATCATCATCCCGCGCTTCGGTCTCGACGCCTCTACGGCTTCCGTGATGATCTCGATGATCGCCTTCGCGCCCGTGATCTTCACGCCGCTCTTCGGCGCGCTGGTCGACAAGGTGGGCAAGGCGACGACCTGGATGATCCTCGGCGCAATCCTGGTGTTCTGCGCGCACCTGATCATCGGTTTCGCACCCGGCGTGCATTTCTACGGCTATGCCGCCATCGTGCTGCTGGGCATCGGCTATTCGCTGGTCCCTTCGGCGATGTGGCCGACCGTTCCGAAGATCATCCCCGAGAAGAATCTGGGTACGGCCTATTCGATGATCTACTGGATCCAGAATATGGGCATGCTGCTCGTCCCGATTTTCGTAGGCCGCATCATGAAGAACTATGCCGACAAGAAGGAGGGTCTCGACGCCGCTACGGCCGAGATTCTGGACAAGGCGGCCGCCGTCCACTCCGAGTTCATCTTCGTCTCCCTGGGCATCGTCGCCATCACCGTCGCAGTCTGCCTCTTCTTCAACTCGAAGAAGCACCCCGAACTGAAGATCGACCGGCCTTCGAAGGAGGTCGCGTAGCGAACAAGGTTCAACACAAAGAAAGCCGTCCTTTTGGGCGGCTTTCTTTGTGCTTTGGAGGGCAAGGTCAGAACGGCAGGTCGTCGGTTCCGTCGTCGTTCAGGTCGGCGGGATTGACCATCGGGGTGGTCTGTTGCGGAGCGGGGGCGTGGTGCGGTTGGGCCGGGGTGCCGTAGGACGGCTGGTTGTAGCCCTGCTGGGGCTGGGGCTGGCCTTGCGGCTGTGCAGGAGCGCCGGGGTTGTCGCCGCGGCGTCCGAGGAGCTGGATTGTGTCGGCCTGGATTTCCGTCACATAGCGTTTCTGGCCGTTCTGGTCGTCCCAGCTGCGGCTGCGGATTTTTCCTTCTACGTAAATCTGGCTGCCTTTGCGGATATAATTCTCCGCCAGGTCGGCCAGCTGCCGCCAGGCGATGATGGTATGCCATTCCGTCATTTCGCGGGATTCGCCGTTTCTGTCGCGATACCTTTCACTGGTTGCCAGCGTAATGGTGGCAACCGATGCGCCGCCCTGAAGATGTCTGATTTCAGGGTCCTTCCCTACATTTCCGATGAGTAATACTTTGTTGAGTGCCATAATGTCTGTAAATTTTCGCTAAAAGTACGGATAATCTTCAATTCTTGCAAATAAAAAGTTCCGGAAGGACGGAAGGCCGCATCGTCCGCCGTGTTCGGGCCTGTCGTGCGGGTTAGGGATTGAAAGAGGGCGGTGCGGCCTCCGTTACAGGGATCAGTACCGCCTGTCGATCCGGTGGAGTGCCGCTTCGTGTTCACGGCGCAGGCGGGCGGCCTGTTCGGTCAGGAAGCGCTCGAGCGGAACGGAGCGATCGAGACCGAGTTTCCGGCGGATGTCCGCCCGCCGGTTGTAGAAGGTCTGTTCGTGGTCATAACCGAAAACCTTGTCGATGCAGATCGGGTCCAGGCCGAGCGTGATCATCCCGCAGATGGCAATCTCGTTGCGGTTGAGTCCGGGGTAGCGTTGTTCGAGCCAGGTCAGGAGCCCGCAGTCGTAGAGATTCGCCAGGATCAGGAATTCATCTTTGACGGCGCGCCCTTCTCCCCGCGGGGCGGTGAGGATGCGGTTGAGCCGCTTGGAGAGCATATGGACGCTTTCGCCACCTTGTGCGGAAGCATTCGCGATGTCGGAAAGCAGGTCTGCCAGATGCCGGGCGGCCGGTTCGATGCGGTTGCGGTCGGAGCGGACCAGGTTGAGCAGGGTTCTCAGGTCAGTGTGCTGCCGACGGAGCCGGATGAAAGCAAGGATAAGCAACCCTGTTTCCAAAAAAAAACAGGGCAAGAAGAATATTCTCCATATAAGTTATTTCGTTAGGGCACAGCAGGCCTTGACACGCTCGGCATCGGGTTCTATCCCGGTCATCAACTGGTAGCCGGCGATGGCCTGTTCGCCCAGCCAGTCCATCCCCGAGATATATGTGGCGCCGGCTGCCTCGCACATCTCCCGCAGGCAGGGATCCTTGTAATTGGGCTCCACGACCACGCGCCCTTCGAGCGGAAGGCGGTCTACCAGGTCTGTCCGCAGGGGCAGCGTATAGATGAGGATATCCATCAGGCCGGCCAGTTCCGCGGCCTGTTCCAGCCGGACCGGAATCATTCCGCCGCCCGTAAAACAGAATTCTCGCGCCTTGCGGAAATCGCGGTTGGCCACCGTGACCGACATCCGCAGTTTCAGGGCGGCCAGTGCGGCAGCTTTCGCGGCTCCGCCGCAGCCGATCACCAGCACTTTGGGCCGCTTTCCCGGCTGGGCATAGGGGGCGAGCATTTTCTTGAGTGCCCAGAAATCGGAATTGTAACCGTAGATCTTTCCGTCCTTCTTTTTCAGGATGTTGACTGCATAGAGTTCCCGGGCGATGGTGTCGGCGATATCGACTTTCCGGAATGCGTCGCCCTTGAAGGGCGCCGTGACGTTGACGGCTTCGTAATCCTTTTCAAAACGGCGGTAGGCCCGTTCGAAATCATCTTCTTCGATCAGGTCGTAGGTCATCTCCGGGCGGTCCGGGTAGGCGGCCCTGAACAGTTCGGGGCTCTTGCTGTGCGAGATGGGGTAGCCGATCAGTCCGTATTTCATAGGCTTGTGTTTTTCTGCTTGCGCTGCCGGACGGCCTCGAAGGCCAGGATGGCGGCTGAGACCGACACGTTGAGGGAGTCCATTGCGCCTGCCATCGGGATGCGGATGTGCGCATCGGCCCGTTTCCGCCAGAAATCCGAGAGACCTTTGTCTTCCGTGCCGAAGACCAGGGCGGTGGATCGCACCATATCGGTCTCATAGTATAGTACCGAATCCTGAAGCTGGGCCGTCAGGACGGCGATGCCGCGGGAGGCCAGCCACGCATAGGCTTCTTCCGACGTGCAGGCGACCGTGGGAACGGAGAACAGGGCGCCCAGGCTGGCGCGGATCAGGTTGGGATTATACAGGTCGGTGAGCGGGTCGCAGACCAGCACCGCATCGACCCCGGCGGCGTCGGCGGTGCGCAGCACGGCGCCCAGGTTGCCGGGCTTCTCCACGCCTTCCAGCACCAGGATGAGCGGAGCGGCCGATGTCTGAAGGTCTTCCAGACGCGTCTGGCGGGCCCGCATTACGGCAACGATGCCTTCCGTACCTTCGCGGTAGGCGATTTTTTCGTAGAGACTGCGGCTGACGACGAAATCGGCCGTCGCGGTGTCGGTTCCGTCTTCGCGGATGAAAACCGTCGCGGGCTCAAAACCCGCGGCGAGGGCGCGTTCGAATTCGCGGCGCCCCTCTACGACAAAGAGCCCGCGGGCTTTACGCTCGCGGGATTTCGTCTCAAGGGCGAGGAGCTCCTTGATCTTGGGATTCTGCGGGGATGTGAGGATCTCCGCCATCGTGTCATTCGGCTTTTTCTTCCTTGGGAGCCGTTTTCTCGGGCCGCATCTGCGGGAAGAAGAGCACGTCCTGGATGGTGGCCGAGTCGGTCATCATCATCGTCAGGCGGTCGATGCCCATCCCCAGGCCGGAGGTCGGCGGCATGCCGTATTCCAGGGCGCGGACGAAGTCCATGTCGATGTACATCGCCTCGTCGTCGCCGGCGTCTTTCAGGCGGACCTGGTCGTTGAATCGCTCCAGCTGGTCGATCGGATCGTTGAGTTCGCTGTAGGCGTTGGCCAGTTCCTTTCCGTTGACGAAAAGCTCGAAACGTTCGGTCAGCGCCGGATTCTCGCGGTGGCGCTTGGTGAGCGGGCTCATCTCCACGGGGTAGTCGATGATGAATGTGGGCTGGACGAGGTTCTTCTCGCAGTATTCGCCGAAAATGGCGTCGATGAGTTTGCCCTTGCCCATTTCGGGCTTGATCGGGACGTTGAGCTTCCTGCAGGTGTCGCGGAGCTGCGTTTCGTCCATTCCTGCGATGTCCACGCCCGCGTATTCCTTGATGGCTTCGAGCATCGGGAGCTTGCGGTAAGGCGCCTTGAACTCGATCTCGTTGCCCCAGACCTCGAATTTCGTCTTGCCGTTGATGGCGATGGCGATCCGTTCGATCATCGTTTCGACGAACTTCATCATCCATTTGTAGTCCTTGTAGGCTACGTAGATTTCCATACAGGTGAACTCGGGGTTGTGGGTGCGGTCCATGCCCTCGTTGCGGAAGTCCTTGGCGAACTCATACACACCCTTGAAGCCGCCCACGATCAGGCGCTTGAGGTAGAGTTCGTTGGCGATGCGCATATAGAGCGGGATGTCGAGGGTGTTGTGGTGGGTGATGAACGGACGGGCCGTGGCGCCGCCCGGGATCGACTGGAGGATGGGCGTCTCCACCTCGAGGTATCCGTGTTCGTTGAAATAGTCGCGCATCGTGCCGATGATCTTCGTGCGTTTCTCGAAGATCTCCTTCACGTGCGGGTTCACGATCAGGTCGACGTAACGCATCCGGTAGCGGAGCTCGGGGTCGGCGAAGGCGTCGTACACCTCGCCTTCCTTCTCCTTGACGATGGGGAGGACGCGGAGCGATTTGCTGAGCACCGTCAGGCTTTTGGCGTGGATGGACAGCTGGCCCGTCTGCGTGATGAAGGCATAGCCCTTGATTCCGACGATGTCGCCGATGTCGAGGAGTTTCTTGAAAACGGTATTGTAGAGGGTCTTGTCCTCGTCCGGGCAGATCTCGTCGCGTTTGACATAGACCTGGATGCGGCCGCGGTCGTCCTGCAGTTCGATGAAGGAGGCTGCGCCCATGATGCGCCGGCTCATCATACGGCCGGCAATGGCGATATCGTTGAAGTTCCCTTTCTCAGGATCGTAACCGTCTTTGATTTCCTGTGTCGTGGCGTTGACGGGGAATTCGGCGGCAGGATAGGGGTTGATGCCCAGTTCCTGCAGTTTCTGCAAAGAGGCGCGGCGGTTCAGTTCCTGTTCGTTGAGATCAGTGATTTCCATCGGGTAAAATTTTTCTTCCAGCTAAAGTTTTCAGTTCAAAATACAAAGTTAGCATTTTTTTGCAGAAAGGCGGACAAATTTATTATCTTTGCAAATTAGGCGAAGAGTTTTTATGGGTATTGAAAAGAAATGGGTCGTCAAGGAACCGGGGAACCCCGCTTCCGTCCGCCAGCTCGCACAGGAACTGGGGATCGACCAGGTTTTGGCCAACCTGCTCGTGCAGCGCGGCATCGATACCTTCGCCAAGGCCCGGGAATTCTTCCGCCCCGACCTGGGAATGCTCCACGACCCGTATCTGATGAAAGATATGGACAAGGCCGTGGACCGAATGGACAAGGCCATCCGCGACCACGAGCGGATTTTCGTCTATGGCGACTATGACGTCGACGGAACCACGGCCGTCTCGCTGGTGTATTCTTTTTTCCGCCAGTTCGACACCAACATCGAGTATTATATTCCCGACCGCTATGATGAAGGCTACGGTGTCTCCTATAAGGGCATCGACACCGCCCGCGACCACGGCTGTACGCTGCTGATCACCCTCGACTGCGGCATCAAGGCGGTGGAGAAGGTCAAATACGCTGCAAAGTTCGGCATTGACACGATCATCTGCGACCATCATCTTCCCGATACGGAACTGCCGCCCGCCGTGGCGGTGCTCGACCCCAAGCGGGAAGACTGCAATTATCCCTTCGACGACCTGTCGGGCTGCGGCGTGGGCTTCAAACTGGTGCAGGCTTATGCCAAGCGGCACGGCATTCCTTTCGAGGAATACCAGACGCTGCTCGACCTGCTGGTCGTCAGCATCGCGTCGGATCTCGTGTCGGTGACGGGAGAGAACCGCGTCCTGGCCTACTACGGTCTCAAGCAGCTCAATGAGAACCCGCGCAAGGGCCTGATTCCCATTATCAAACTCTCCGGCCTGGAGAAGCACCGCATCACCATCGACGAGATCGTCTTCAAGATCGGCCCGCGCATCAACGCGGCCGGCCGCATGGAGAGCGGCCGTACGGCCGTCGATATGCTGACGGCGCGCGACGACCAGGAGGCGATGGAGATCGGCGACGCCATCAACGAACACAACAACGACCGCAAGAAGATCGACCGTGAAATCACCGAAGAGGCGCTCAAGATGGTGCGCGACATGCCCGACTTCGCCGAGCGGAAATCGACCATCGTCTATAATCCGTCGTGGCACAAGGGGGTGGTCGGAATCGTTGCCTCACGTCTGGTGGAAGCCTATTACCGGCCGACTATCGTGATGACCCGGTCGAACGGTTTCATCACGGGCAGCGCCCGTTCCATCGCCGGCTTCGACCTTTACGATGCCATCGAGAGCTGCGCCGACCTGCTCGAGAACTTCGGCGGCCATATGTATGCGGCGGGCCTGACCATCAAGGAAGAGAATTTCCCGGAGTTCTGCCGCCGTTTCGAGGATGCCGTGGCCGTCCGTATCAAGAACGTGGTGATGACCCCCACGGTCGATATCGACTCCTATCTCGATTTCAACCAGATCACGCCCAAGTTCTTCCGCCTGCTCAAGCAGTTCCAGCCCTTCGGACCGGGCAACCAGTCGCCCGTATTCATTACGGAGAACGTGTATGACAACGGCAATGGCCGCAAAGTCGGCAGCGCCGACCACGGCGACCTCAAGCACCTCAAACTCGAACTCATCCAGGAGGACGAGCCTTACCACCACATCTCGGCCATCGCTTTCAATCTCTCCGAACATTTCGAGCATATGCAGGCCGGCAATCCCGTCGACATCTGCTACTCCATCGCCGAGAACTACTACCGCGGCATCGCCAACATCCAGCTCCGCGTGAAAGATATCAAAGAGAAAGAGCTCTTCTAGTCAAACCCTGTATCCGCCTCGGTCGATGAATGATCTGACTACATTATCAGATGCGATTCGGGCCGGTTCGGAAGCCGCTTTCGAAGCTTTGTTCCGGGCCGAGTTCAGGAACGTCGCCTTCTTTGTCAACCGCTATGTACGGGATGATGTTCAGGCGGAAGACATCACTCAGGAATCATTTCTAGCCCTGTGGAAAAACCGGGAACGGATCGACCCGCGGCAGAACCTGCGCAATTACGTGCTGACCATCGCACGCAACCGGGCGCTCAACTACCTGCGTGACGTGATCTCCCGCAAGGGCGGCACGCTGGAAGGCCGTGAGGCTGAAATCCACGCGCGCATTCTGCAGCACCCCGAGGTAGAGCTGCGGATTGAAGCGCTCGAGACGGAGGAGATGCTTGGCCGTGTGTTCCGTTCCCTGCCGGACAAGGCCCGGGAAATGTTCGTGATGAGCCGGCAAGAAGGTCTGACATATGCGGAAATCTCGCAAAAACTGGGCGTCAGCGTAAAGGTAGTGGAATACAATATCGTGCTGGCGCTGAAGGCATTCCGACGGGCTATGCCGAATGTTTCAGGGATTTTATTACTTCTTCTGTCACTTTTTTTAGGGAATCGGTGATGGAGAGGGTATATGTATACAGAGTTATTGTGAAATGAACGACGAGATTCTCATCCGATATTGTAAAGGTGAACTGAACGAGGCAGAACGCAACGCCGTCGTCGCGTGGATTGAAGAAGACCCTGCACACCGTGAACATTTTGAAAGCCTTCATATTGAAGGTACTTTCTCCGGAATGCATGTGGACGAACTGTCGGAAGAGGAAACGATGGAAAGGCTGGCTGCGGCCGGATGGCCGGAGGAGCGCCGCCGCAGCGTCCCGTCCTGGCTGGATGTCGTGTCGCGTATTGCGGCCATTCTGTTGATTCCGCTGGCGGTTGCGAGTCTCCTGCTTCTTGGCCGTCGCGATGCCGAAATCTCCCGTTTGCGGGCGCAAGCCGCTGTTGAACGGATTGCCCCGATTCAGCAGGATGCATCCTGGCTGTATACGGTCAATCCCGGCGTAAAGGGCGATGTGACTCTTCCCGATGGCAGCCGGGTCCGGCTCAACAGTGCCAGTACCCTGCGTTGTCCCGACCGTTTTACTGCCGGGGCGCGCGTGGTCGAATTGTCTGGAGAAGGTTTTTTCGAAGTGGTCGGAAATCCTGACTGGCCGATGTATGTCAAGACTCCCCAGGGCGTGACTGTCAAGGTGACCGGTACCAAGTTCAATGTTTCCGCTTATGAGGATGATCCTGCCTTGAAACTGACGTTGGTGGAAGGAAGCGTGACTGTGATCCATGAGGCGACCGACCGCCGCTATGCCGTGCTTCCCAATGAAGAGATGGTCTTCTACGGCGAAACCAAGGTTGTACCTGCCAGGAAAGCGGTGGATGTGCAACCCGCCATCGTTTGGAAGGACGGCGTGCTGTTGTTTGAGAACGCACCGATGACCGATGTCGTTAAACGGCTCGAGCGCTGGTACGGAGTTTCCATCGTGGTTCAGGATCCGATCATTCTGTCGATGAATTTCACGGCTTCCTTCGAATCGGAATCGCTTTCGCAGGTTCTTCAGTTGCTGAAGATTACTTCGAGGATTGATTATCGGATCAATGGCCGTAAGGTCGTACTCTCCCGGCGATAGTTTTTCGATTATTGCCTTTTTTTCTGCACATTTCAGCGGGAAAGCTTTTCCCTGCGTGTATATGAGGTAGAACTAATCCTCATACCTATGAATTACAAATCAGTTAAAAAGACGGTACGCTTTCTGGGGAAAAGCGTACTGCCGGCCTTGTTGCTTTTGCTGATTCCGCTTGCCGGATCGGCTCAGAACATCAGGCTGGACTATCGCAACACGCCGCTCGTCACGGTTTTGAACGCCATTCAGAGCCAGAGCGGTTACAAATTCGTCTACAACAATTCGCTGGTGGATGTGAACCAGAACGTGACCGTCCAATCTTCCGGCGAGAAGATTGAGACAGTGCTGGACAAAACCCTCCGCGGGACCGGCATTACCTGGAAGATCATCGACAAGCAGATCGCCCTTTCGCCGGCCCCCAAGGGAAACACCCCGCCGCCCGGCGCGGTCATTGTCCGGGGCCGGGTTACCGACCAGGACGGGGAACCGCTGGTCGGTGCCGCCGTGCAGAACCTGGTTGACAAGACGTACGCCATTACCGACGTTGACGGTAATTATGCCCTTGAAGTGAAGAACCCGGCTGCTGCGACGCTGGAGATCAGCTCCCTGAGCATGGAGACGGTGACGTTGCCCCTGAACGGCCGCGCCCGGCTCGACGTCCAGATGTCGCCCGACCGCGTAGTGCTCGACGAAGTGGTGGTCACCGGTTATCAGACCCTGTCCAAGGAGCGTGCGACCGGTTCGTTCGACATCGTGGGCAAGGCCCAGATCGACAAGGCTAACAGCAACATCGCCACGCGACTGGTGGGTGCCGCGCCCGGTATCGCCTATACGACCGATATCTACGGCAACCCGAGCTTTTCCATCCGAGGTACCTCCACGTTCTCCAGCCAGTCGGCCCCGCTGCTGGTTGTCGACGGCTTTGCCGTGGCGGGTTCCTTTCAGGACATCAACCCGAACGACGTGGAGAGCGTCACGATCCTGAAAGACGCGGCCGCCGCCTCCATCTGGGGCGCCCGTTCGGCCAACGGCGTGATCGTCATTACGACCAAGAGCGCCAAGAAGGCCGCAGAAGGCCGGGCCACGGTGACCGTGGACTATTCCGGCTTCTACAAGATTTCTCCGAAACTCAATCTGGAATACACCCTCTCCCGGGCTTCCTCGAACGATGTGATCGACTATGAGGTCAACAACTTCCACCACTGGGATGCGCCGCTCTGGTATCCGGAAGAGACAGATTACTCCGGCGGCAACAGTGTGGTTTACGACCTGCTGAACGAAGCGCGTCTGGGGCACATCACCCAGGCCGAAGCCCTGTCGCAGATCGACCGCTACCGCAATATCGACAATACCGACCAGCTGCGCAAGTATTTTATCCAAAACGCCTCCTCGTTCCAGCAGAACCTGAGCGTCAACATTTCCACCGCGCGCAGCCAGAGCATCCTCTCGCTGCTCTACGAAGACCAGCACAAGATCTACACGCGCAACCAGGACAAGAAATATATGGTGAGCTTCCGCAACCGGACCAATCTGTTCAAGTGGCTCGACCTGACGGTGAACGCCTCCTACAATCTGGTCAATGCCAACAACAGCAACACCGGCCTTCCGAGCCTGTCCCCCTATGAACTGCTGATGGACAACCAGGGCAACTACATCCGCTACAGCGGCGGCGTCTCGCTGAAATACCTCGACCGCCACGTTCCTGTCGGGAACTTCCCCTACCAGGACTGGACCTGGAATCCGGTCGAAGATCTGTACGGCCGCGAACTGACTTCGGCCAGCAGACTCGCCCGTATCCAGGCCGGACTGACCTTCAAGATTATCGAGGGCCTGACCGTCGATGCGAAAGCGCAGTATGAGACCATCCAGGGCCGGACGCACAACTACTACACCGAACAGACCTATCTTGTCCGCAATACGGTGAACGCAGCGGCCACCTGGGACAAGGCTACCGATAAGGTGACGCTCAATATGCCGAAGGGCGGATTTCTCGACCAAAGCGAAAGCCAGCGCAACGTGCTGACGCTTCGCGGACAGATCAACTTCAACCGGACCATCGCTGATCGTCATGCTTTCGCGGCTATCGCCGGCTTTGAAGCCATCGACAACGTGTACCAGTCTTTCGGTCATCCCCGCACCTACGGTTACAATGACCAGACCCTCTCAGTGGGAACCTTCCCTAACGGCGTAGGCGGCAGCGGCGCCCTGGCGCTCAAGAATTGGCAAGGTTCAGCACAGACTTTCTCCTACACCAATTCCTTCTCTTATTCGACGGACCGCTATTTCTCGGCATTCGCCAACGCTTCCTATACGTTTGACGGCAAGTACACGATCTCCGGAAGTGCCCGTACCGATGCCTCGAACCTTATCACGGACGACCCGAAATACCGTTACGCCCCGTTCTGGTCGGTCGGCGCCAGCTGGCAGGTCGGCAAGGAAGAGTTCCTTCAGGGAATCGACGGATTGAATCTCCTCACGCTCCGCGCCACCTACGGATACAACGGAAACGTGGACAAGAGCACGACCTTCAAGCCACTGCTCAATCCGAGCGCAAGTCCCAGCACCCTGACGCAGGAGTACACCGCCACGATGGCAAGCTACGGCAACCCGGCTCTCCGCTGGGAGCGCACCCGGACCTTCGACGTGGGCGTGGACTTTGCCGCGTTCGGAAACCGCTTGCACGGTAAGGTTGATGTGTACAACAAGCATTCCTTCGACTTGATCGCTACCGTCTCGCTCCCTGCCGTGCAGGGTACGAGCTCGATGAGTATGAACAACGGCGAGATCAGCAACAAGGGTATCGAAGTAGAACTTGGCACCACGCTGCCGATCAACCGGAACATCGTTTGGGACGGCACGCTGATGTTTGCCTGGAACCGCAACCGCATTCTCGCCCTGAACCAGCTTCCCACAAGCGCCTATCAGCTTGTGTATTACGGTATCGGAGATTCCCACACCTGGATGGAAGGCTACGATATGAATACGGTCTGGAGCTATCTGTACGGCGGCATCGAGAACCGCGGTACGGAAGCCAAGCCCGACTGGCAGCCTACCCTCGAAGGCAAGGACGGCGTCCATCAGACCTTCGCTTCCTGGCCCTCAGGCAATGCGATGAACATCTCCTACGACCAGGGAACTTCCGTCGCACCGGTCAACGCAGCCTTCTCGACATCCCTGAAGGTCTATGACTTCGACATCTCGATGCTGCTGACCGCCAAGTTCGGCCACGTGTTCCGCCGCGAATCGTTCAACTACCCGGGCATCAGCGGACGTTCCATCCCCAACGCCAAGTACAGCGAGATCATCGACTGCGATCCCGCAGAACGCGTCCACCTGCCGCTGAAGGACGACGAGACCCGCCTCTACTTCTGGGACCGCTTCTGGCCGTATATGCATTACCTGACGGAAAACGCTTCCTTTATCCGTATGCAGGAAATCGACGTGGCCTACAACTTGCCGAAATCCGCGACTGCCTGGCTCGGCGTGAACAGCCTCAAGGTGTTCGTCCAGGCCGCCAATCCGTTCAGCATCTATTTTAACAAATGGCACGAGGATCCGGAATTCCCGCGTGGCAGCGCCCCGCTCCAGTCCGCTTATATGTTTGGTGTCAAGTGCAACTTCTAAATGAAAGAGACTATGAAACTGAAAAATACCGCAGCTATCCTTGTCTGCCTTACCGTCCTGATTATGGGCGGATGTACTGTCGTCGACGATTTCCTTTCGGAGGAACCGTCCAAGAGTACCCGGAAGACAATCCAGACTGCCGAGCAGCTGGATATGGTTCTGGCCCGCTATGCCGGTTTCTATCAGGAGAACCCCGACTATATGCTTGCCAGCGACGATTATGAGATTTCGCCGGAAATCAATACGGCGATGAACAGCAGTTATAGCACCTACCAACTGATCTATGGCCTTTGGAACGACCAGAACAAGGCGGATACCCGTTATCACACCTGGAAGCAGGAATACACGAAAGTCTATTATGCCAACCTGGTGATAAACAACATCGACAACGTGACCGGTGACGAGGCGTTCAAGGCCAATCTCAAGGCGGAGGCGCATTTCCTGCGAGCCTACTGCTTCTTCCAGATTGCGCTGGCGCACAGCCTCTACTATACCGGTTCCAACGGAGATGAACTGGGCATCACCCTCAAGCAGACCACTTCTTTTGAAGAACCCGTCTCCCGCGCCACACTGAAGGAAACCTGGGACTTCATCGAAGCAGACCTTCAGGAAGCCCTCAAAGTGACCAAGCCCCTGGTCCGCAACGACGGCAAGCGCCAGAACTGGCGCGCTACGACCGCCGGTGTCAAGGGATTCGCCGCCCGATACTACCTGTACCGTGCCGACTACGACAAGGCCAAGCAGTATGCGGAGGAAGTCCTGCGCGAATACAGCGCGATGAAGGACTTCAACGATCCGGCCCAGATGTACCGCCACAGCCACGTGGACACCTATACCATCAACCAGGGCAAGCCCGACCAGGAAGTGGTTACCGTTTATTTCCCGTACACCTATCCGCAGATGTCCAGCGACGCTACGCGCGTGGCTTTCGCAGAATGGACCGAGATGCTCTATATGCGGGCCTGCTACTACGGCTCCTGGTGGTACATTCCCAGCCAGAGTCTGCTCGAGACCTTCGCCACGGACGTTCCGGGCGGCGATCCCAACAACGACCTGCGCTACTATTACTTCGTGCTGCCCGATTTCGGCCTGCGCTATTGCCAGAAGACGACCCTGGGCCGTAAGCCCGGCTACTGCCAGTTCTTCTACGACACGATCGTTTCCGGCCCGACGACCGCCGAGATGAATCTCATCATCGCAGAGTGCCTGGCCCGCGGCGGTGATGTGTCCGGAGCAATGAACTACGTGAACAAAGTGCGTAAGAACCGTATCGCCCGTTCCGTATACGTCGATCTGACGGCATCCTCGAAGGATGACGCCGTGAAGAAAGTGCTGCAGGAGCGTCGTCGCGAGTTCCCGTTCGTCCTGCGCTGGTTCGACCTCAAGCGCCTGAACGCCAACGATCCCGCCAACCAGGTGACAATCACCCGCACGTTCTACCCGTACAACGAGACGACCATCCAGACCGGCGAACCCACCAAACAGTATGTGCTCGAGCCCAACAGCCGCCACTATGCGATGCCGATCAGTGAGGATGAGATCACCAAATCCAAGGGAGAAATCCAGCAGAACACCTATTGATTGACTTGAACACGGATAAGAATGAAAAGAATCCTGATTCTAATCTCCCTCCTTCTTACGATGGCCGCCTGCACCGATGGCGGCCATCGCTTGAACGGGGATGGCAAGGTGGACTTGAGAGTCCTGTACGTAGGCGGCCAGCCCGATTTTGAGACGATGGGCGGGTCCCGGCACAATGCCGAGGAAATTGAGGCGTCCGTTGTCGCCCGCATGGCTTCGTTCGAGGAATTCCTCAAATCGAAGTTCACGGCCGTGGAAACGATCCGCGGCGAGAACTATTCGCCCGATATGTCGAACGCCTTCGACGTGACCATCTTCGACGGCCGTCCGCCGGTGATTGAGCCGCGGCGTCAGGGCTATGACAGCAAGGGGAATTCCGCCTACCGCGTGGCCCGTCTGCTGCCCTACGACTTCGACCGGGCCGCCATCACCATCGCCTCGATGGGCGAGGTCGTGACCCGTGCGATCGGCACCAAGAACGACTGGTACTGCCTGTGCCTGGACGCCGACGCCCACAATTGGGTAGAAGATCATCCGATCTTCCACGGCCCGTTCCCGGTGACGATGACTACGCAGATGAAGCCTACCCCCGAAGATGCGAAACATTACGAATACTTCACCGGTCCGCTGCCCGATTCCACGCTGATGTGGCGGGTGCAGATCAAAGGGTATCAGGATGAACCGGGCGCGCTGATCGGCATGGTGGCGCGGCCCTGGGGCTATGTCGAAGCGCACGATTCGGAATATATCTCCAGCGGCGTCTGTGCCAAGAGTATCGATGCGGTGGCCATCGGCCGCCATGGGAATTTCCTCCACTGGGGCTTCGCTGCTGCGCCGGACAATATGACGGAGGAGGCGAAACAGGTGTTTGCCAATGCCGTGGTCTATATTTCCCGGTTCAACGGGAAGCCGATGCTTGTGCGCAAGGATAACGACCGGATCGCTACGCGCGAATACGTCAAGGAAGAGAAGTATCTGGCCACGATGGAACCCTATGAGGAACGTGTCGGCTGGACGCTGGAGGCCAATGAAGAAGGCCTGAAGATGCAGAAGGAGGCCAGGGCCAAGAAGGCGGCCGGCAAGCCGCTGAGCCGTGAGGAGGCCTACTATCTGAACTTCGTCCCACAGGAGCCGATGACGCTCGAGGAATATCTGAAGCGCTACGAGAAGGAAGCTTTCGAAGTGTGCGGCACCGACCTGGAGAAATATCCCGAGTATTACAACGAGAACCTGCCGTATTTCTACGGGGGTGAGGGTTCCTATGTCCTGACCATCGACGAGGACTGCAAGGCCTGGGGTATCGACAACCACGATGTCCGCCTGCTCGACAAGGCCATCAGCTGCCTGGAGAAAGGGGAGGAGCTGGAACGCGCCAAGCGCGTGCTCGACCGCTACACGCTCTGCTCATTCACCACGGCCAGGGAGTGGCGCGACTGGTACAGGAAGTATCACAAGAAGATGTTCTTCACGGAGGCCGGCGGCTGGGTCTTCATGATCGACGGTCCGGTCACCCTGCCCGGCAATGACTTCTATGCCAGAAAGGCGGCGCGACAGGCTGCCGACGAGGCGGCGACGCAGGCGCTGGAGGCCGAACAGGCCCAGTCCGGCGAGCCGACTTACGATAACCCGGTCAGTGTATCGGCCAAATGGATTCCCGGCGAAAAGGGCGGCGACATCCAGCTGGATTTCAAATTGTACAAAGGCTTCCACGTCTATCAGAGCGTGTCGCCCAAGGATCCGTACATCGCGCTTTCCATCGAGACTCTGGCGCCGCAGTTCGGCGGTTTCACCATCGGTGAGCCGATCATGCCGCCGGCCCGTCCGTATGGTGCAACGGGTACGACCGTCTACGAGGACGGCTTCACAATACGCATCCCGGTCAATGCCCAGACGAGCGGACCGATCAATTGTACGGTGGGATGGCAGAGTTGTGACGACAAGATCTGCACACCCCCGCAGACGAAGACCTTCAAGTTTATGGTTCGGCTTTAACGCCGAACCATAATTTTTTCCACTTCCTGATAGAATTCCTCGCTTTCCCCGCTGCCGCGATAGACGATGGTGCCGCGGGGATCGACCAGCACCTTGGTGGGGAAGCCCTGGACGTTGAATTTGGCCACGTAGTCGTTGTCACCCTGCCATTGCAGGAGGTTCGTCCAGGTCATCTTGTGTTTCTCCATACAGGCCTTTACCTTGTCGAGTTCCTTGTCGTTGGCGATGCCGACAAGCACGAGACGGTCGGCGTGCTTTTCCTGGAATTCCCGCATCGCGGGCATTCCGGCCAGGCATGCGCCGCACCAGGTGCCCCAGAAGTCAAGGATGACGTATTTGCCCTGGAGGTCCTTCAGGTTGAAGGGATTCCCATTCACGTCCTCGCCTTCCACGTTGGGGCAGGGAGCGCCGACGGCGGCCATCTTCGCGCCTTCGACGCGGTCTGCCACGGTATAGTAGAAGTAATTGTCGTGGTATTTCTTGTCCACTTTTGCGAGCAGCGGCTCGAGTTCGGCGGGTTCGATCTGCGAACGGATGAGCATGTCTTCCATCAGCCAGATGCCGGCCATCGACGAAGGGCGCTGTGTGATCAGGTCGCGACGGATTTTGTCGCTCCGGGCTTCCAGTTCTTCCGACTCGGTTTCCAGTTGTTTCCGCTGGGCGTCGGTCAGGGTCGAATCGACGTGCAGTTGCACGGCGATGTCGCCCAGGCGGCTCTGGACCGGCATATATTCACGGGCGAAGCCGGAGAAGATCTTGTTCTCCTTGTCGCCGGTCGGGTAGAAATCCACGAAGTTCTTGCCGCTCAGGTCGGCCGACCCCTTCAGCATCGTCCCCGGTTCCACCACGAACCACAGCGAGGAGGCCTTGTTGGGATAGTAGCCCCGGCCGACATATTTGAAGAGCTGTTTGTCTTTTGAGAAGGAGACGCGCAGGACGGCGGGTTGCGGCGTGGTGCCCGAGACGATCAGTTTGCCGTCGGTCACGGGAACGATCTTCTTTTCGGGATTCTCCAGGTCAAGCCGGACGGAGTCGCGCAGGCCGAATACGGTGATGGATGCCTGGTCGGAGGTGATACCTTTCAAGTCGAATTCCGCCCGGAATTCATTGGTCTTTTTCGTGCAGGAGGCAAGCAGGGTCGCAACGGCCGCGATGCCCAGGAGGATGCGGAGATACTTTGTCATGGGAACTTGTTTTACACATATACACGCGCGTAAGAAATCTCCCTTTTTTTGAGGGGGAAAAGCGCTTTCCGTGTATTATTAGTGAGGCCGGATTAGAATGAACGATAGGTTATTAGGTTAATTATGGAAAGGCCGGTCGCCGACCGGCCTTTATTGTTTTCAAAAATACACATTCCAAATAAAACAGCAATGGGAAAGAAAACTCTTTTTATCGGATGCCTGGCGCTGATGGCCATCCTGGCCGTTGGCTGCGGCCAGCGCGTGAACAAGAACGAACTCAAACTCGACGTGCAGCTAACCGATGCCCCCGACAGCGTGGATATCATGATTGTTGACTATGGTTCCACGACGCCGGACCGGAAGCGCCATCCGCTTACGGACGGCAAACTCTGCCTGACGATGCCTTTGGAGAAACCGACTTCGATGTCGATCCGGGTTCCCGGCGATTATTATCATTACGGCATCGGATTCCCCGCCGTACCGGGCGAATCGGTCGTCGTTCGCGGCACTTTTGAGGATTATACCATCGACGGCAGCCGCTTCTATAAGGATTATTCGGCCGTGAGTGACCTGCTCAAACCGGGGTATGTCAAGTTGGGGCAGATGCGCCAGGATATCGAAGACCTCTTTGCGGAACTGACGAAGGACCGCGAGAAGAACGCGGAGCGGATCAAAGAAGAGAATGAGAAATATGTAGCCGCCTATCAGGCGGTCTACGAGGATCTGAAGGGAAAGGCGTACGACTATGTGGTCGCCCATCCCGGGCAGGAAGCTTCGGTAGGTCTGCTCAACATAATCGAACCGGAGCAGATGGAAGATGTGGTGGCTGGCCTGGATCCCAAGGTGGCCAACGGGAAGATGAAGCCGGTCATCGATGCGCTGCGCAAACGGGCCGAGAACCAGCGGATCCGTGCGGCGGCCGAGGAATCCGTGAAGGAAGGCGCCGAGGCGCCCGACTTCACACTGCCCGACATCAACGGCAATTCGTTCACTTTGAGCGATATGCGCGGCAAGTGGGTAGTGCTCGACTTCTGGGGCTCCTGGTGCGGCTGGTGCATCAAGGGCATTCCCGATATGAAGAAGTATTATGAAAAATACGCCGGCAAGTTCGAAATTGTCGGTATCGACTGCCGCGACACGCAGGAGAAATGGAAGGCGGCTGTCGAGAAATATGAACTCCCGTGGCTCCACGTCTATAACGCCGACGCCGACGGCACGCCCGACAAATACGCCGTACCCGGCTATCCCACTAAAATCATCATCGATCCCGACGGCAACATCAACAAGATTATTGTCGGCGAAAGCGAAGAATTCTACAAGTATCTCGATACGCTGTTCGGAGAATAAGCGCTACACGAATTCTTCCGGCGCAATGATTCTGGGGCTCGTCCAATCGGGGACGAGCCCCGGCTGTATATTGAAATGTTTGGGATTATGGGTGACAAGCAGGTCACAGTTGCCTTGTGCGGCGCAGACAGCTTGCAGGGTGTCTTCGAAGTCAGGCCCTGAAAGAAGCAGTGCTTTGTCCAGGATTGCCGCATCCATCGGGAGAACATCCACCAAGATTGAAATTTGTTTCAGTGTTGGAATCAGGATGTTCTGATTCAGCGTCTTGCGGAGGACATAGGCAATATTGGCCATTGAGAGGATGGAGGTGTGCAGGGATATTTTACCATCGGATCCGGCTTGAAGAACTTCGAGTGCGGACTGGTAGCCGGGACGCTCCAGCAGGATATCCAGCAGGATGTTGGTGTCGAGAAAGAGGCGGGGATTCATTTCGACAGGATGTATTGAAGCCGTTCGTCCGATCCGGCCTCTTCGTTCTCGATTGAATTCTTCACTACGCCGACCAGACTCAGGATTCTTGGATCGGTTACGCCTGCCGGAACGGCCGGCTGCCGGCGTTCCGCTTCAGCTTCCAGCAGGTTCTCAATGAACTTTTTCAAAGACACACCTTCTTTTCGGGCCTGTTGTGAAAGGGCCTTAAAGACCGGCAGGTTCAAATCAATCAGTTTCCGCTTGGTGAAAGAAGTATTCATATATATATTTTATGCAAATATATATATTATTTGGAGATTAATCAATAACCTGACAATTAATCGGCGGAAATTGCTATATTTGACAAAAGATCCGACTCAACTATGAAAAGACTTCTGCTGATCACGCTGGCGGTACTGGCCGCCTGCTGCCTCGATGCTTCCGCCGCCCGCCCGAAAGCCAGGCACGTTATCTTTATCGGCGTGGATGGCGTATCGACGCCGGCTTTCAAGGATCCCGTCCTCCTGGGCCGGATGCCCAATATCTGGATGATGATGAACCAGGGAAGTTACACTTTGGAGAAGCGTTCCGTGATGCCATCGTCGTCGGCTATCAACTGGGCCACCATTTTCAACGGCCTGCCGACCGAACAGCACGGATACGGCAATTGGAATTCTTCCAAGCCTGAGATTCCGGCCGTGCTGGACAACGGCCGGGGGATGCCCCCGACCATCTACACGCTTCTCCGCGAGCAGCGGCCGAAGGCCGAGTCGGGCTGCGTGTACAACTGGGACGGGATCGGACCGTTGATCGACACGGCTGTGATCAACTACCATCTGTATGATCCGGGGTATCACGAACCGGAAGGCTATACGATGGAGCGTTACACGCTGGAACGGGCCGTGGAGTACATCAAGTTCCATAAACCGGTTTTCTTTACCTTTTACATCGGCGACGTGGACGAAGTGGGACACCGTGCCGGCTGGGAATCGCCGGAGTATTACGACTGTCTCGTCGAAGTCGACCGGATGGTCGGCCTCATTTTCCAGGCGGCGATGGATGCCGGGATATTCGACGACACGATCTTCGTCTTCTCGTCCGACCACGGCGGTTCCGGCAAAGGCCACGGGAAACTGGAAATAGCGCATCTGGAGACGCCTTTCATCCTGTTCGGCAAACATATCCGCGAAGGATATATCCTGGAAGAGCCGATGATGCAGTACGATCTGACGGCGACACTGGCCTACGCGCTCGGACTGAAGATCCCGAAGGCCTGGCGCGGCCGGCCGATGAAGTCTATGTTTAAATGATGTCCGTTATGGCGACGCGGTTTGTTATGGCGGCTGTATGCCTGGCCACCGTTGTGCTTTCCTGCGGCAGGAACGCTTACACGATCGACGGTATCTTCACGACCGACGACGGGACGGAGGTCTATCTGATCGATCTGGACCGCGGCGACACGCTGGCGGTGACTTCGGTTCAGAACGGCAGGTTCTCCTTTACGGGCGATGTGAAAGAGCCTTGCTTCGTCTATGTGGGCCGCGAAAAGACGCGGGTCTCCCTCATCCTGGAGCCGGGCACCGTGACGGCCGATATCGATGAACGGACCACCGGCGGCACGCCGATGACCGACGCTTACAACGCCTTCCACAAACGCTTTTACGCATACAAGCGTGACCAGCGGGCCGAGAAGGCCGCGCTGACCGATTCGATTGTCAAGGCCAACCCCGACAATCTCCTGGGCGCCGTTGCACTCGAGGATCTCGCCCACGTCGATACGTCCGCCTTCCTGGCGCTCTACCGGCAGACGGTGACCGACCGGGTCCGCGATTTCTATCTGGTTCGCAAGGCTTACGATGCCATCGAGCTGCAGAACCAGACCGCTCCGGGCCGGATGTTTACGGACTACACGGTCGTCGGCGGCAATCCCGACGGCACGGATGTGAAACTTTCCGACTATGTGGGCAAAGGCAAGTATATCCTCCTCGACCACTGGGCTTCCTGGTGCGGCCCCTGCAAGGCGGAGATGCCGTATATCAAGAAAACGTGGGAAGCTTTTGCGGGCGACCGCTTCGACGTGGTGAGCGTCGCTGTCAGCGACAAGCGCGCGGACACGGAAGCCGCGTTGGCTAAACTCGATATGCCCTGGCATCAGATTTTCGATGCGCAGAAGATCCCGGATGAGTTGTACGGCGTCAATGCGATTCCCCACCTGATCCTCTTCGCGCCCGACGGTACCATCCTGAAGCGAGGCCTGCGGGGAGAGGAGATCTACTCGACAATAGCAGAAATCCTAAACGAATAGCCTGCTGATCACTACAGCGAGCGCAGCGAGACGGCGAAGCCGCCCGAGCGGGCCATCCGCAAGTTCAGGACCGTGGAGGAATCCACGGTCTGTTTCGTGATGGTATAGGCCTGCGGGTTGGTCTCGAAGTCGGCGTCGGGCGCATCGGCGTAGATGGTGGCTTCGTATTGCAGGCCGGGTTGCAGGAAATCCAGTCTGACGTCAAACGTACGGGCGTTTTCGTCGGTGATGCCGCCCACATACCAGACGTCATGCTGCCGTCCCCCTGCGTTTACGAACTCCCAGACGCTGGATTTGCCGCTTAAGCGACCCGAGTTGAGGGTGGCGTACTTCGGATGACGGGCCGTGATGATGTAGGCGCCCGGCTCGGCTTCCAGGTACAGGCTCTTGTCCCAGTCGACGGCCACGTCCTTGATGAACTGGAAAGCGTCCATGAAACGGGCGTAGTTCTCGGGCAGGTCGGCCGCCATCTGGAGCGGCGAGTAGAAGGTCACGTAGAGGCCCAGCTGGTTGCAGAGTGTGTGGCGCATCTTCTGCGGGTCATCGGGATTGACCTTTGCGATGTCCATCTCGAAAATGCCGGGCGTAAAGTCCATCGGGCCGCCCTGCTGCCGGGTGAACGGCAGGATGGTGGTGTGGCCGGGCTCGATGATGCTCCGGAACTCATTGCCCATGGCGCTCTCGTTGCCGATCATGTTGGGCCAGGTCCGGCACAGGCCGGTAGGCCGCACGGCTTCGTGGGCGTCGACCATGATGTGATGCTTCGCAGCCTCGACGATGGCGTAGTGGTAGTGGTTGTTGACCGGCTGGCTGTAGTGGTGCTCGCCGTAGGGGATGATTGCGCCCACATAGCCGCTCTTGACCGCGTCGTAGCCGTATTGGTTCATCAGCGTATAAGCCTGCTCCATCCAACGCTCATAATTGAGCGTTGACGAGGAACTCTCGTGGTGCATGATCAGCCGGATGCCTTTCTGGTGGGCATACTGGTTGAGTGCGGGCAGGTCGAAATCGGGATACGGGGTGAGGAAGTCGAAGACGAAATCCTTCTGGCAACCGTACCAGTCTTCCCATCCGATGTTCCAGCCTTCGATCAGCAGGGCATCGAAACCGTTCTCCGCGGCAAAATCGATATACCGGCGCACGTTTTCGTTGTTCGCACCGTGCCTGCCGTGCGGCTTGGCGTGCTCGTAGTCCGTCACGCCCAGCTGGACCGAAGGGTAGTCACTCGTATAGGACCAGTGGCTCTTTCCGGTGATCATCTCCCACCACACGCCCATATACTTGACGGGATGGATCCAGCTCACGTCGTCGATCGCGCAAGGCTCGTTGAGGTTCAGGATGAGCCGCGACGCCAGCACTTCCGGGGCACTCTCGCAGACCATCACGGTACGCCAGGGCGTCTTGCAAGGTGCCTGCAGACGGCCTTTCACGCCTTCCGCGTCGGGCGTCAGGTTGGCGCGCAACACGTGGTCCTTTTCACCCCAGTCGAGGTGCAGGGTGGGGTAGTCGAGTGTGGCGGCTTCGTGGATGTTGAGATACAGGCCTTTATCGGTCTTCATCTGCAGGGCGGTCTGGACGCCCGTGGGCGAAGACTGGACCCGCGGCCAGCCTCCTTTCGCGCGCACGGAGTCGCTCGCAGTCCGGACTTCGGACAACCTGGATTCCGTAGGGCAGAATTCCTGGATGTCATAATCACCCGGCACCCACCAGGCCGTCGGATCCTCGGTCAGGGCAAATTCCGTCAATTCTTCCCGGACCTTGAAATAGGTGAGTTTGTTCTCAAGCGGGAACTCGTAGCGGAAACCCAGGCCGTCGTCATAGAGCCGGAAGCGGATGTCCATGGCCTCGCCCGATTCCTTGCGGAGATTCACCAGTAGTTCGTTGTAATGATTGCGGATCTGCGCTTCTTCGCCCCAGACCGGTTCCCAGGTCTCGTCGAAAGAATCGAATGAGGTTCCGCATAGGGTGAATCCCCGGTCCAGATTCTCCCGGTCGAGGAGAGCGAATCCCAGGCGGGAGGGCAGGATGACAGCCTCGCTGTGGCGGGAGAGGCTGTACTCCGGCACACCGTCTACCAGTGCAAACTTCAGTTCCAGCCTCGCGTCCGGACTGCGGAGCACGATGGCGTCGGCAGGCAGGTTCTCGTTCTTGTGGGTGCAGGCGCCGAGGAGGAGCAGCGCAGTCAGGGTCAGCAGGAGACGGAAAGCTTTCATATTGATCGGATGAGGGTGGACAAATCTATGATGACCTGTTTGTAATCGGTTGATTCGATGGGAAATATAATGTCGGCTGCGGCAGCGTACAAGGGCCGTCGCGCATCGTACAGGGCCCGGATGCCTTCAGTCGGCAGGCCTTTGACCACCGGCCTTTCGGCGTTTTCGATTTCCTGGAGGATGATGTCGAACGAGGTGTCGAGCCAGATGAGCGTGGCGTGCTCCTTCAGCAGATGCAGATTCTCCTCGCGCAGGATGGTACCGCCGCCGAGGGCCAGCACGGTATCGTGTTCCGCCGCAAGCGCCTCGTCGAGCATCTGCGATTCAATCTCGCGGAAGCGCCCCTCGCCGCCGGCAGCGAAAATCTCCGCCGGCGTTCCGTGCCGGGCCGCAATCAGCTCGTCGAGATCCACGAACGCCCACCCGAGCCGCTCCGCCGCCGCCCGTCCGAACGTCGTCTTCCCGCTCGCCATAAATCCTGTCAGTGCTACAATCATGTGGCAGATAAATATCTGGTTTTCAGTTGATTCCCGAAAAACGTGTGCGTAAAAACGCGCACACGATTCTTTGTATATTACTGATAATCAACGCGGTAAGCGCCACGGCCTAAAACAGCGTCGGTTCAGAAGGGTTGCTCCAGTTCGGCTCGGCGGGGGTTTCGGTGCCGATATCGGGGACCGATGTCGTGTCAGGCTCTTCGGGGCTGTCGGGCTCTTCCGGCAGGTCGGGCTCTTCTTTCACCAGCGGTTCCACGAACTGCACGGACTTGACCTCCAGCGAAGATACCTTCTTTCCCTTGGCACGGAAACCCTTCTTGCCGATGAACTGTTCCACGTCGATCCGTTCCGGTTCCCTGCCGGCATTTTTCCCCTTGAAGGTGACCTCCAGCTGCGGCCAGCGGTCTTCGCTCAGTCCCAGCATCTTTGAACCTTTGCCGTCGGCGATGTAACTTACTGCTATGCCGTTGTTCGGCTCGAAGCTGAAACGTTTGATATAGAAGGATTTGGCTGGTCCGTCGTAATACAGGGCGGAGAAGATCTTCTCCGGATCGAACTTCTCGACCCGCATAATGTCGCCCTGGAAATGCGTACTCAGGTCGAAACCGGTCGTATAATAGGAACCGTCCTTGCACAGGACCAGGATCTGGTCGCCCTCCGAGAATTCGCCCAGATACAGGCCGCGGCCCGCATCGTTGAGACGGTAGATATCTTCGTCGAGCCAGATCTGCTTGCCGGCGAGCGTGGAGACGCCCTTGGCCTTCAGTGTGATGCGCTGGATGGAATTCTTGCTCGTGACGACGTTGCCCCGGGATGTGCGCCCCTTGATGGCCAGGTCGGCGAAATTGTATTCGTCCACCAGTTTCTTGAGTTTCGGCCTTGGCCGGTACTGGACGCGGAGCACTTCCGCCTCGCCGTTGCTGTTGGCCGTGAACCAGAGCACCGTAGAACCCGGCTTGCCGAGGGTCAGGTCGTACTCCTTGTCACGCGTGATGCCGGTGATGGCAAAGCGCTTGGCATAATACACGCCGCCCGGTTTTCCGTCGCGGTACACCACGTTGTACACCGTGCGCTCGTCTTTCCGGTTGAATACGGCCGCGTGGATGATGTCCTTCCCGATGAACGCCTTGTCCTTGACCTTCGTGACCAGATACTTTCCGTTCTTCATGAAGACCACGATTTCGGCGATGTCCGAACAGTCGCAGATGTATTCCGCCCCGTCGATCTTCTTGGGATCGGTGCCCACGAAGCCGTCGGCCTTGTTGGCGTAGAGCTTGGCGTTGAGGGTGATGACTTTCTCGGCCTGGATGTTCTCGAAGGTGGAGATTTCGGTTTTGCGCGGGAAGCGGGCGCCGTACTTGCGCTTGAGCTGCTGGAAGTATCGGATCGTGAATTCGGTCAGGTGCTCCAGATTGTTCTTCACCTCTTCGATGTCGGCCTCGATGCCGCGGATCTTCTCCTCGGCGGCCTTGATGTCGAAACGGGAAATCTTCCGCACCGGCTTTTCGACCAGTTTGGCGATGTCTTCCGGCGTGATGGGTCGCCGCAGCAGGTGCTGGTACTTGCCCATCTCGCGTTCCACGTCTTTCAGCTGCTCCTCCCAGGAGGCCGCGTCGTTCTCGAGGATGCGGTACACCTTCTGTTCGAAGAAGATCTTTTCGAGGCTCGACCAGTGCCAGTCGCCTTCCAGTTCGTCGAGCAGGATCTGCAGCTCCTGCTGGAAGAGGTCGCGCGTGTGCGAGGCGTTGTAGCGGAGGATCTCGTCCACGCCCAGGAAGTGCGGCTTGCGGTCCATGATCACGCAGGCGTTGGGGGAGAGGGCGATCTCGCAATTGGTGAAGGCGTACAGCGCGTCGATGGTCTTGTCGGGCGACACCTCGTTCTGGAGCGTGATGTTGATTTCCACGCCGCTGCTGCTCATATCGTCGACCTTCTTGATCTTGATCTTGCCCTTGTCGTTGGCCTTGATGATCGAATCGATCAGACTTTCGGTGGTCTGTCCGTACGGGATTTCGGTGATCGTCAGCGTACGTTTGTCGGTCTTGACGATGCGTGCGCGGATCTTGACCTTTCCGCCGCGCAGGCCGTTGTTGTAACGCGAGCAGTCGATCAGGCCGCCGGTAGGGAAGTCGGGATAGAGTTCGAAGTCCTTGCCGCGGAGGGCCGCGATGCAGGCGTCGAGCAGTTCATTGAAGTTGTGCGGCAGGATCTTGACCGCCAGGCCCACGGCGATGCCGTCGGTGCCCTGCGCGAGCAGGAGCGGAAACTTCATCGGCAGGACGACCGGTTCCTGGTTCGTCCCGTCGTAGGAAGGTACCCATTCCGTGATTTTCTTGTTGAAGGCGACTTCGAGGGCGAACTTGCTCAGACGGGCCTCGATATATCGCGAAGCGGCAGCTGCGTCGCCGGTGAAGATGTTGCCCCAGTTTCCCTGGGTGTCCACCAGGTATTCCTTCTGGCCAAGGCCTACGAGCGCGTCCTTGATCGAGGCGTCACCGTGCGGGTGGTATTTCATCGTGTCGCCCACGATGCCGGCCACCTTGTGGTAATGGCCGTCCTCGACTTTGTGCATCGCGTGCAGGATACGGCGTTGCACAGGCTTGAGACCGTCTTCGATATGGGGGACGGCGCGGTCGAGGATCACATAGGAGGCATAGTCGAGGAACCAGTCCCGGTACATGCCGGAAAGCTTGTATTTGTTCTCGCCTTCGGCTACCAGCCTGTCGTATTTGCCGAAGGCGGTCTCGTCGACCGAATCTTCGTCAACGATCTGATCCATGTCCTCTTCTTCGGGAATCTCTTCTTCCAGCTCTTCCAGTTCGTCGTTCTCGTCGTCTTCTTTCATTTCACTGAATCCTTTAGTCAAGTATGTATCCGAATTGTCTGAGTTTCTTCTTGTCTTCGCGCCAGTCGGGCTCCACTTTCACGAAAACCTGCAGGAACACTTTCTTCTGGAAGAAATGCTCCATTTCCAGCCGGGCCTGCGTGGCCACGCGTTTGAGGGCGCTGCCGCCCTTGCCGATAATGATCGCTTTCTGGGAGTCGCGCATCACGTTGATCACGGCGCCGATGTCGTAGCGGACCTCGCCTTCCTTGAACCGTTCGATGACGACCTCGGTGCAGTAGGGAATCTCCTTGTCGTAGTTTTCGAGGATCTTTTCCCGGATGATCTCCGAGGCGAAGAAGCGCATGCTCTTGTCGGTGAACTGCTCCTTGTCATACCACGGCGGGCTGACGGGCAGTTTGGCCAGGATCGCCTCGAAAATGTTCTCGAGGTTGAATTTCTCCCGGGCCGAGGCGGGGAAGATTTCGGCGTTGGGCACGAGGGCCTTCCACTCCTCCATCAACCCGAGTACGGTGGCCTGGTCGCTCAGGTCGATCTTGTTGAGCACGATGAGCACGGGGCAGGTGAGCTGGCGGAGCTTCTCGACATAGGCCTCGTTCTTGTCTTTTTTCTCCACGACGTCGGTGACGTAGAGGATGATATCGGCGTCGCCGATGGCCGTGTCCACGAAGTCGAGCATACTCTGTTGCAGGGCATAACTGGGCTTGAGAATGCCCGGCGTGTCGGAATAGACGATCTGCCAGTCCTCGCCGTTGACGATGCCCATGATGCGGTGGCGCGTGGTCTGTGCCTTGGCCGTTACGATGGAGAGATTCTCGCCCACCAGGGCGTTCATCAGCGTCGATTTGCCGACGTTCGGGTTGCCGATGATGTTGACGAACCCTGCCCGATGCTGTTCCGGGGTCTTGTTTTCCGCAGCCATTATTCGAAAGCCCCCATCTTGAGCAAAGCGATCTCTTTCTCTTCGAGGAAGCGCCAGGCGCCGCGGCGCAGGTTCTTCTTGGTCAGGCCGGCGAAATACACGCGGTCGAGTTTCTTGACCTTGTAGCCCAGCGATTCGAAGATGCGGCGGACGATACGGTTGCGTCCCGAATGGATCTCCAGGCCCACCTGGCTCTTGTCGTCGTCCACGTAGGAAAGGGCGTCGGCCGCAATCGGACCGTCCGGCAGTTCGATGCCGTCCAGGATCTTTTCGAAATCTTCTTTCGTCAGGTTCTTGTCGAGAGTGGCGTGGTAAATCTTGCGTACTTCGTGTTTCGGGTGGGTGAGTTTCTCTGTCAGGTCGCCGTCGTTGGTGAAGAGCAGGACGCCCGTGGTGGCCTTGTCGAGACGGCCTACCGGGAACACGCGTTCCGGGCACAGGGACTTGGAGATGAGGTCCATCACGGTCCGGTCGGCGTGGGGATCAGCCATCGTGGTGACGAAGTCCTTGGGTTTGTTCATCACGAGATAGACTTTCTTTTCGCCCCGGATGCGCTGGCCGTTGAATCGGACGTCGTCCCTGGACGGATCGATCTTCGTGCCCAGTTCGGTGACCTTCACGCCGTTGACCGTCACCTGGCCGGTCTCGATGAACATGTCGGCTTCCCTGCGGGAGCAGATGCCGGAGTTGGCGATATACTTGTTGAGACGGACCGGACCGTTTTCTTCGGCAGGGGCCGCCGCCTTGGCCCTGGGCTTCGGCGTATATTTCTTCTGATAGTCCGGCTTCCGGTCGTAGTGCTTCCGGTCGTAGGGCTTGCGGTCGTAAGGTTTCCGGTCGTCTTGCTTCCGGTTGCCGGATTTTGCGTAGGCGGGTTTGTCGTCTCTGCGACGATAGGAGGTCGGCGCGTCGGACCGATTCTCATCGGTGGCGCGGGCGCCGTATGATCTGCGCTGCGGACGGTTTCCGTCGCTGCTGCGCTTCGTGTAGGGGCGTTTGGAACGCGGTTTTTCTTCCATGGGAAACTTTCGTGTAAAATAAGTGCATATTATCCTGCAAATTTAGTTTAAACCGCGAAATTTTCCTATTTTTGAAAGTCAAATCTTTTGGAGGATCTGTGATGAGAGATTATTTCCGTTTCGCCCTTGATGCTGTTTTGGCCAATCGCCGCCGCGCGCGGCTGACCGTTGCCATCATTGCCGTCGGCGTCGCTTCGCTGGTAGGCATCCAGACTGCCGTGGCCGTTCTGGCCGACCGGGTGGTCGGCAGCTTCGGCAAGCTCGGCGCTAGTCTGTTCACCATCCAGGCCAAAGATGACGCTCCGCCGGTTACGCTCCGGCAAGCGCAGGATTTTACTGCTCCGTTTCGCTCTGATATTCCGTTGCCCTCGCAGAAAAATGCTCGTTCAACGGAATATCACCCGCTCCACTCCGCATCCTCCGTCTGGTCATTGCGCAATAAGCGGGCGCAGGTGCGCTGCGGGGCCGCGGCGACCGATCCGGTGGTGTGGGTGATTGCGTGTGATGCGCAGTACCTGGCGGTGCAGGGCGTCGGCGTGTCGGCGGGCCGGAACTTTTCGGAGCGGGAGATCGAGGATCGGCAGCCCGTGGTCCTGTTGGGCGACAATGTCCGCAAAAAGCTGTTCGGCGACGGCGACGGACTGGGCGGGATGATATCCTGCGGCTCCGGCCGCTACCGCGTGGTCGGCGTGCTCGACCGGCAGGGCGCCCTGTTCGGGACGAACCTCGACAGTTCCGTGCTGATTCCTCTCGACGGAGCGGTCTCCGGCTGCTACATCACAGTCCGGGTACCGGCCGGTACCTCACCGGCCGCGGCGATAGCCGACGCCGGCCGCCAAATGGCCGCCGTTCGCCGGCTGCCGCCGGGTGACGGACCCGATTTCGACATCGTACAGGCCGACGGCGCCCAGGAGATGGTCGCCTCGCTGCGCTCCAAATTGTCGATGATCGCCCTGGCCATTGGTCTGATTACGATGCTGGGTGCGTCGGTAGGACTGATGAACAGCCTGCTGGTGTCGGTCAAGGAGCGGACAAGAGAAATCGGCACGCGCAGGGCCCTGGGCGCCAAGGCACGTGCCGTTGAGATGCAGTTCCTGATGGAATCCGTCCTGATCGGTCAGGCCGGTAACGGCGTCGGCGTTCTGCTGGGGCTTTTGTTGGGTGCCCTTGTAGCCCGGGGACTGGACGGCCGTTTCGTCGTTCCCTGGGGCTGGCTGCTGGCCGCTACGGTCCTGTCGCTGGCGGTCAGTCTCGCATCAGGTCTTCTGCCGGCCCGCCGCGCCGCCGCTCTCGACCCTGTCGAGGCCTTGCGGAGTTTGTGAAATTTTTCTACATTTGTTTTCGATAAACCGAATCCAATCCTATGAAAAAGACCTTTTTACTCTGCGCGGCATTGCTGACTGCGCTGACGGTTTGTTCCTGCAAATGCGAGGAGAAAACTGCGAAAACGACGGGCGTCGACAACGAGACGATCCAGACCATCATGAGCCGCAAGAGCGTGCGCTCCTTTACCGATCAGGCCATTCCGGATGAATATATGGAGGCCATGCTGAAAGCCGCCATGGCCGCCCCTTCCGGCTCGAACATCCAGCCCTGGCACTTCGTGGTCGTGACCGACAAAACGCAGTTCGGCCGCATTTTCGAGAACAATTTCAATTTGAAGACCTTCAATTCGGCCGCAGCCGTCGTAGTGTTCTGTGCTGATACGACGGTCACCCGTCCGCCGCGCAACAACCCGGACGGCGATCCTGTGACCCGCCCCAACGGAACCTGGCGCGACGATATGGGCGCCTGCACCGAGAACTTCCTCCTGGCTGCCGAATCGCTCGGACTGGGCGCCGTGTGGACGGCTTCCTATCCCGACCCCGTCCGTTTCCTGACAATGAAACGTGAATTGGGCCTGCCCGACAATTTCCTGCCCTATTGTGCCGTGGCCGTCGGCTTCCCCGCCGGTGACGAACAGCCCAAGGACAAGTGGAAGCCCGAGCGCATCCACTACAACCAGTGGTAGGTCGTGGCGGATAGGTGTTTGAAAATCAGCGATATCCTAAAAATCGGTTGCGTATTTTGACGCAACCGATTTTTTCTAAGTAGCTGGCTGATAGCCAGTTGTCTGCCACGCAAAAGTGTCAGATGATCTCGAAGGTGCCTGCAGGAGCCCAGCCCTGGCGGCCGTCGGCGATTTCGACTTTCGTCCAGTCTCCGACATTGTCGAGGAGACGGACCTTCGTGCCTTCGTGGAGGACGAAGACCGTACTGCCGCCTTCCGCCGGCGAGCCCTTGACGGAGCAGACCGGCGTGGTGACGATGGCGCTGTCCTGCCGCGTCACGGCACGTTTCTGCTGCAGCGAGAAAACGAAGGTAAAGATGGCCAGTGTGAGGGCTACGCAGGCGAGGATGAACGAGAGGCGGCGGAAAGCCGGGGAGGCGCCGTGGCGGAATACGAGCAACAGCACGCCGACGATGGCTGCCAGGGCCAGCGTCAGCCAGGCCCAGGCGTCGGCCGACAGGCCCTGCCGCAGGTTGCGGAACCAGGAGATCAGGATGAAGTCGGGGACCGCTTCGATTTTGTCGAGCGTCAGCTGCTGTGAGATTGCCAGGTTGTTCGCCGCATCGGAATGGGCGGGATCGAGTTTCAGCGCCCGTTCATAATAGAGGATCGCGTGGGCGTTGTCGCCCAGTTTGAAATACGTGTTGCCGATGTTGTAGAACAGATCGGCGCTCTGCAGTTGTTCCCCCTCGATCATCTGGTAGCAGTTGAGGGCGTTCTGCCACTGTTCGGCGGCGTAGGCCTCGTTGCCTTTCTGCCAGAGCCCCGCCACGTCGTCCTGTGCCCGGGCGGGTGCTGCCGACAGGAAGAGTCCCGCCAGCAGCAGAAGGACGGCGACGCCGGAAACCTTCTTCCCGGCCGGCTTCGGATTGCGAAGCTGGCCTTCGATGTCGGAAATGACCTTCACGGCCTCGTTGTATTCGTTTTCCATCTGTGTCTGGGCGCTTTCGGGCGCGTAACGGGCGAATTCGCAACGGTCGAGCAGCGCGTCGAAAGCCGACACGGTCTCGTCGCGGACACCCCGCTCGCGGAGTGTTCCTCCGATCGTCTCTTTCGACAGGTCGGCCGCAGGAATCAGCAGTTTATCGGAGACATAGCCCAGCAGGGCCTTGTGCAGTTCTTCGTAATAGGCTCCCGCCAGGTTCTTCTGGAGATAACCCTCGGCGCTCTTGAGCCGGGCGCGTGCCATCTTGTTCGCACGGCGGTTCCGGTTGCCGGCAACGTCGGCGCGGCGGGCCTGACGGCGCCGGAGCAACGCTCCGGTCAGGAAGCAGACCAGCGCCAGGGCGGCCAGCAGGATATAGAACAGCGGGGATCCCGCAAAGAAGGCGTCCTTTTTCCTGAAACGGCCGTCACCCAGGGCGATGTAGCGGAAGTCTTCGCTCAGGCTGCGGACAGTCTGCCGGTTGGAACCGGCCACCGCCACACCTCCGCCGGCGATCTCCTCGCCCTTTTCGATGGTCACCGGAATGTCGCCCGTAGAGGTGGTGACATATTTCCCGTGGGTATTGTCGTAGAAGGTGTATTCAATCGAGGGGATGACGAAGTCTCCGTGGCTGCGGGGAATGAACGGATACTCGAAGGTCTTCGAACCGCTCGTGCCGCTGGCCGAGGTCTTGTCGGTGCTCTTGAGGTCGTACACCTCGAAATCGGGCGGGAAGTTCACCTTGGGCGCTTCGAGCATCGAAAGGTTGCCGTTGCCCGAGATCGTGACGATCAGCGAGGCGGCCTCGTTCGATTTGATGCCCTCCTTGCTCATCTTGGCGGTGATCTTGAAGTCACCCACGCCGCCGGCGAACGAAGCCGGTGCTCCGGCAGGCAGGTCGCGCACCTTGACCTGCAGGGTGGGGGTGCTGACCCGTTTGCGGATGGTCTGATACTGGTCGAAGAAATCGTCAAAGATGGAGAGCGGGCTGCCTGAAGAAGTGCGTACGCGCACTTGGCAGACCATCTCGGCCGGATCGATGGTCAGCGTGCCGCTCTGCTGGGGAATCAGTACCCACTGGCGCAGGAGCGCGGCGTTGTAGATGGTTCCGCCTACGCTCTCACGCTTGAATTCCAGATTGTTGACCGATACGGTCTCCTTGCTCCAGAATCCGTTGAAGGTAGGGAATTTGACGTCCTCGAAACTCGTGACGTCGGCACGGGTATAGAATTTCAGCGTGGCGGTGACAGGCTCGCCCTTGACCACGTTGCTCTTGTTGAGGGTCAGGCGCATGAAGATATCCTGGTTGGACACGGTGCCCGTGACGGACGGGTCGCTGTTCCGGGTCGATCCCTGCGCGGACGGATCCTGCTGGTTCTGCTGCCCCTGTGCGTTGCCCTGTCCGCCTCCGCCCGTACCCTGGGAGGGTTGGCTGGCTACGACCTCGACCTTGACCGTGGAAGAGGTGACGGATGTCTTGTCGACGTTCGCGCTGGCCGCCGGAAGCGTGAACGTGCCGGTCTTTTTGGGTTGGAGCAGATAGGTCACGGTCTCCTGATGGGAAGATGTCCGTTTGCCGTTGACGATGCTGGTGCTGGACATCGAACCCTTCTGCGGACCCCAGACCACGTCGAAATCGTCGGTGCCGGGCCATTCGAAGTCACTCATCCGGCCCTCGGCGGTAAAGACGATGCGGAAGGTCTCGTCGATCGAGACCACGCCCGGGCCTTCGACTTTCAGCGTCTGCGCGGCGGCGGTCAGCGCGCAGGAAAGCATCAGCAATGTTAGAATCCGTTTCATATCCTGATTACCAATTTTTCTCTTTCTGTTTCGATTTCAGGCGGGCAGCCTTTTCCTTCTTGACCTTGTCCTGGGTATCATTTTCCTGGGCCTGGATGGCCTGCAGCATCTGCTGGGCGGCCTGCGGCGAAATCTTGGGCTGCTGGCCCTGATTCTGCTGCTGATCCTGGTTCTGGTTTTGATCCTGATTCTGATCCTGATTTTGTTTCTGGTCCTGCTGCTGATCCTGATTCTGATCGTTGTTCTGGTCCTGGTTCTGCTGCTGGTCCTGATTCTGATTCTGATCGTTGTTCTGATCCTGGTTCTGCTGCTGATCCTGGTTCTGGTCCTGGTTCTGATCCTGGTTCTGGTCGTTCTGGCCGCCGCCGTTCTGCTGCTCGTTCTCGAGCATCTTCTGGGCATAGGCCAGATTGGCTTTGGTCTCCATATCGCCGGGATTGCGACGCAGGGCGTTTTTGTAGTCGTCGATGGCTTCCTGCCACGAACGCTGTTTCAGTTTGGCGTTGCCTGCGTTGTGGAAGGCGTCGGCACCATGCTTCCCCTTTGCCAGGGAATCGAGCCCCGCCTTGTAATAGCGGTCGGCTTCTTGGAAGTTTTCCTGCCGGTAGTAGGTGTTGGCCAGGTTGTAGTCGGCCGTCACGGACGTCGAATCGGCCACCAGGGCTTTTTTGTATTGGATCTCGGCCTGCGGCCAGTGCTCCTTGCGGAACTCGCGGTTGCCGCGGCGTACGCCGCTACGTTCGCTTTGCGCGAAGCAGCAGGTCGCGCCGAGAAGGCAGGCCAGGAAAAGGCAGATATAGCGTTTCATACGAATCATTTGAACAGTTTACGCCGGGCTTTCCGCTGGGGGATCAGGAGTTCGAGCACCAGGAAGAAGAGCGCGATGGCGAAGAAATACATATATTGCTCGTCGAAATCCTCAAACACGACAGAGTTGAACTGCTCTTTGTCGAGGGTGCGGATATCGTCGATGATGGGGTTCAGGCCGAATTCGCTGTTGCCGGCGCGGACGTATTTGCCCTCACCGATGCCGGCGATTTCCTGCAGGATGTCTTCGTCGAGCCGGGAAACCACGATGTCGCCGTTACGGTCTTTCATCAGGCTGCCGTTCTTGGGGATGGGTTTGCCCTGGGGCGATCCCACGCCGATGCAGTAGATACGGATGCCCTGTTCCGCGATGGCTTTGGCGGCTTCCAGGACATCGCCTTCGTGGTCTTCGCCGTCGGTGATCAGGATGATGGCCCGCGAGTGTTCGCTCTGTGTACTGAAACTGCGGGCAGAGGACATCAGGGCTTCTGCGAGCGCAGTGCCCTGGATGGGCACGCTTTCCGTATTGATGGTCTTCAGGAAGATCTTTGCCGAGACATAGTCGGCCGTGATGGGCAGCTGGACGAAGGCCTGTCCGGCGAAGACGACCAGGCCGATGCGGTCGCCCTGCAGACGGTCCACCAGCCGTGAGATCGCCAGTTTGGAACGTTCGAGCCGGTTGGGAGAGTAATCCTCCGCAAGCATCGAGTTGGAGACGTCGAGGGCAATGACCACTTCCACGCCCTTTGACTCGTGTTCCTTGAGCCGGGCGCCGAGCTGTGGCCGGGCCAGGCCGATGACGAAGAAAAACCAGGCGGCAGCCAGCAGGCTCACTTTGAGCCAGCCCTTTCCGACGGAGGCCTCGGGCATCAGCTGTGCCACGAGTTCCGGATTGCCGAGCCGGGCGATACGCTTGCGGCGGGCGCGCAGATATAGTGCATACGCCACGAAGAGCAGCGGCACGAGCAGCAGCAGCAAGAGGTATTGGGATTGTGCCAGATAGACCATATTACGGGATCCTCCTGAAAAACACGAAGCGCAGCAGCAGTTCCGCCAGCAGGGCGAACAGCGCGATCAGCGCAAAGCGCATGAACAGTTCCGAATAGACGGGGAAGCTGTCCACGGTGGTACGGGTCTTCTCCATCTGGTTGATTTCGGAATAGATTTCCATCAGTTTGGTATTGTTGGTGGCGCGGAAATACTTTCCGCCGGTCTCCGACGCGATCTGCTTGAGCAGGTCCTCGTCGATTTCGACCTTGACGTTCTGGACCTGTACGCCCCACGGAGTCATAAACGGATAAGGGGCTTCGCCCATCGCGCCTACGCCGATGGTATAGACACGGATGTCGTAGGTTTTGGCGATTTCGGCGGCCATCAGCGGTGCGACTTCGCCGCTGTTGTTCATACCGTCGGTCAGCAGGATCACCACCTTGCTCTTGGCGTCGGAATCCTTGAGACGGGCCACGGCGGTGGCCAGGCCGTTGCCGATGGCGGTCCCGTCGTCGATCAGGCCGGTTTCCACTTCTTTCATCAGGTTGATGAGCGTGGCACGGTCGGTGGTCAGCGGCGCCTGGGTGTAACTTTCCCCGGCGAAGACCACGATGCCCATCCGGTCGGCCGGTCGGCTGGCGATGAATTCCATTGCGATGTCCTTGGCCGCACCGATACGGTCGGGCTTGAAGTCACGGGCGAGCATCGAAGTGGAGACGTCCATCGTCAGCACGATGTCGATGCCTTCCGTATCGACTTTTTCAAAGTTCTGGGACGAACGGGGCCGTGCGATGGCCACGATGATGGCGGCCAGGGCGATCATCCGCAGGATGAAGGGGAGGTGGCGCGCCCACGCGGCGGCGCGGCCGTTTCCGGCGTCCCACTGGGCGGCGTCGGGCACCGTCAGCGACGGCTCCCGGCCCCGAAGGCAGCGCCAGATGTAGAGGGCGGCCAGCGGAAGGAGCAGCAACTCCAGCCAGAGCAGGTTCGGGTATTCGAAAAACATATTATTCCTCCTCCTCCTCGACTTGTTTCATATAGGTTTCGTTCACGAAGCGGACGGCGGTCGGGATTGCGTTTTCGTTCTCCTGGTCCGGAGCCGTATATTTGGCGAACTTGACGAAATCCGCCGTGGTGAAGAGATCTTTCATCTGTTCCATCAGCGATGCGTCGATCTGCTTGTCCTCCAGGTCGCGGAACATTTCGGCAGAGGTCTGTTCGAGGGCTGCCACGTCGTAGCGGTCGGCGATATATTGCCGCAGGGCGTCGGTCACCTGCGTATAGAACTGCTTCTGTTTGTTGTTCTGCCACAGTTTCTGGGCGCGGGTCTTCTCGAGGCTGCGGAGTGCCACGATGTGCGGCGGATCCTGGACCACGGGCTTGCCGAAGAAGTCGCGGTGCTGCCCGCGGAGCCGTATCCAGCGGATCAGCAGCCATACCAGGGCGGCCAGCAGCAGCGCCAGTCCGATCCAGGGCGCCACTTCCTTGAATGTGAGCGGATAGCGGATCTGTCCCTTGATGTCGTAAGGCTGGAAGGTGGCCGTATCGACGGGGATGGTATTCACCGCAAGCGTCGGGCCGGCATAAGTCAGTGTATCGACGGTTCCGTCGGCACGCGCCAGGAGCACGTAGAGCGGCGGCAGCACATAGCTGCCGCTGTCGAAACTGGTCAGGGTGATGTGTCCCCGCAAGGCGAGCGTCCCGTTCTTTTTCGACAGCGTGTCGAGCGCCATATCGCCGAAGGCTTCCACGCCCGGTACGGGCGTCTCGCCGGGCTTGCTGATACGGGCCGCCTCGCCGGGGGCCAGGTTCAGGTCGATCGTCCATTCGATCTGGTCGCCGATCAGGATGGAGTCGCGGCTGATGCGGCTTCTCAGGGTGTTGTCATCCTGCGCGCGGCAGATCAGTGAACCGAGCGCCAGGGCCAGGACGATCAAATAACACTTCTTCATATCAAGCTCTGTTTTTGAAGAATGCGATGAGTTGTCTGACATAGTCTTCGCCTGTCCCGATGGAGACCGTGTCGATGCGGTAGCGGCGCAGGGTCGCTTTCATATTCTCGGACGCTTCCCGGTTCCAGTCTTCGTAGTTGCGCCGTACGGTGGCGGAAGCGGTGTTGATCCACCGGTCTCGTCCGGTTTCGGCGTCGCGGATGTGGACGAGCCCGACATTGGGCAGCGTCCGTTCGCGCGGGTCGAAGACATTGATGACGGATATGTCGTGGCGGTTCGCCGCAATCTTGAGGGCATCCTCGTAACGCGGCTGCCGCTTGTCGTCGAGGTCGATCATATCGGAGAGCAGGAAGGCGGTGCAGCGTTTCTTGATGGCGTTGGTCAGGAAGCGGAGGGCGGCGCCGATGTCGGTGCCGCGGTCCTGCGGCTCGAATTCCACCAGGTCGCGGATGATGTGGAGCAGGTGGCTGCGCCCTTTCTTGGGCGGGATGAACTTCTCCACTTTGCTGCTGAAGAACAGGGCGCCGACTTTGTCGTTGTTGATTGAAGCCGAGAAGGAGAGCACGGCGGCGATTTCGGTCACCAGGTCTTTCTTGGTCTGACTGGTGGTGCCGAAAAGGCGCGAGCCGCTCACGTCGATGAGCAGCATCACGGTCAGTTCGCGTTCTTCCTCGAAGATTTTGACGTAGGGGGCCCTGAGGCGTGCGGTGACGTTCCAGTCCATATTGCGGACATCGTCGCCGTACTGGTACTCCCGGACTTCGCTGAAGGCCATGCCGCGTCCTTTGAACGCAGAATGGTACTCTCCGGCGAAGACCTGGTGTGACAGCGCCTTCGTCTTGATCTCGATCTTCCGGACCTTCTTTAACAGTTCGTTTTCCATTAATTGATTTTTATCGTCTACGATTTGCTTGCTTGGCGCTCTGGGAATTGCCTTTCGGACCTTCGCTTCGCTCATCCCTCCCACCGCTTCGCGGCGGGCCCCTCCCGCTATCAACCGCGGGTGGTTAGGGTCCTCAAGGCAATATCCCACCCGCGCTTATTCGCAAGCGAACCAGAGCATCGGCACAAGCCGGCAGAAGACTACGGAACTTCTACGGCGTTGAGGACGTCGGTGATGATTTCTTCGGAGGTGATGTTCTCGGCTTCGGCCTCGTAGGTCAGGCCGATGCGGTGACGCAGCACGTCGTAGCAGACGGCGCGGACGTCTTCGGGAATCACGTAGCCGCGGCGCTTGATGAACGCATAGGCCTTCGATGCCAGCGCCAGCGAGATGCTGGCACGCGGCGAGCCGCCGAACGCGATCATATCCTTCAGCTTGCCCAGTCCGTATTCTTCCGGCTGGCGCGTCGCAAAGACGATGTCCACGATGTATCGTTCGATCTTCTCGTCCATATACACGTCGCGCACCACCTGGCGCGCCCGGACGATGTCCTCGGGCTTGAGCTGCGGCGTCGGACGCGGGAACTCGCCCTGATTGTTCATCCGGATGATCAGTTTCTCCTCGTCCTTCTTCGGGTAGGTGACCTTGACTTTCAGCATGAAACGGTCGACCTGCGCTTCCGGAAGGGGATAGGTGCCTTCCTGTTCGATCGGGTTCTGCGTAGCCATCACCAGGAATGGCTCCGGCAGTTTGAAGGTCTCTTCGCCGATGGTCACCTGACGCTCCTGCATCGCCTCGAGCAGGGCCGACTGTACCTTGGCCGGGCTGCGGTTGATTTCATCGGCCAGGATGAAGTTGGCGAACACCGGACCTTTCTTGATCTGGAACTGTTCGCTCTTCTGGCTGTAGATCATCGTACCGATCAGGTCGGCCGGCAGGAGGTCCGGCGTGAACTGGATACGGTTGAAACGGGCTTCCATGATCTGTGCGAGCGTGTTGATGGCCAAGGTCTTGGCCAGACCCGGCATACCTTCGAGCAGGATGTGCCCGTCGGCCAGCAGACCGATCAGGAGGTTGTCCACGAGCTGCTTCTGCCCCACGATCACCTTGCCCATCTCCATCTGGATGATATCGACGAAGGCGCTCTCCCGTTCGATGCGTTCATTTAACGCTTTAATGTTTACGCTATCCATTTTTTATATTCTTTTTGTATTTTTGTTGTCTGAACTATCTTACAAAGGTAACATTTTTTTCGATGCGTCTTTTCATACAGCTCTCCTATGACGGTTCGCCTTTCTGCGGCTGGCAGACCCAGGCAAACTCTCCGTCGGTCCAGCAGGAGCTCGAACGGGCGCTTTCAATCGCCTTTGGAGAGAAAATCACTGTCGTCGGGGCGGGAAGGACGGACACCGGCGTGAATGCCAGACATTTCATTGCACACTTCAATGTGACAGCCTTCCCGGGCGGAAGCATCGCGCCTTTGCTTCGCAAAATAAATGCCATTCTGCCCCCTGCCATCGTGGCAGAGGCATTCTATCAGGTGCCGGACGACGCGCACGCGCGTTTCGACGCCGTGAGCCGTACCTACCGCTACTACATCCACACCGCCAAGGATCCCTTCATCCGCCATTCCTGCCGCATCTGGTTCACGCCCGATCTGGAAGCGATGAACCGGGCGGCACTCGTCCTGCTGGGCCGGCACGATTTCTCGAGTTTCGAAAAGACGGGCGGCGCCAACAAAACGGATATCTGCACCGTGACCGAAGCCCGCTGGGAAGCGATCGACGAAACCCATTTCGTGTTCACCATCACGGCCGACCGATTCCTCCGCAATATGGTACGCGCTACGGTCGGCACGCTTTTGGAAGTGGGAAGGGGGCGTCGTTCGCCCGAATGGGTGGCCGAAGTGTTGGAAGCGTGCGACAGGGGCATGGCCGGGCAGTCGGTTTACGGCGAGGCGCTTTTCCTCGAAGAAATCAGATACCCTTATCCTTTGATAACAATTTAATATGATAGAACCTATGCTTTTCAATTTTCTCCAAACAGCCGTCGACGCCGCCGCCGAGGCCGTCGAGGTGGCTCCCGTCCAGGAGGAGCTCTCTTTCTCATTGATCAGTATGGCCGCCAAAGGCGGTTGGCTGATGCTGGTGCTGCTCGCGCTCTCCATTGTCGCCATCTACATTTTCGGCAAGAAATGGTGGGCCATCAGCCAGGCCGGCAAAATCGACAAGAACTTCATCAAGGATGTGGACAACTACCTGATGGAAGGCAAGGTCCGCTCGGCACGCGCCCTCTGCCGCCGCAGCGACACTCCCGTCGCCCGTATGATCGAAAAGGGTGTCGAGCGCATCGACAAACCGCTGGGCGATATCCGCATCGCCGTGGAGAACGTGGCCAACGTGGAAGTGGCCAAACTCGAGAAAGGCCTTCCGGCCCTGGCCACCATCGCCGGCGGTGCGCCGATGATCGGTTTCCTCGGTACGGTGATGGGTATGGTTCAGGCCTTCTTCAATATGGCGCAGGCCGGCAACAACATCGACATCACCCTGCTTTCGGGCGGTATCTATACGGCAATGATCACCACGGTCGGCGGTCTGATCGTCGGTATCCTGGCTTATTTCGGCTACAACTTCCTTACGGCGAAGATCACCGGCCTGGTCTCCAAGATGGAGGCCGCTTCCATTGAATTCCTCGATGCTGCCCAGGCGCGCAAAGAGGCCAAATCGGAGATGTAGCGATGGCAATCAAACGATCTACGAAAGTTGACTCGGCTTTCTCGATGTCGTCGATGACGGATATCGTGTTCCTCCTGCTGATATTCTTCCTCGTGACCTCGACCCTGGTCAACCCCAATGCGCTCAAGCTCCTGCTCCCCAAGAGCACGGGGCAGGTGGCCGCCAAGGCCACGGTCAGCGTGTCGATCAAGCACTATCCCGAACAGGACAGGGTGACCTATCACATCAACGGCAACCAGAAACCGGTCGCCTTCGGTGAGATAGAACCGCAGATCCGCGATCTGCTCCAGTTCGAGGACGACCCGACCTTCTCGATCTATGCCGACGAGACAGTGCCGGTCAAGGAGGTGGTGGCGCTGATGAATATCGCCAAGCGCAATCATTACAAGGTCATTATGGCGACTTCGCCGGAATAACGTCTAATCTACGAAAACGATGAATCGGTCCAATTGGGTGGGAATCGGCCTGACGGTAGTGTTTCACGCGCTGCTGTTGATGCTCGGCTTTTCCTCCGGGCTGAAGTACATCTATCCGCCGCCCCAGGAACAGGCCGTCCTGATGGAGTTCCCCGAGGAGCCCCTGCCTGAACTGGTGCAGGTGGGTGCGGAGCCGCGGGCTGAAGCGCCCGATCCGGATGCCCCGGTCCAGCTTGTCAAGCGCTCGGAGTCGCCCGTCCAGGGGACGAAGGCCAATGAGGCGTACGAATCGACCGTCGGTGACGACGGCGACGTGGAAATCCCCGAACCCAAGCGGGAGATCGACCGACGGGCCCTGTTCCCGTCGGCCGCCAACAACAAGAAAGACACCTTGGCGCCCCAGACATCTTCGAAGCCTTCGGCCCGGTTCGACGAAGGCCACGCCAGCGGCAATACGATGGCCGGATCGTCCAGCGGAGAACCGTCGGCCAAACTGGCCGGCCGTAATGTCGTGGGTTCGCTGCTGCTGCCGTCCTACAGCGTTCAGAAGGCGGGCCGCGTGGTCGTCAAGATTATGGTGGACCGCGAAGGCAACGTGACCGACGCCATCCCCGGCATCGAAGGTACGTCGGTGACCGACCGCTCGCTCTGGGCCGCCGCGAAGGAGGCCGCCCTTCAGGCCCATTTCAACGCCAACCCCAAGGCTCCCATCTCCCAGGAAGGCACCATCACGTACATCTTCAAGTTGCAGTAGGAGACGTTGGCTCGTGGCCGCCTGTTTGTCGCCGCTGGTCCGCGTCCGTTGCTCCGCCCTTTCTTCCTCGCGAGTTCGTCATTTTGCCCACGCGCCTCTTCGCTCTGCACTCGTGAGCCCGGTTATTCTTGCCGAGCGAGCCATCAATCGCCGTTTGTCCGGGCTCACCCCCTTATTTCGTCGCTGTGAGCCCGGTTATTCTTGCCGAGCGAGCCATCAATCGCCGTTTGTCCGGGCTCACCCCCTTGTTTCGCCGCTGTGAGCCCAGTTCTTCTTGTCGAGAGTGCCATCAATCGTCGTTTGTCCGGGCTCACCCCCGTCATTTGGGCGCGTGGGCCCGGAGAGGAAGTGGCTGGAGCGCGCCTGGCGGTAGTTGAGCGGGCTCGGCGTGTCAGGTTTCTTATGGGGTAGGCCGAGGGGAGGCTTAGTAGTGCAACAGGGTGACGACGCCGTCCATCGTGGCGACCAGGAGCTGGTTGTCGGGCAGGGGAACGATGCTGCCTATCAAGGCGACAGAGATCTTGTGCTTCCAGACGAGGGAGCCGTCGTCGGAGCGGAGGCAGAAGATGTTGCCTTTGTCGGTGGGGACGAAGAGCAGCCGGCCGTCGGGGCTGCAGGTGCAGGGCGTCGGGGCGATCTCGTAGCCGAAGCCGGGGCGGACTTCCCAGCGTTTTTCGCCTTCGCCGGTAGTGGCGTAGGCCTGGACGCTGTCGAACATCGTTTTGACGTAGATCGTCTCGCAGTCGGGAGAGAGGGCGATCGATTCGCGGCCACCGGCCGAAGACCATAGTTGCTTGCCGGTGCGGGCGTCCAAGGCGTAGGTCTTTCGCTCCGGCGTCACGAAAAAGATGCGTCCGTGCGCCTTCACCGGGTAAACCGCTGCCGGCGAGAACATCCGGGATCCCTTGACATTCCAGACCCATTGCCGCTCGCCCGTGCGGGGATCGAGACTGTAAAGCGTGTTGGCCCAGTCGCCGAAGACGACCTGTTCGTCGTCCACGAACGGCCGGCATTCCACAAAGCCGGCGATGCCTTCGTGCTTCCACACGAGGCGGCCGCTCCGCACTTTCAGCGCCCGGAACACGTGGTCGGACGATCCCACATAGGCGATGCCTCTGTGAATCGCCGGTGTGGCCAGTACGGATTTTTCGCAGCGATGACGCCAGCGCAGCTTGCCGTTGCGCAGGGAGAGGCAGTAGATATAGCCATCGGTCGAGCCGATGACCACATATTTTTTCCATACGGCGGGCGTGGAGAACACTTTTCCTTCGGTGGCGAAGCGCCAGCGCTCACGTCCGGTGTCGGCATCGAGGGCTTTGACGACGCCCGTCTCATTGGCGTAAACCACGAAGCGGCCTGCCTTCACGGCCCCGCATCCGATGTCGCCTTCATCCTGGCTGCGCCAGATTTCGGTCACCTGCGGATATTCCCGGTTGACGTCGAATTTCAGGAACGGATAGTCGCCCGGCAGGCCGTAAGGGTTGTCGCGGCCTGCGGCCTTGTCGGGAACGTATTGTGGCGAAGCGGAAAGAGGCTGGCTATACCAGGGTTTCCGTTCGAAGGGTGTGACTGTCTGCCCGTCGGCATCTACGAGAATCCGTTCGTGTACCGAGAAAACGCCGTCGGAGATATCGATGATATTGTAGCCCACCTCTTTTCCGCGGTCGGGCGAGCGTCCCAGGATGCCCGGAACGCCCTCGTATTCAAGGACACGGTTCTGGTGCCAGTGCCCGCCGATCAGCAACTGGATGTTGCACTGTTTGACCGTGTTCATCAACTGGAAGTAGTTGAGCACGGAGGTGTCCTGCGGGTAATGGTTGACCAGGATCACCGGCTGTTCGCGGGGTGTGGCCCGGGCCACGGAGTCGAGCCAGCTGAGGCTTTCGTGCGGAATCAGGGCCGGGGCCATCCGCATATTCGGGCCGCAGTTGCATCCCAGGAATTTGATGCCGCCCGCATCGAATTCGAAATGTTCGTAACCGAAGACCTTGGCGAAGGTATTGCAGCCGCTCTCCGACCATTTGGCGTCGTGGTTGCCCGCCACGACCCAATATGGATGCACGAGTTCGTCGAACATCTCCCGTGTGAAGGCGAATTCCTCATCCGTCCCGAAATCCGTCAGGTCACCCCCGAATATCGTGAACTGGATGTCCGGCTGCGCGTTGATATCGGCAATGCACCGCTTCAGATTCTCGATATGCGACGTCCCGCTCAGCGTAATATGGATATCGCTCAGGTAGGCAAACCTGACCGGCGTAGTCTGCGCCTGGGCCGAGATAACTGCGATTACAGCTAGGAATAATACAACGAAACGTTTCATATTGTCTATCTATATATCAATCCCGTATCACTTCCCGAACCGTCTCGCTCCGCGAGACCCCTCCCAAGCAAGCTTGGGCCCCTCCCTCTTATGTTGCCGAGGGTGGCACAGGTTCTTGAAGTGATACGGGATTGATTATTATAATAACGATAATAGATACTGTCCGTACTGGTTTTTCTTCATCGGTTCGGCGACGGCGCGCAATTTCTCGGCGGAGATCCAGCCGTTGAGGTAGGCGATTTCCTCGAGGCAGGCGATCTTCAGGCCCTGGCGCTTCTCGATGACTTCGACGAAGGTCGAGGCTTCGGCAAGGGATTCGTGGGTACCGGTGTCGAGCCAGGCGAAGCCGCGGCCAAAGGTCAGCACGCGGAGTTCCTTGTCGGCGAGGAAGGCATTGTTGACCGAAGTGATCTCCAACTCGCCGCGGGCTGAAGGCTTTACTTCCTTCGCCACGCGGACCACCTTGTTCGGATAGAAATAGAGACCTACGACGGCATAATTGCTTTTGGGTTTCGACGGTTTCTCTTCGATACAGTCGGGACGGCCTTCCGCGTCGAACGAGACGACACCGTAGCGCTCCGGGTCATTGACCCAGCAGCCGAACACCGTGGCTTCGGCCCGCTGCTCGGCATTCTCCACGGCCTTCAGGAGCAGATCCCGGAAGCCGGTACCGTGGAAGATATTGTCGCCCAGAACCATACACACGGAATCGTCGCCGATGAACTCTTCGCCGATGATGAAGGCCTGGGCCAGTCCGTCGGGCGAAGGCTGTTCGGCATACGTGAACTGGACGCCGTAGTCGGATCCGTCTCCCAGCAGACGCCGGAAGCCCGGCAGGTCGTGCGGCGTGGAGATGACCAGAATCTCCCGGATTCCCGCCATCATCAGCACGGAAATCGGATAATAGACCATCGGTTTGTCATAGATGGGAATCAGCTGCTTCGAGATTCCCTTGGTGATGGGGTAGAGACGTGTGCCGCTTCCCCCGGCGAGTACGATACCTTTCATAATGACAACAAAGTTAATAAACAATCGGCCGGATTGCAAAACAAGCGCTGCGAACGATCTTTTTTGTACCTTTACTTTTGAAAACAGATGAATCTGCGACCATGAAACTACTCGGTAATCTTCTCTGGCTTGTTCTCGGCGGACTGCTGGTCGCCATAATCTATTACCTCGTGGGCCTGTTGATGTGCATTACCATCATCGGCATCCCTTTCGGCGTGCAACTGTTTAAGCTGGGCACCTATGCCCTGTGGCCCTTCGGCCATGAACTGGTCGACGGTCCCGGCGAGCCGGGCTGTCTTTCCATCGTGATGAATCTTATCTGGATTCTCCTGGGCTGGTGGGAGATCGCGCTCATCCATCTGGTCTTCGGCCTGGTTTTCTGCATCACCATCGTAGGTATTCCCTGGGGCCTGCAGCACTTCAAGATGGCCATCGCCTCCATTTTCCCTTTCGGAAAGGAAATCCGTTGACAAAGGTCTCGGTATCATTCGAGAGGTCGGCCGCATTCTTGATATAACTGAAGTCTGAAAGGACCCTCGGGAGGACGGAAAAAGGGGAGCGCCGGAGCGCTCCCCAAAGCCGAAGGTCGGACAGAAAACCATTATCGACCTTGCCCCGGCGAATGCGTTTGTACGCTTTCACTTTGACAAGTTTCGGGATCCTATACTCAAAGTACAGGCTCACAACAATGTGGATAAACCTTTTCATTATGATAAGATTTATAGTCTCGAAAAAGGTTACCAGAGGTTGGGCGGAGTACCCCTTCGGCTTATAGATCAGAAAAGGCATTTCAGTAGGGGCTGAAATGCCTTCAAGGTTCGAGACTATTTTTGCTTTCGCAAAATCTTATCACAACACAAAGATAATACAGAAATCGGCCGGATGCAAATTTTTTTCAGATGCCCGGTCGAACCGGGCATGACGTTGGAAGTCAGGCAGTGCCTGAAAGGCGTCAGGGCTTCCAGCGATAGGCGTCGTCGAGCGGGGCGAGGCCGGCCACTTGCAGCAGCCGGGAGACGAAGCCGTCCACCAGTGTGTCGAGGTCGGCCGGGCGGGTGTAGAAACCCGGGGCGGCGGGAGCAATGACCGCGCCGGCCTCGGTCAGCGCCGTCATATTGCGCAGGTGGATCAGACTGATCGGGGTCTCGCGCGGGACGATGATCAGGGGCCGGCGCTCCTTGAGCTGGACGTCGGCCATCCGGGCGATGGCATCGTCGGCCGTGCCTGCGGCGATGCGGGCCAGCATCCCCATAGAACAGGGAAGGACGACCATCACGTCGGCGGCGGCGCTGCCGGAGCAGAACGGTGCGTCGAACCGGCGGTTGTCGAGACCGACCGGCGGCTCACAACCCAGTTCGTGCCGCCAGATCTCCCGGGCCGTGTCGGTCAGAACGAAGTGCAGCGCGATGCCCGGAAGGGTGGCGGTCCGCTCCAGGAAGCGCCGTGCATAGCAGGCGCCGCTGGCGCCCGTGACGGCCAGCACGACGTTCTTCACAGGACGGTCACAATCCATCGCGCAATGCTATAGATATTCCTCCAGCAGGATCTTCTTCAGTTCGGCCATACCCACGGTCGCGGGCTCCTGAATCTGCCGGAAGTATTTGTAGTCGAGCCGGATGGGCTTCGGATCGATGAGGAAGATCGGCCGGCCGAAGGTAATGTAGCGGAAAAGTCCGGCAGCCGGATAGACGTTGAGCGAGGTGCCGATGATCAGCAGGATGTCGGCTTCGGAAACCGCGTTGGCGGCCGGCGTCATCATCGGGACGGCCTCGCCGAACCAGACGATGTGCGGACGGAGCTGTACGCCGCGCTGGTCGCAGTCGCCCAGGTTGATGTCGCGGTAGCCGATGTCCTTGACGCCACGGTCTTCCTGGTCTTCGGGACGGACCTTGGTCAGCTCGCCGTGCAAATGGATGATCTTCGTGGAGCCGGCCCTCTCGTGGAGATTGTCCACGTTCTGCGTGACGACGGTCACGTCGAAATACTTTTCGAGCTCCGCGATGATCTCGTGGGCGCGGTTGGGCTGCGCCTTCTCGAGCTGGCGGCGGCGCTCGTTATAGAATTTGAGCACAAGGGCTTTGTTGCGGTACCATCCCTCGATGTCGGCCACGTCGGCCACGTTGTAGTTTTCCCACAGGCCGTCGCTGTCGCGGAAGGTCTTGATGCCGCTTTCGGCGCTGACGCCCGCGCCCGACAATACGACTAGTTTTTTCATTGCTGTACAAAATAATAATTCCGAAGCCAGTATTCGAACAACGGGTCGATGATCCGGGCGTTGTCGTCGCGGTCGAAGGTCAGTACTTCCTTTTTCTGGAGTGCCTCCTTCACGCGCACCACGCCCGCCGAAGAGTTCAGGCGGTAATTCTCCAGGGTCTCGGCGCTGGTGAACTTCTGGACACCGTCCACCACGGCGTGCAGCAGGTTGATCTGGTTGCCGGTCAGGTCGAACAGGATCTGCTTGAAGCGCGGCTCGTGGATGGAGAGCAGCGTGTCGCGCGCACGGTTGACGATCTTGCGGTTCACGTACCCGGCCGGCATTGCATAGCAGAATGCGCAGAGTTGTTTGAGATACCACATATCGCCCGAGGATATGTCGTAGAGAGCCAGGGCCTCTTCCATTTCGATGACGCGTCCCACGTTGAGGAAGGAACTCCTGATGTGCTCGCAGAGCATCTTTTTGTCGAGCGGCGGGAGGTCCAGTGTGCGGCACATTCCGTAGAAGCACTTCCGCTCCTCGAAGATGTTTTTCATCGCGTTGACGAACGAACCGGTGAAGATGTATTTCACGTGGTGCTGGCGGCTCCACAGGCGGTCGAGCGCCTCCAGGCCGAACTGTTCGTCCTCAAAGCGGAGCAGATTCTGGAATTCCTTGAAATAGACCACCATCTGCTTGCTGGCCTCATTGGCGATGATGCCCGGCAGGTCGAAGATCTTGTTGCCCGATATTTCGTCGATGCAGATCTCGAAGGGAAGCAGCGCGTCGCGGTTGACTTCCAGGGCGCATTCCCGCATTTTGTCGCGCCACAGTGCCGTGAAATCGTCGAGGGTCCGGACGTTGAACAGGTCGATGTCGCAGACGATGAGGTTCGGGCGGTGCGAGCGGACCTGTTCGAGGGCTTCCCTGACAATGGTTTCCTTTCCGCACCGTGCGCCGCCGTAGATGGCGATGCTGCGGTTGCCCGTTTCCATCGCGGCGACAATCTCACCGATCTCCCGGTTGCGGCCGATAATGCTGCTGCCTGCGGCGATCTTGTCGAATGCGAAAGGAAAGTCCATCGTCGATGTTTTTAACAAAATTGTTACAAAGATAGAAAAACCCTGCTCCTGACGCAAAAAAAAACCGGCTGAAAAGCCGGTTTTTATCAAAGTTCCTCGAAGTTTACGTCGGAAAATGGAGTGGGAGCGGTCTGTTCGGAGGCTTCGGCCGGCTCCGCGGGCTGTACGTCCGGCTCTGCCGGGCAGCGTTCGCGGATATAATTGACAACCTCCTGAAGACCGTCGGCGAACTTGTCGAAGTCCTCCTTGTAGAGGAAGATTTTGTGCTTGTCGTAAACATAGCGGCCATCGCGCTCGATGCGTCGCTTGCTCTCGGTGATGGTCAGGTAGTAGTCATTGCCCTTGGTGGCTTTCACATCGAAAAAGTAGGTACGCTTTCCCGCTCTCACAGGCTTCGAATATACGTCGTCTCCGTTTCTATCCTGGAAACCTGCATTGTCATAATCCTCGTAGTACATCTTGTCTTGTTTTTAAACGTTTTTTCGATAATCTCCTACAAAGATAGATTAATATTTTTATTATTCCTAATGATTATTGCTGAGGCTTGATCGCGGATTCCCAGTATCCCTTTATTCGTTTCATCTTTCTTAGAAACACTTTTTGATAGTCTCGACTAATGTACTTTCAAGGGCATAAGTGGTGTTTCCGCCGCTGACGGCTACGGTGTATGTCAGGTCTCCGGCGTAGATGACGCCGTTTCCCGCCGGGTCGGTCACCTTGTACTTTGTGCCGTCGGAGAGCCAGTGGTATGTGGCCATCTGGGTGTTTCCGCTGGTCACGGTCTCGGGAAGGTTCAGGATGTTGTAGGCGAAGCTCAGATTCGCCCTTCCGTCGGCCGTCGTGTTGCCGTTGCTGTCATGCGAGAACGATGCGTTGATGTTCGAGCCGTCGTCCTTTCCGCTGACGCCTGTCAGCAGCGGGCCGCTGTAGGTGTATGAGTAGTCATCCTGCGGTGTCGATATGTCGGAGCCGTAGCGCTTGAGCCTCAGGAGTGCGCCGTTACTGTTGTACAATATATCTTGCTCTGTATAGGTTTTCTCTCCGGTGTCCGTCGTTGCCGGCTGCGGGTTGGCGCCCAGCGACAACTGCGCCCATAGCGATGGGGAAAACACTGTCGCAAGCAGCAGGGAGAAGATGGAATAGCGTAAAAATCTCATAGACACCCTTCAATATTGATAATCAGAACCGCCAGCCTACGCCCAGCCGGACGGGGAAATACATCCAGCCGGCGCCAATTTCCGTAAAGCCGAAGAACTTGCGACCGAAGGAAAGGCCGACCGGCGTGAACTGAAAGCCCATCGCAGGCATTCCGTCACCCGTGACCATCCCGGCGGCGTTCCCATAGCCGATACCGGAATAGACCCGGAACTTCTCGCCGTTATACCAGGTGCCGTATAGATTGGCCATTATGTTGAATTGTTTCCAAAAGGATTTGGAACTGCCCAGATGGAAGCCTCCCGTGACCCCGAAGGCGACCCATCGTCCGGCCGCGATCCTGAAATCGGCCATAAAGGGAATTCCGGTAAAACCGCCGCCGACCCCACCGATCATATAAGCCGTATAACTAGTGCTCAACGCGACTTCGCAAACGGGTTTGTTATCTGTTATTTCTTGCCCGAAAGCAGAAGATGGTACAAATATGCCTGCGGAAAACAACAAATAAAGGACGATAATATGACGAGAATAAGAATCAATGGAGAGCATATTTTAGGTATTATTTTTAATTGGGTTATATAACAAAGTTATAACCATAGAAACAGGACACAATGAAATAAAACCTCTCATTTCAGGCAGCAAAAACGGCCTCAGAGCGCGCTCTGAGGCCGATTATTGGGCGCACAAGATACCGAAATCTCTCATTCTCGCCAGATGGCTGATATTCAGCGTGTTATGTGATTGGTCGAAACGAGCTGGGGCGGTGTGTTTGTAATCGGCTGATTATGGGGATGTTATAAGAGCATTTGAAGGAACTGCTCTTTGTAGGGGGAGTCGGATCCAAGGATTTGTTGTTTGAGCCGGGATTTTTCAACGTATACATTATGTTTGTTATAGCTGGAAATAATAGAACAGATGGTAGGACTGCTGAAGCCGGCAAAGAGGAAACTGACGAGTTGGTAGTATCTCGGTTTTTTCCCAGGGAAAGATTCCCTAAAGTGAAGCATCACGTTGTCGAAGGAATCGTTAAGCAACTTTTCAAACTTCTGCTGACTCCGTTCATCTTCTCCTAATCGCAAAACCGTCTTCTTGAGTTCCTTGTACAGATTGTTTTCAGCTTCCTTGTCGTGGTTGTTGAGTATTTCATTGATACGACCGATATGGCTGAAATGCGACTGACACATCTGGATATACTGATTGCGAACCTGTTCGGATAATGAAGTCTGTTGCATCGTCAAGTTTTTATAAGCCTCAAGCAACGACTCTTTTTCCTGTGCGCTACGCCTGATTCGGCTTTTGAAATAATAAACCAGGAGTACGATGAAAACGAGCAGAATGATACCGGAGACCCACAAGACAAGCTGTCTGCGTCTCGCTTGTTGTTCTGATTCCAAATTAACTTGTTCCAGGAAGTCTTTTTGAGCTTTGATGGCTGATTGCCTCAAGACCTTCTGAACGTTTTCGCTTTGAATGTCTGACGCTTCCTTCTGAAGATAATAGGCGTCGGCAAAATCACCTTTGTATGCATCGGCAAGGCTTTTCCAGGAGTCATAGACGTATGAAGACGAGCTGCTGTTTTTCGTTTTATACATCTGTTTGAAAATCTGTTCTGCCCGCTTCTCCTTTCCGGTATGCATCAATGCATACGCATAGGCGCCCCAGTAATTGGCCTTTTTCAAGGACCCGTATTGCGTGATGACTTCTTCGAAAAGAGTCACTGCCTGCTCATAGTCTGCTTGATTTGTCACCAGATTGCGGGCATAGCCGCAATACAATGAGGCCCGAAGATTCGGATGAACCTGTTTGCTTGCAATCAAGAAACGAAATAGGGAGTCGGATTCTGCAAAACGACCGAGATTGTTGAGATCCTGTGCCTTTCGATAGAGAGAGGAATAGGCATTCAGCGTATCTCCATCCTGTATGAAAAGAGTATACGCCCGTTCAGAATAGTTCAGAGCTTCTTCGAACAGATGCGTTTCATTGTAAATGTTGGACAAGGCTTGATAAACAAGAGCCCTAAATCTAGGCTCACTCTTCTCTGTTAAGCAATTCTCCGCTTTTAGGAATGAAATACTGGCAGTTGCGTAGTCCTTGCCGTTCTCTTGAATCCTTCCCAAGTAATACCAGGCTTTGGCTTTTGGGTTGCTTGTCCCGTTTTTTGAATAATACGCCACGGCGGGCATCACGACATTCACGTCGGTCGTGTCGATCCAGTTCTTGTCGAGCGCTGTGGCGAGTAGCAGCGCGTAATGGGCGCGGAGGCTACGAGGGGTGAGTGTCGTGGTGTCGATGGCCCGGAGGGTGGCCAGGGCGCTGTCAGGACGGGATTGGATATAAGTCTCGACATCGTTTAGCGTGGCGGCGGTTTGCCGGCTGGCGCAGGAGGGGAAGATGAGTGTCGATGCCAGCGACAGGGCTATGATCGAAAGGGACGGACGCATCATAGGCGGAAGAATCAGGAACTAACTTTAAAGTTAGATTTTATTTTTGAACGAAACCACTTATCTTTGTAAAAAATTCAGATAACTTTGAAATGCTATCCCGTCGACTGATTCGTATCAAAGCATTCAAGACGCTCTTTGCATTCGTGGGCTCCGAGTCCGACAATGTCAATGCCGCGCAGAAGACGCTGCTGGAGTCTTGTGACAAAGTCAAGGATCTATACTATTTCCTGCTCAATATTTCGTCGTCCCTGGTCAACGTGGCCGAAGAAAAGATCTCCGTCGGTCTGCGGAAATACCATCCCACCGAGGCCGAAGCCAACCCGAACTACAAGTTCGTGCGCAACCGCTTCGCGGCCCTGCTCTCCGACGATCCTGAATTCGGACGCATCTGCCAGAAACGCGGACTGAACTGGGGCGAGTACGACCCGTTCGTGCGCCACGTTTACAACTCGATGATCACCAAGGAGTACTATCAGGATTATATGAATTCGGAAGAGGACTCCTTCGAGGCGGACTGCCGGCTGTTCTCCTGCATCTTCGAAGACGAATTCGAAGACAACGAGGAACTCGAGTCGATTCTCGAGGACATCTCCCTGCTGTGGATCGACGACCTGGCCTTCGCGCTCAACGCCGTGATCGCCGGCATCGCCGAAACCAGCCGCAAGAAGCGTATCGTCCATCCCAATACCTTCCTCAAGGAAGACGACAAGGAATTCGCCCTGCGCCTGCTCACCGAATCGATCGTGCACTACGATGAGTACTTCAAGCTGATGGAATCGCACCTGGACAACTGGAAGGCCGACCGCCTGGTCCTGACCGACGCCGCCCTGATCGTGATGGGCGTCACCGAGGCGGTGGAGTTCCCGACCATCCCGGTGAAGGTGACCATCAATGAATACGTGGAGATTGCCAAATACTACAGCACGCCCAACAGCCGTATCTTCGTCAACGGCATCCTCGACCGGATCATCCAGGAGAAGATCCGCGAAGGGGAGATCATCAAACAGGGGCGCGGATTGCTTGAACAATAGATTCCCGGTCAAGCCGGGAATGACGTTGAAAAACAAACAAAAACTATAAAACAATGAATATCTTTATGATTACCTTCCTTCAGGCCCAGGGACAGGTCGGCCAGGCCGGCGGCGGTGGCTTGACGATGCTGCTGATGCTTGCCCTCATCTTCGTGGTGATGTGGCTGTTCATGATCCGTCCCCAGCAGAAACGCCAGAAACAACTCAACGAGTTCCGCAACAACCTTTCCAAGGGCGACAAAGTCGTCACCGTGGGCGGCATCTACGGCACCATCGTCGAAGTCAACGACAACAAAGTGCTGCTCGAAATCGACAAGGACGTCAAGATCAAAGTCGACAAGGCCTCTCTCGTCAAAGATTTCAGCGAAGCCCAGCAGGCCTAGTCCATGCGGGACTTCCGGCTCTTTCTGGCTTCCCTGATCATCGCCTGCGCCGTGTGGGTGATGCATACCTTTACGCTCGACTATTCCGCATCGATCCCCTGTACCGTGCGGGTGACGACGAATCTGGAAGGTTATGCTCCCTCGGCCGTGGCGCGCGAGCCGATGGTTATCCGCGGCAAGGCCTCGGGTTTCTATCTGCTGCGGATGCGGGGAACGGGCCGGAAGGCATTTCCGGTCGACATCGCCGTGGAAGCGCGGCATTTCACGCCTGTCGAGGGTGTGGAAGACCGTTTCACGCTGCCGGTGTCCGAGATCCGGGAAAGGCTGGAAGAACAATTGGGCGACCGCTTCGACATCGATTTCATCGAGACGGAGCGGCTCACATTTGCTTTTACACCCCAGTCGTATGTAAAGGTCCCGGTGGCGGCGTCGCTCGATGTGACCTTCCGCCCGCAGTATATGCAGGTAGGGGAGGTCCGCCTTATGCCCGACTCCGTGCTGGTATATGGCCCCGTCAAGGAATTGCAGCGCCTGACACGCGTCCGCACGCGGAGCATCACGGGCAGTTCCGTGGACAAGAGCCTGCAGGGCACCGTGGCCCTGGAGCCGGTCGCCGGACTTCGTTTCGATGTCGACCGCATCGCCTATGACGTGGAAGTGGACCGTTATGTCGAGTCCACGCTGACGCTTCCGGTGACCGCGGTCAACGTGCCTGCCGACCGCAAGCTGGTGATCCTGCCTTCGCAGGTAGAGTGCACGTTCCGGGCCTCGTTCCGGCCGCGTGGCGGCCGGATTACGGCCGAAGACCTGTCGATGGTGGTCGATTACGGGAAGTTCGCCGGTGCCGGAAGCACGAAGGTGATCCCTGAACTCGTGACTTCCCGGGACATTTATTCCTGGCACATCAAGCCGTCGCTGGTGGAGTGTTTCCAGGTGCTGGTGGAGGAGCCATGAAACGGCACGTCATCCTGTGTACCGGCGGCATCGGCAGCGGCAAGAGCGTCGTCGTCCGCACGCTCAACGAACTGGGCGTCCCTTCCTACGACTGCGACCGCTCTGCCAAGGAACTCTACGACCGGGATCCGCAGTTGTTGGCGGATGTGGTCCGTATCACAGACCCGGGCGTACTCGATGCTACCGGCCGTCTCGACCGTGCCGCGCTTGCCGAACGGATTTTCCGCGACGGCGACCTGCTCCGAAAGGTTGAGGAGCTGGTCCATCCGGCGGTCGTGCGTGACTTTGCGGCCTGGCTGGATGCCCGCCCCGAACCGGTGGTGGTGATCGAGTCGGCTATCCTGCTGGAGAAGCCGCAGTTTGCCCCGATGTACGACTCCGTGCTGGTGGTGACGGCGCCCGAGGAGGTGCGGATTGCCCGCGTGATGGCGCGCGACGGGGTCTCCGAGGCGCAGGTGCGCCGGCGGATGGCGCTCCAGTGGAGCGACGAACGCCGGGTCGCGTGCGCCGATTTTGTTTTGGAAAACAACGACCGGCAGGCGATTCTGCCGGCTTTACTGAATATGTTAGCAAAGATTTCAGAAGATGGAAAAAACTGATTTGACGAAAATTCTCTCCGTCTCCGGCGAGCACGGCCTGTTCCGGTACGTGGCCCAGGGACGCAATGGTATGATTGCAGAATCGCTGCTTTCCGGGCAGCGGAAACAGTTCGGCCCGCAGGCCAAGGTCAGCGCGCTGGCCGATATTTCGATCTATACGACCGAAAAGGAAGTCACCCTTCGCGAGGTGCTCGAGACGATGGCCTCCAAACTTTCGCAGGGTCCGGCGCCCGATCCGAAAGGCGATACGCGGAAGGTCACGGCCTTCTTCGACGAGGTGATTCCCAACTACGATGCAGACCGTTTCTATGTGTCGCATATGAAGAAGATCCTCGGCTGGTACGAGGAACTGCGCACACACGCCTCCCTTGAATTCCTTGAGGAGGAGAAAGAAGAGGAAACGGAAGCCACGGAAGAGAAGGCGGAGTGAAACGGATCCGGGTGGTGACGATGGGGTGCTCCAAGAACCGCGTGGATTCGGAGCATCTGATGCGCGTCCTGCAGGAGCGCGGCTACGAGCTTGTGCCCGAAGGCGTCGATCCGTCCGACGGCTGGATCGACGAGACGGTCATCAATACCTGCGGTTTCATCCAGGACGCCAAGGAAGAATCGATCGAGGCAATCTTGGAGGCCGTGGAGGCCAAGAAAGAAGGCCGCGTCGGAAAGGTGTCGGTCTTTGGCTGCCTGTCGCAGCGATATAAGGACGAACTGCCTCCCGAGATTCCGGAAGTGGACGAGTGGCACGGCGTCCTGACCTTCGACACCCTGCGCCGCGTGCTCACCACGCCTTCGCACTATGCCTATCTCAAGATTGCCGAAGGCTGCGACCGCAGCTGCTCGTATTGCGCAATTCCGCTGATCCGCGGCCCGCACGTGAGCGTTCCGGTCGAAGATCTGGTGGAAGAGGCGAGGGGCCTGGCCGCCCAGGGCGTGAAGGAACTGATCGTCATCGCCCAGGATACGACCTACTATGGCCTGGACCGCTACGGAAAGCGCTGCCTGGCCCGGTTGATGGAACAGCTTTCGAAGATCGACGGCATCGAGTGGATACGCTTGCACTATAGCTATCCGACAGGTTTCCCCGAGGACGTGCTCCGGCTGATGGCCGACAACCCGAAGATCTGTCCGTATATCGATATCCCGCTGCAGCACAGTGCCGACCGCGTGCTTTCGATGATGCGGCGCGGCATCGACGGGCGCCAGACCCGCGAGCTGGTCGCGAAGATGCGTGCGATGGTTCCGGGCGTCGTGCTCCGCACCACGCTGATCGTGGGGCATCCCGGCGAAGGCGAGGCGGAATTCGAAGACCTGCTCGATTTCGTCCGAGAATCGCGCTTCGAACGCCTCGGCGCCTTCCAGTATTCGGAAGAAGAGGGAACCTACGGTGCGCTGCATTACAAGGACGAGATTCCCGCCGAAGTGAAGCAGGATCGTTACGACCGTCTGATGGAGCTCCAGAGCGGCATCTCCCTGGCCTACAACCGGAGCCGCATCGGCACCCGTACCCGCGTCCTCGTCGACCGCGTAGAAGAAGACGTCACCCCCGGCTCGACCGGGGGGCTCATCCTCGTCGCCCGCTCCCAGACCGAATCCCCCGAAGTCGACGGCGAAATCCTGATCAAAGGCGGGGCTACCGTCGGCCAATTCCTCGACGTCACCGTCACCGGTGCCGACGAATATGATTTGATTGCAGAAATATAATTCATCAATATGGAACTTTTGAAAGGAAAGGTCGCGCTGATTACGGGCGCGGCAAGGGGCATCGGCAAACAGATCGCCCTCAAATTCGCGGAAGAAGGCGCCGATATCGCCTTCACCGACCTGGTCATCGACGACATCGCCCAGACCACGAAACAGGAACTCGAAGCCTTCGGCGTACGCGTCCTGGCCATCGCCTCCAACGCAGCCGACTTTCAGCAGACCCACGACACCGTCCAGCAGGTGATGGACGCCTTCGGCCGCATCGACATCCTCGTCAATAACGCCGGCATCACCAAAGACGGCCTGATGCTCCGTATGACCGAAGCCCAGTGGGACGCCGTCCTGACCGTCAACCTCAAGAGCGCCTTCAACTTCATCCACGCCGTATCGCCCGTGATGCTGCGCCAGCGGGGCGGCTCGATCATCAACATCAGCTCCATCGTGGGTGTCCACGGCAACGCCGGCCAGTGCAACTATTCCGCTTCGAAGGCGGGTATGATCGGCCTGGCCAAATCCATCGCGGCCGAACTCGGCCCGAAGGGCGTGCGCGCCAATGTCGTCGCCCCCGGTTTCATCCTGACCGACATGACCAGGGAGATGGGGCCCGAGATGCTGAAACAGTGGGAAGCCCGGATTCCGATGCGCCGCGGCGGTACGCCGGCCGAGGTCGCGAAGGTCTGCACCTTCCTGGCTTCCGACCTGGCATCCTATGTTTCCGGGCAGGTAATCCTGGTCGACGGCGGCATGGGGATGTAGTACAACGTTAAACTTTTTTTTATATCTTTAAAGCAAAATGTACTAATACCTTAAAATCAACATTTATGAAAAAGTACTTTGCTGAATGTATCGGAACGTTCGTCCTGACGTTCCTGGGCTGCGGAACCGCGATGTTCCTCGGCTGCAACACCCCGGCCGGCGTGGTCGGAACGGCCATCGCCTTCGGTCTGACCGTCGTGGCCATGGCCTACACCATCGGCGGCATCTCCGGATGCCACATCAATCCGGCCATCACCTTCGGCGTCGCCCTCTCGGGCCGTATGTCGTGGAAAGATGCCATCGGTTACTGGTGCGGCCAGATCATCGGCGGTATCATCGCCGGTGCCGTGCTGCTCCTGCTCACCAAGGTCGTCGCAGCGCCCGACCTGACGGGCGGTCTGGGAACCAACGGCGTCGTCAATGCCGGCGGTGTCGGCGGAGCGCTCCTGGTCGAGTTCATCGCCACCTTCCTCTTCGTCTTCGTCGTGCTCGGTACCACCGACGCGCAGAAAGGTGCGGGCAATCTGGCCGGCCTGGCCATCGGCCTGACCCTGATTCTCGTCCATCTGGTGTGCATCAATCTGACCGGTACGTCCGTGAACCCTGCCCGTTCCATCGGTCCGGCCCTCTTCGCCGGTGGCGAAGCCCTCAAGGTCGTGTGGGTGTTCATCCTTGCCCCGATGGTCGGTGGCGCTTTCGCCGCCTGGGTCTGGAAAGCCCTCGCGAAGTAAGCATTGACTTTGTTTAGAAAAGGAGGGTGGCTTTCGGGCCACCCTCCTTTTATTATTTCTCGATGACAATAGGCATTCCTGTTTTCTTCCCATTCAGACGCCAAGTGTCGAAGGAGGTCATAGGTGATATGTTTATTCGCTTGAAAGAGATTACGTCTTTTGTTCCGTCAGGCCAAGTAAGCGTAAAGGTTTCGTCGTGATTCTGCGCGCCATCGAGTTCACCGAAGCGAAGAGTCCAAACCCCGGAGTAATTCACCAGTTCCAACCCTTTAATAATCGCGGGATATACTTTCGTCGGGAGAACCATCGGATAATCTTTTCCGTCGTAGTTCATCGTAATGGCATCTCCGATAAAAAGATCGCTTCCAGGATCAAGAATGTCGTTGCCCGCTTGATCTCGCGTCTGTATGAAGACTTCGACAGGCGCAACGTCAAACCAACAGGCCGTACAAAGCAGAAAAGCAAATAATACTACGAGTGAGATTCGTATTAAGTGCATAATTATATTATCTTCAATAGGTTATTATTCGATACAATAATTGATGTATAACTTGTCTTATTTCAACCCAATCCGGCTCTTGTCGGGCGCGTTGGGCGTGCCGGGCAGTTCGGGCCAATTCTTGAGCTCCGCCTTCAGCACTTCGATCGCCTTGTCGAGCTGGGCGTCCTTGCCCACATAGTCCTCGAACGGATTGATGTCGATGTCAATGTCCGGATCCACGCCGTGTCCTTCGATGATCCACT
>JAEEGJ010003485.1_pt1 | contig 60270 bp, 51 predicted proteins | sample 8958761 | NCBI WGS metagenome assembly JAEEGJ01 (sample SAMN16246546, study PRJNA631951) | gut metagenome | biome: gut microbiome; feature: rumen; material: RS-attached | host: Bos | place: Iran: Karaj | collected 2018-10 | reverse complement strand
CAATCAAATGAATTGGAAATGTTGAACTACGAATTGGTTTACAAGTTCAAGCAAACACCTGACGGCAGTATCGTTCGTATCGTTGAATGGTGGAATATTAAAGGGCCGGAACCGGCATTGGAGAAGACCGATGTCACCGTCATCAAAGGTCGGCCATACGTAAGGTGCAAGTCTGAGAAACAGAAACGTTTCAAGAAAGTGCTCGTGGAAGCCTATTTGGCTTGTTTCTTTGATAGTTTCAGACCTTACAGAGAAGAGGAAGAGGAAGAAACGGTGAAGCCAATCGAAGCATCGCCCAAGAAGGAGTGCTTCTGGCCGAAACAACATAACCCCTCGTTGCGCGAGATGACGTACCGTAGTAATAAACAACGCTTTACAGTAAGAAACAATACAAGAAAGGAGTAATACCATTGCAATGATTATCAACAACATGTTAAGGCTGGATTCTCCGCAAGGGGTCCGGCCTTTTTTTATTTGTGTCAATTCGTTAAATTCGTGTTCCGTTAAAAAAAATTCTTCGTGTGAAAGAAAATTTGTATCTTTGCAAATTGGATTAAAAGTATAGTTTTGTATCAAAAAATCAAATATATAGCTATATGTCAGTATTTAAAGACAAAACCCTCCTCATCACCGGAGGCACAGGCAGCTTCGGCAACGCGGTGCTGAACCGCTTCCTTAGAACCGATATTGGCGAAATTCGCATCTTCAGCCGCGACGAGAAGAAGCAAGACGACATGCGCCACGACTTTCAGGCCCGTATGCCCGAAGTGGCCAACAAAATCAAGTTCTACATTGGCGACGTGCGCAACAAGAGCACGCTGAAATACGCCATGAAGGGCGTTGACTATGTGTTTCACGCCGCCGCGCTGAAGCAGGTGCCCTCCTGCGAGTTTTTCCCCATGGAGGCAGTGCAGACCAATATTATCGGCACGGATCACGTGATTACCGCCGCGGTTGAGGCGAAGGTTCAGCGCATGGTTTTCCTCTCCACCGACAAGGCGGCATACCCCATCAATACCATGGGCATGACAAAGGCCGTGGGAGAGAAGGTCGTTCAGGCCAGGGCGCAAATGGCCTTTGAACGCGCCGGAACGGTTCTTTGCTGCACGCGCTACGGAAACGTCATGTGCTCCAGAGGCTCTGTGATCCCGCTCTTTATCGACCAGATCAAGCGGAAGGCTCCGATCACGATTACAGACCCCAACATGACCCGCTTCCTGATGAATCTGGATGAGGCGGTGGAGCTTGTAGCCTTTGCCTTTGAACACGCCGAACCCGGCGACCTGTTTGTCCAGAAGGCAGACGCTTCGACCATCGGGGATCTGGCCAGGGGCGTTATGAAGGTGTTCGGCGAGACGGAATGCAAGATCATCGGCAGCAGGCACGGAGAGAAGCTCTACGAAACCCTGGTTACCCGGGAGGAAATGCTGCGTTCCGTGGATATGGGCAATTACTATCGCATTGCACCCGACGCCCGGGGCTTGAACTATGATAAGTTCTACGTGCAGGGCACTATGACTACGGAAGGCGAAGAGGCCTATACCAGCCATAACACCACCCGCCTCGACGTGGACGGCGTGGTGAAAAAAATCATGAGCACGGACTATGTGCGGGAGGAGCTGGAAGGCCGGCCCCACATTGTCGAGGCATAAGGAGCTCGTCTGGGCGGATCGTTTTGCTGAACACAGATAGGAGAGGGCCGCGTTATGAATGCGAAGTGGAAAGAAAACGGCAGGATCAAGCTGATGATTATCGTGGGCACTCGCCCGGAAATCATTCGCCTGTCGGCTGTAATCAAAAAATGCAGAAAGTATTTTGATACGATCCTGGTCCACACCGGCCAGAACTACGACTACAATTTGAACGGTGTGTTTTTCAAGGATCTCGGTCTTGTGCCCCCGGAGCTTTACCTGGACGCCGTCGGCGCGGACCTGGGCGAAACCATGGGGAACATTATCGCCGAAAGCTATAAAGCTATGGTTGAACTGAAACCGGACGCCGTGCTGGTGCTTGGCGACACCAACTCCTGCCTGTCCGTGATCGGTGCAAAGCGGCTTCATATCCCGATCTTCCACATGGAAGCCGGAAACCGCTGCAAGGATGAGTGCCTGCCGGAGGAGACGAATCGCAGAATAGTTGACATAATCTCGGACGTAAACCTTGCGTATTCCGAGCATGCCCGGCGCTATCTGGCGGACTGCGGCCTGCCGAAGGAGCGCACCTACGTGACGGGATCTCCCATGGCGGAGGTTTTGAGCGAGAATCTGGAAGCGATTCAGGCGTCCGATATCCACGCCCGCCTGGGCTTGGAGAAGGGGAAGTATATCCTTCTTTCCGCCCATCGGGAGGAAAACATCGATACGGAAAAGAATTTCACCAGCCTGTTCACGGCGATCAACAGGATGGCCGGGCAATACGATATGCCGATCCTCTATTCCTGCCATCCCCGTTCCCGCAAACGGCTGGAGGCGTCGGGATTCCAGCTGGATCAGCGGGTGATTCAGCATGAGCCCCTGGGCTTCCACGATTACAACTGCCTGCAAATGAACGCGTTTTGCGTCGTCTCGGATTCCGGCACCCTGCCGGAGGAGGCCAGCTTTTTCACAAGCATCGGTCATCCCATTCCCGCCGTGTGCATCCGTACCTCCACGGAGCGCCCGGAAGCGCTGGACAAGGGCTGCTTCATCCTCTCCGGCATTGACACAAAGGGACTGCTCCAGGCGGTCGACACGGCAGTGGAAATGGTCAGGGAGGAAAAGAACGGCGGAGCCCTTCCGGTTCCGGATTACGTGGATACCAACGTGTCTGACAAGGTCGTAAAGATCATCCAGAGCTATGTGGGTGTGGTCAATAAGATGGTTTGGAGAAAAGTCCTATGAATGTGCTTGTAACCGGCGCCAGGGGCTTTGTGGGCCGCAATCTGGTGGAAAACCTGAAGAACATCCGGGACGGCAAGAACCGCACGCGCCCGAACATTCATATTGACGCCATTTATGAATACGATCTGGAAAATACGCCGGAGGAGCTGAACCGCTATTGCGCGGACTGCGATTTTGTGTTCAACCTTGCGGGCGTCAACCGCCCGAAGGACCCGCGGGAATTCCGGGAGGGCAATTTCGGCTTCGCTTCCACGCTGCTGGATACGCTGAAACGGCATGGGAACCGGGCACCGTTGATGCTTTCCTCGTCCCTCCAGGCGACCCTGTCCGGGCGCTTTGGGACCAGCGAATATGGGCTTTCCAAACGGGACGGAGAGGAGCTATTCTTCCGCTATGGGGAGGAGACCGGCGCAAAGGTATATGTCTACCGATTTCCCAACCTTGTTGGGAAGTGGGTCCGCCCCAACTACAACTCCGCGGTCGGCACCTTCTGCCATAACATCGCGAACGATCTGCCGATCACGGTCAACGACCCCGGCGTTGTGCTGGAAATGCTCTTCATTGACGATTTGCTTGAGGAGATGTACGATGCGATGGAGGGTCATCCCCACCGGGCAGAGTATCCGAAGACCGGAGAAATCATTGACGGCGTGGAATATGACGGGCTGACGCCCCGGCCCAAGGCTGACGGCCGCTATTGTTGCGCGCCGATTACGCACAAGGCGTCTTTGGGCCGTATTGTCGAGCTGCTCCGCAGCTTTCACGATCAGCCCCAGAGCCTGGTCATGCCCGCGATCCCCGACGGCAGCTTTGAGAAAAAGCTCTACTCCATGTACCTGAGCTACCTGCCCAAGGAGAAAGTGGCCTTTGATTTGAAGATGAACTGCGACGCCCGGGGCAGCTTTACGGAGCTCTTGAAGACGGCGGATCACGGGCAATTCTCCGTGAATATTTCCAAGCCGGGAATTACCAAGGGCCAGCATTGGCACAACTCCAAATGGGAGTTCTTCATTGTGGTTTCCGGGCACGGTCTGATCCAGGAGCGGAGGATCGGAACGGACGAGGTGCTGGAGTTTGAAGTAAGCGGCGAAAGGATTCAGGCGGTTCACATGCTGCCGGGTTATACCCACAACATCGTCAACCTCTCTGACACGGAGAACCTTGTCACAGTCATGTGGGCGAACGAGATATTTGACCCGAAAAACCCGGATACGTTTGGGGAGAAAGTATAAATTGATATGGAAAAAGAAAGAATTTGCTTATCGAACAAAAGCGTGTTTGTCACCGGCGCAGCCGGATTTATCGGGGCTTGTGTCGTGCAACAATTGCTGCTGCTCGACGGTCAAATCACGATCGTCGGCATAGACAACATGAACGACTATTACGATCCGTCGCTGAAGGAGTACCGCCTTGCGAAACTGAACGAGCGCGCAAAGAACAGCAGGAGTAAGTTTGTGTTTTACAAGGGCAGCATTGCGGACAAAGGGCTGATCGACAAGTTATTCGCGGAATACAAGTTCGATATTGTCGTGAATCTCGCGGCGCAGGCGGGTGTGCGGTATTCCATTGATCATCCGGATGTGTACATCGAATCGAACATCATCGGTTTTTATAACATCCTGGAAGCCTGCCGGCATTCCTGCGACCACGGCGCGAAGGGCGTGGAGCATTTGGTGTACGCCTCCTCCTCCTCAGTTTACGGCGGCAACAAAAAGGTTCCCTTCAGCACCGAGGATCCCGTGGACAACCCGGTGTCTCTCTATGCCGCGACCAAGAAGTCGAACGAGCTGCTGGCCCACGCGTACAGCAAGCTTTACAACATCCCATCCACCGGCCTGCGCTTTTTCACGGTCTACGGTCCCGCCGGACGTCCCGATATGTTCTATTTTTCGGCGACGCAGAAGCTGCTGCGCGGCGAGACGATCAGAATTTTCAACTACGGCGACTGCAAGCGCGATTTTACCTATGTGGACGATATTGTCGAGGGCGTAATCCGCGTGATGCAGGGCGCGCCCAAGCGTGCCACAGGGGAAGACGGCCTGCCCATCCCACCCTACGCGATCTACAACATCGGCGGCGGACAGCCGGAAAACCTGCTGGATTTTATCAACGTCCTGCAGGAGGAACTGGTTCGCGCCCAGGTGCTTCCCGCCGATTTTGATTTTGACGCCCACAAAGAGCTCGCGCCGATGCAGCCGGGCGACGTGCCGGTCACTTACGCCGACGCGACCGCGCTGGAGCGCGATTTTGGCTTTACGCCGAAAATCGGGATCAGAGAGGGCTTGCGAAAATTCGCCGAATGGTATAAAGACTATTACAAAGTGTGAGGGAAAAACGATGAATATTGCAGTTGCGGGGACCGGATACGTCGGGCTGTCGCTCGCTGTTTTGCTCGCACAGCACAACCATGTCGTGGCGGTGGACGTCATTCCGGAAAAAGTTGAAAAGCTGAACAACTACGTCTCGCCCATCCGGGACGAGTACATCGAAAAATATCTCTCTGAGGCAAAGGCCGGAACGCGCGAGCTGGATTTGACCGCAACGCTCGACGGAGAAGCGGCGTATCGTGACGCCGAATTCATCGTCATCGCGGCGCCGACCAACTATGATCCGCAAAAGAACTTCTTTGACTGCTCCGCGGTGGAAGCGGTGATTGAACTCGCCCTGAAGGTCAATCCGAACGCGATGATGGTCATCAAATCGACGATTCCGGTGGGATATACCAAGTCGGTGCGCGAGAAGTACAACTGCGACAGGATTCTCTTCAGCCCGGAGTTTCTCCGCGAGAGCAAGGCACTCTACGACAACCTCTACCCGAGCCGTATCATCGTCGGCTGCGACGAGGGGACAAAAGCGCCGGCGCAGAGCTTTGCGAAGCTCTTGCAGGCGGGCGCGATGAAGGAAAAGATCGACACGCTCTTCATGGGCTTCACCGAGGCGGAGGCGGTCAAGCTCTTTGCCAATACATACCTCGCTCTGCGCGTGTGCTACTTCAATGAGCTCGACACCTATGCCGAGATGAAGGGGCTTGACACCAAGTCCATCATTGAAGGCGTCGGTCTCGATCCGCGAATCGGAAACCACTACAACAACCCGAGCTTCGGCTACGGCGGATACTGTCTGCCGAAGGATACGAAGCAGCTGCTTGCCAACTATAACGACGTGCCGCAGAACATGATGACGGCAATCGTCGAGAGCAACCGAACCAGAAAAGACTTTATCGCGGATCGAGTCCTGGAGATTGCGGGAGCGTACAGGAGCTCTGAAGCATATTGTGCAGAAAGAGAATGTGAAGTTGTGATCGGCGTCTACAGACTTACAATGAAAACAAACAGCGATAACTTCCGTCAATCGTCGATTCAAGGGGTTATGAAGCGGGTGAAAGCAAAAGGCGCTGTGGTCATTATCTATGAACCGACCCTTGAAGACGGTATGACGTTTTTTGGAAGCAAGATTGTGAACAACCTGGATGAATTCAAACAGCGCAGTCGATGCATCATTGCGAATCGATATGACTCCTGCCTGGACGACGTGAAAGAGAAGGTATATACAAGAGATTTGTATCAGAGAGACTGATTGGGCGATTGCAGCGCCTGAATGAAAATGGATTTGTCGAAAAATAAAACGTATCTTGAAGTGTTCCGCCTGTTGAGAGCCGCGCTGTTCCCCGCTGACGGGGAACAGCCGCAGCATTTGGAGGACTGGAACGCTGTGTTCCGGGAGATGCAGGCGCAGTCGGTGGCTGCGCTTCCTTACGCGTGGCTGAAAGAACAGAGGGAGCGTGAGCCGGAAGTTTATTCTGCCTGGCTTACTCGCTGCCTGCAATCACAGGCGCGATGGGTAAAGGTGATGAGCGGGCAGTCCCAGCTGCTTGCGCTTCTGGAAGAAAATGGGATCGAGTGCGTGATTCTGAAGGGCGCTGCGGCGGCGATGGCCTACCCGAATCCGTCGCTTCGTCAGATGGGGGACGTGGACTTCCTGGTAAGGCGCTCCGACAGAGACCGGGCCGCAGCCATTCTGGAGGAAAACGGCTACAGTCTGGAGCACGAGAAGGATGAGAAATCGCACCACTACGGATATACCAAGGGCGGGATCAGCTTTGAGCTCCACTGGCGGATCGGGGTTGTTCACGATTCGAACGAAAAGCTGCTGTCGCTGTTTGAAGAGGGAATCGCCAGGAGAGAAATCAGAGAAACGGGCGCGTTTTCCTTTCCCGTTCTCCCGGTGGAACTCAACGGACTGGCGCTGGTTTTTCATATCAATCAGCATCTGCGAAGCGGGCTTGGGCTGCGGCAGATTATTGACTGGATGATGTACGTCGATCAGCTTTCCGATGCGGCGGGCGTCTGGACGGAAAAGCTCCGGCCGCTGCTGCGGGAGACCGGCATGGAAAAGCTGGCCCTGTGCGTAAGCGTCATGTGTCAGCGCTTCCTTGGATTGCCAAAGACCCTGGATGGGTGTGAAACGGTTGACCCGGCGGTTTGCGGCGAGCTGATGAGTTACATCATGGAAAAGGGCAACTTCGGGCGCAAAAGCGGTAAGACAGGGAAAATTTCTTCCGTGTATCTGGATATGTCCAACCCGTTTCGAGTCATCAAGCGCCTCCAGAAGGGCGGAATGACCAGATGGAAGGCGGCGAAAAAGCACCGGATTCTTCGCCCCTTTGCCTGGGCCTATCAGGCCGGATCAATCCGCAGAGAACTGAAAAGAAACCACATAAGCGCCAAAGAGATGTCGAATCAACACGCGCAGGGCGTCAGGCAGCGGGAGCTGATGAAGGCCTTGGGTTTGGATGTTGAGCGAAGTATAGGAGCGCGAACCAGCTGACACAGGGTTTTCCCCGGGCTTTGCCGGGGAGCCATCCGGAAGAGGCAGATGAGGGATTAATAAGCAGCAGGCATTTTAAAAATTGGCATAAAACAGAAGAAAGGGCGCTTCCAATGAGCAAGAAAGCAAAGTTTTTCGCCGTTTCCAACGCGCACCTCGATACCCAGTGGAACTGGACGATTGTGGACACCATCCGGGACTGCATCAAAAACACCATGGACTACAACTTCCCGCTGTTCCGGAAATACCCCTTCTACGAGTTCAACTTTGAGGGCGCTTTCCGCTACAAGCTGATGCAGGAATACTATCCTGCAAAATACAAGCAGGTCAAGAAATACGTCAAAGAGGGCAGATGGCACCCGGTGGGCGCCGCCTGGGACGCCATGGACGTGAACGTACCCTCCGGCGAAGCCCTGATGCGCCAGATTCTGATCGGCAACAACTGGTTTGAACAGGAATTCGGCGTGATTTCCAAGGACATCTTTCTGCCCGACTGCTTCGGCTTTCGGGCGTCGCTGCCCTCCATCGAAGCCCACATGGGCCTGATGGGCTTCTCGACCCAGAAGCTGGCCTGGGGGGCAGGAGCGCCGCTGCTTGCCCCCGACGGCAGGGTCCTGCCGCCTGTGCCGAACAGCGAGCTGCCCCGGCTGGACCTGGGCAGATGGATCGGTCCCGACGGCAAGGGCGTGTTCGTATCGCTGCAGGGCGGCAACTACACCTACAATTTTGACAACCACAACGACGAGCGCCCCATCCAGACGCGAAGGGAGATTGCCGAGGCCATCGCCCATAACGAAAAATATTCGGGCGTTGCCAGGCGCATGATGTACTACGGCACCGGCGACTACGGCGGCGCGCCCTCCGACGGCTCTGCCCGTCTCTTGCAGGCGGCGGCAGACAGCGCTGGGGATTTCGACGTGATCGCGGCCACGCCCACCGACGTGTACGAAGGGCTGACGGAGGAGGAGATCGCGGGACTGCCTGTGTATCAGGGGGCTCTGCTCATTCCCCACGGCTATGGGGCCATGACCAGCCATACCGCGATGAAGCGTCTCAACCGGAGAAACGAGCGTCTGGCGGACCGCACCGAGCGGGCGGCCAGCGCGGCCAAGTACCTGGCGGGGGAAGCCTATCCCAAGAAACGGCTGAATGAGGGCTGGAAGACCTTCCTGTGGCACCAGTTCCACGACGATCTCACCGGCACCTCCATCGCCTCCGCCTACCGCTATTCCCACAACGATGAGCTGCTGGCCGCCAACATCTTCGCGGGCGAGCTGCAAAACGCCCTTTCCGTCGTGGAGCGAAAGCTGGACACCCGGGGCAAGGGACAGCCCTACGTGGTTTACAATCCCTCTGCCTTCTCCCGCTGCGAAACGGTCCGGCTGCCCTACGACGGCAAGAACGGCTGCGTGTATCTGGAGGGCAAGCGGCTGCCTACGGCAGGGGAGAAGGGCTGCGTTATCTTCCGGACGCCACTGGCTCCGGCCTCCTTCACAGTGGTCCACGTCCGCGAAGAACGGCACAGAGCGGCGTCCTCCCTGAAGGTCGGCTCCAGCATTCTGGAGAATGACTTTCTGCGAGTGCGGGTCAGCCGTTCGGGGGAAGTCCGCTCCATCTTCGACAAGAAGCTGAACCGTGAGCTGCTCAGCGCGCCGATTGCGTTTGAAATCTATCCTGACACCAGCACGGTCTGGCCCGCATGGGAATACAACTTCGAGGATCTGAAGAAACGGCCCAAGCAGCTTCCGAGGGAGGCCGAGATCGAAGTGATTGATCGGCGGCCGGTGTACGTGGCCCTGAAAATCACCAAAAAGTATCAGGAAAGCGTGTTTGAAACCACCGTGACCCTGGCTGAGGGTGCTTCCGCCCTGCGATTTGACAACCGGGTGCGCTGGTACGAGCGGGCGTCCAACCTCTTTGTGCGCTTCCCGCTGACAGCGGCCAGCGACACGGCCGTCTTTGACGCCGATCCCGGGGCGGTCAAGGGCGGAATCACGGATTCCTACCCCTACTTCATGCACAACGTCCATGAGTGGGCGGACCAGCAGGACGAGAGCGGAAGCTTCGGCGTGCTGATTGCCAATGACTGCAAATACGGAATGACCAAACAGGACAGAAACACCCTGTCCCTGGCCCTGATCCACACCCCGAAGGGCTCCTATCAGCCGGCGTCCGGCCAGGACTTCCAGGACTTCGGCCTCAACCTCTTCTCCTATACGATCCAAGGGTACGGCACGGCCCGGGGGGAGGCCCTGCGGGGCGCGGAAGCCCTCAATCTGCCGGTTTCCTGCGTCAAGGCCGAGACCCACAAGGGCGCCCGCAAAAGCCTGTCCTTCCTGGAACTGGAAGGGAGCGGCGCTCAGCTTACCGCCTGCAAGGAGGAAGAAAAGGGTTCTCTGCTCATCCTGCGGGTCAAGGAGACAGAAGGAAAAGCCCAGCGGGGCTTGCGTATCAAGCTGCCGCTGAACCGGGTGAAGAAGGTCTACGCGTGCGACGGTTATGAGCGGATCAGCCGGGAAATGCAGTGGGACGAAACCGGATTCCGCTTTGATCTCGACGCCTTTGCCGTGGCGTCCTTCGCGCTGGAAGTGGAAAAGACGCTCTGCCGCGGCACCCGAGACATCAGGATTCCTCTTCCTGTCAACGAAAAGATATTCACCCGGCGCGGCGAAAAGCTGGCCGCCGCCCGCTGCGCCCTGCCGGCGGAGCTCTTTGCGGAAACGGTCAGCGCCAACGGCGTCAGCTACCGGCTGAGCCGGGGCGAGAAGGACGTGCTGAAGGCCGCCGGACAGCGGATTACTCTGCCGGAGCCCAGGAAATATCTGCGCATCCTGGCCGCCGCCCGCAGTGATCGCAAGCCCTTCTCCTTCCTCGTGGGAAAGAACACCGTCACGTTCCCGGTGGCGCCCCTCAACTGCCCGGTGGGCAGCATCGAGTCTTCGGTTGCCGGCACAGCCAACGCCGTGACGAAGGATGCCGTGGCGGTATGCTATACCCACACCCACGACGAAAATGGTGGGGACAGGCTGTACGATTTTGCGTACCTCTTTGAATATGAAATCCCCCTGGAGGGGGAAACGGAGCTCACCCTGCCGGACGACGGCGAGCTGCTCCTCTTCGCGGCCACAGCTACCGACAAGGCCCGCAGGCCGATGAGCGGTGAGGTCTATGACGACTACGGCGAGGATGACCAGCGTAGCCTGCACCGGCTGACGGTTGTGGGCTGCGACGGCAGCGGCGTCTATCCCGAAGGAGCCCTGGTGCGCATTTTCGCCCCCACCCTGACCGACGACGCCCTCTTCATGGGATTTGAAAAGAGCGACGACATCGTTTCAATAGAAGAAAACCTTGCCGTCGTCCGGGTCGGCCAAAAGAACCTCACCGTGAAGGCACGATACAAGAAGCTGGGCAAGGACCTGGCCAGAGGCAAACGCTGCCGCGCCAACCACGAGATGAGCCGCCAGGAGAGCGCGGAACACGCCCTGGACGGCAACAGCGACACCAAATGGTGCGGCACCAGAGACGAAAACGGCGTCTGCACGCTGGTGGTAGACCTGGGCAGGCCAGAGGAAATCTCCTCCTATCTGATCGTTCACGCCGGATCGAGAGAATCGAGACTCTGGAACACCGTGGACTTTGAGATCCTGACGAAGGTACGGGAGGCGGAGAAATGGTCTCCGGCGGACAGCGTTTCCGACAATCGGGAAAACCTCACCAACCGTTCCTTCCCCCCGCGCAGGGCCCGCTACGTGATGCTTCGCATCACTCAGCCCTGCCGGGACGGAGACAGCCACGCCAGAATCTACGGGTTTGAAGTCTTCCGCTGAAAGGCCCGTCCCCCGGGGAAAGGGAGCCGATTCCTGCCCCATTCACAAGAATCTATCTGCAAGCCGCGGCCACTCGGATGATTCCGAGTGGCCGCGGCTTGTGAAACGCTATGAGACGATTGCCTTTTTCAGCCGGTTCAGGGCGCCTTTTTCCAGGCGGGAGACCTGGGCCTGGGAGATGCCGATGGCGTTGGCAACCTCCACCTGGGTTTTGCCGTCGTAGTAGCGCAGAGACAGAATGTGCTTCTCCCGTTCTCCCAGAGCGGCCAGGGCGTCCCGGAGGGCCAACTCCTCTAGCCAGCGGTCGTCGTTGGCCTTGGGGTCGCTGATCTGATCCATCACCAGCAGGGGATCCCCGCTGTCGCTGTGGACGGGCTCATAGAGGGACACCGGGGCGGATACCGCGTCCATGGCCTCGCAGACCGCCGCTGTCGGCAGGTCCATGGCCTTGGCCAGCTCCTCCACCGTGGCCTCCCGGCCCAGTTCCACCATGAGCCGCTCCTTGCACTGCAAGACCCGGTAGGCCGTGTCCCGCACGGAGCGGCTCACACGGATGGGGGAGTTATCCCGCAGATACCTGCGGATCTCCCCGCAGATCATCGGTACCCCGTAGGTGGAAAATTTCACGTCCAGGTCCGGGTCAAAGTTATTGATTGCCTTCAGAAGGCCGATACAGCCTACCTGAAACAGGTCGTCCGGGTTTTCGCCCCGGCCGGAAAAGCGCTGGATCACCGACAGCACCAGCCTCAGGTTCCCCTCGATCAGCTTTTGCCGGGCCTCCCGGTCCCCGGCCCTGCTTCGGCGCAGCAGCGCCTCCGTCTCTCCCGCCTTCAAGGTCCCCAGCTTTGCGGTGTTCACCCCGCAGATTTCTACCTTTCCCTGCATGCGTTCCTCCGAGTGTTTGATTTCACCCGGTAGTATGTCCCGCCGTTGGAAAAAACATGCAGATTGTTTTCCGGCGGGCGGAAGGCGCTTTCCCGTTAGAGAAATTTATATTGCCATGGGCTTGTTTTTGTTGTAAAATAGAGCAAAAATCAGGAAAGCGGTTGCGTTTTATGACTTTTGTGGAAGCGATCAAATGCGGGAATCTGGATGAAATCCGAAAGGCGCCGAAGGCAGACCTGCACAACCATTTTGTGCTGGGGGGAAACAGGGCGTACATCCTGGGCAAAACGGGATACGCGATAGATCCCATCTCCCGGCCCCTGGGGTCCATGGGCGAAATGGACGCCTGGAGCGCCAAATACATTGGCAGCCGGTTTCAAAGCACGGAGGGACGAAGACTGCTGATTGAAGCGGCCTTTGTCCAGGCCCGAGAAGATGGAGTTAGCGTATTGGAGATCGGCGAAGACGTATGGGGGCTGGGGGAGTACTTCCACAACGATGTTTCGGAGCTGATCTACGCCTTCCTGGAGGCAAAGGACAGAATTGCCCCGGAAGTGGAATTGCGCCTGCAGATCGGCCTGTCACGGCACTGTCCCATCGATTACCTGGAGGACTGCCTGAAGCATTTTTGGGGACGCAGGGAGTTTTATTCCATTGATCTGTACGGCGACGAGCTCGCCCAGCCCATTGAGAACTTTATACCCATCTATGAGAAGGCTGGGGAAAACGGCCTGGTGCGGAAGGCCCACGTGGGAGAATGGGGAACGGCGGGGGACGTTGTAACTGCCGTCAAAGTACTGGGTCTCGATGAAGTGCAGCATGGGATTGCTGCCGCCGGGGACGATGACGCCATCGCTTTTCTTGTGGAAAATCGAGTCAGATTGAACATCACGCCATCCAGCAACGTCCTGATGGGCCGCGTGTCCGATATGGCGGCGCACCCCATTGCCCGGCTCTTCCGAAAAGGGGTGGATGTAACCGTCAATTCCGACGACGTGCTGATCTTCGATTCCGACGTTTCAAAGGAATGTCTGCGGCTGTATCAGTCAGGCTGCTTAACGGCGGAGGAATTGGACGAAATTCGATTAAACGGCTTGAGAGAGCCTGGACGGCGCTGAACCGTTTCCCCGAGTCCATACAAGAAAACCGGGCGAAAGACTGTTGCGGTCTTTCGCCCGGGGCAGTTTATCCCGGTTTACAGGGGTTCGTCGCTGAGGCTTTCGAACTCGGCGGCAACCTTTTCAAAGGTCTCCTCGTCGATGTCCTCCAGCTCGAAGTCGTCCTCGGTGGGCTTGTAGCCGTAGAGATACACGTCCTCGGAGCCGTCCAGGGCCTCCAGAGCGATGTAATCCTTGCCCTCTACGTCGAAGATTCCCATGATGCCGCAGTCAAATTCTACGCCATCGTCAAATTCCAGATGAATGATCTGGTCCTCGCTGTACTTGCCTGTCATTGTGATTCCTCCTTTTGGTGTATCGGGACGGCGCGCAGCCGTCTGTTTGTCTTTGTATCAGCGACGCGGCGGCCTGACCTCAGGCCGCCCCGCGCTGCCCTGCGGCTCCCTACGGCCGGAACATCCGGAAGGCCGTGGGCAGGGCGTACTGCTCATCCAGAGCAGCCTCGTTTGCCCAAGTGAAGCCCGCGGCCCGCTCCGCGCAGTTTACATAATAACACCGCATTTCCCACTGCACATGGGTGAAAATATGGGTTCGCTCCAGCTGCTTTTCCAGTCCCCGGGGCCGCAGACCCCAGGCAGCGGCCTGATCCAGAGCTTCCTGGGGCTCCAGCCGGCCGGGGACGTTGGGAAATTCCCAGAGACCCGCCAGCAGACCGCTGTTTTTCCGTTTCCGCAGGGCCAGAGCCCCGCCGCAGGAGAGGACGAAAACCGTCAGCCGCTCCGGGCGCCGAGCCTTTTTCTTCGCCCGGACCGGATAGGCCTGCCAGCTTCCGGCGGCATGGGCCGCACAGAAGGAAGCGGCGGGACAGGTCCCGCATTTGGGCTCCCCGTTTGGCAGACAGACCGTGGCCCCCAGCTCCATCAGAGCCTGGGTCAGCGTCCCGGCCCCTTTTGCGGGGTAGCGGGCGGCCAGCCGATCCCGCAGCTCCCGCTTTACGGCGGGCTCGTCGGTGCAGCGGCTGTCGGCACTGAGCCGGGTCAGTACCCGAAGGACGTTGCCGTCCAGGGCGGGGGTGGGCTGATCGAAGCAGATGGAGCAGATGGCCCCGGCGGTGTAATCTCCAATGCCGGGCAGGTCCCGTACGGCATGATAGTCCCGGGGAAAGACGCCCCCGTGTTCATTCATAATCACCTGGGCGGCCTTTTGCAGGTTTCGCACCCGGGCGTAGTAGCCAAGGCCCTCCCAGAGCTTGTGCAGCAGCTCCGGGTCCGCGGACGCCAGGGCGGGAACGTCCGGCAGTGCCGCCAGAAAGCGGGCGTAGTAGCCTTTTACCGCCTCCACCCGGGTCTGCTGAAGCATAATCTCCGAAAGCCAGACGTGGTAGGGCTCCCGGTTCCGCCGCCAGGGCAGGTCCCGCCGGTTGGCCCCGAACCAGTCGGGCAGTATTTCAATCAGCTGCTCCAATGCGTCCATGTGCGTCTCCTGCGGTGTAATGGCTGTGCGGAGGGCAGGGTATCGTTTCCTGACGTTCCCCGTCTCCTATTGGGTTCAGAGTCCAGGGTTCAGAGTTCAGGGCCCGCATCCCCAGTCTCCTATTGCCTATTGCCTGATGCCTGATGCCTATTGCCTATTGCCTAATATTGTAATACACAAAAAGAATTCTGTCAATTTGAAAAATAATTGATGAAATTTGTCAAAAAATGTGATATATTATTAAATAGAATGGATAGGAATATCCGGGAAGGGGAGACCACCATGAAGCTCAACTACAAGCGTACGGTCTTTGTCGGCTTTGCTTTTTTCCTGATCTGTGCCTTTTGGCAGGCCTACGATAACACCATTCCACTGATTCTGACCAACAAATTCGGCCTGTCTCAGACGGCTTCCGGCGTGGTTATGGCGCTGGATAATATTCTGGCTCTGTTCATGCTGCCCCTCTTCGGCGCGATTTCCGACAAGTGCCGCCATCGGCTGGGCCGCAGGACCCCCTTTATTTTGGTGGGCACGATCGTGGCTGCCGTTGCCTTCGTCGGTCTGACCTTCGCGGACAATATGCAGCTCAAGCAGATCGAAAAGGTCTCCAAGATCGACGATCCCGCCGCCCTGACGGAGATCTACATCCAGGAAAAGGACTCTGAGCTCCAGACTCCGGACGGTGACAAGTTCACCCTTTCCACCGCATTTTCTGAGGCGGAATTCGTTGAGATTCGCAGCCAGATTACCAGTGAGGAAGGGAAAACCATCACCAATCCGAACTACACCAACTACGTGGTCCCCGCCCGGCAGGCCTACGCATGGAGCGTGACCAGAGACGGCTCCGCGCCCTTGATTATCTTTATGGTTCTGCTGCTGATGGTCCTGGTCTCTATGGCCACTTTCCGCAGCCCCGCCGTGGCCTTGATGCCGGACGTGACCATCAAGCCCCTGCGCTCCAAGGCCAACGCCGTCATTAATCTCATGGGCAGCGCCGGCGGTATTCTGGTGTTGGGTCTGGGCATGGTCTTTGCCACCAGCGCGGTGCGCAACTCGCTGATGAGCTACACCGTATATTTCTCCGTTATTGCGGGCATTATGCTCCTGGCCCTGCTGATCTTCAAGTTGAAGGTGAAGGAGCCGAAGTTCGTGGAGGAAATGCAGGCCGAAAGCAAGCGCTATGGCATCGATGAGGGAGAGGCCGACGGCTCCGGCTCCCGGAAGCTTTCCAGGGAGGAACGGAAATCCCTGGCCTTCCTGCTGGCCTCCATCGTCCTGTGGTTTATGGGTTACAATGCCGTGACTTCCAAGTATTCCGTCTACGCCAGCAATATTCTGCACAAGGACTACAACCTGACCCTGATTATTGCGCAGGCAGCCGCCATTATCGCCTATCTGCCTGTGGGTATGGTGGCCTCCAGGGTGGGCCGGAAAAAGACCATCCTGGCGGGCGTTGTGATGCTCACCGCGGCCTTCGCGGTGGCCTGCTTCCTCCGGGAATCCAGCCCCACCATGTTGATGAACGCCATGTTCGCCCTGGCGGGCATCGGCTGGGCCACTATCAACGTCAACTCCTTTCCCATGGTGGTGGAGCTCTGCAAGGGCGGCAACGTGGGCAAGTATACCGGCTTCTACTACACCGCCTCCATGGCGGCCCAGACCGTGACGCCTATGATCTCCGGCTTCTTCATGGATCAGTTTGGCATGACCACGCTCTTCCCCTACGCCGCCGTGTTTGCGGCCCTGGCCTTTGGAACCATGCTCTTTGTCATGCACGGCGATAACAAACCCGTTGCGAAAAAGGGCCTGGAGGCCCTGGATGTGGAGGATTGACCAATGCTGAAAGTTTTGTTGATTCTGGATCTGATTGCTCTGCTGTTCGTGGGCCTGTTTGTACTCAGCATGAAAGCCAGACGCCGCTCCGTGAATGGATTCCACGGCAAGCTTGGTACATACTACTATGCCCACCGGGGTCTGCACGCCATCCACGCCGGGATCCCCGAGAATTCCCTCCGGGCCTTCCGCCTGGCCGCCAACAACGGCTACGCCGCGGAGCTGGACGTGCGCATGAGCCGAGACGGGAACCTGGTGATTATGCACGATGAGAGCCTCAAGCGCACCACCGGCGCCAACGCCAGCGTCAGCGCTGTCACTTCTCAGGTGCTGAGTCAGCTTACTCTGGAAAATACCCGGGAAAAGGTGCCTTTCCTGGAGGACGTGCTGCCGCTCTTTTCCGGCAAGACGGCCCTGCTCATTGAGCTGAAGCCGGAAAACGGCAATCACGGGGAGCTGACCAAGAAGGTCACCGATATGCTGCGGATGTATCCCGATTTGAACTATATGATCGAGTCCTTCGATCCCAGAGTCCTGCTCTGGTTGAAAAAGCACCGCCCGGACATCATCCGGGGCCAGCTGTCCGAGAATTTTTTCAAGGACAGGAAGTGCAAGCTCAACTGGTTCATGCGCTTTGCCCTGTCCAACATGATGACAAATATCTTTACCAATCCCGATTTTGTGGCCTATAAGTACGAGGATCGGGAGGACCTGGGCCCCGGCCTGTGCCGGAAAATCTGGGGTCCCCAGTTCTTCTGGTGGGTGGTTCCCTCCCAGGAAGAGACCAACGCCCTGGTTCGGGCGGGCGATAAGATTATTTTTGAGGGATTTGCGGCAAAATAAAAAAACACTTGCAATTTTGCAAAAACCCATTATAATGATAGGCAAATAAACACCAAAGGAGAAATCGCAATGGCAAAGATCGAAAAAGACACCATTATCGGCGACGTGCTGGACATCGCGCCGGAGACCGCCCCCCTGTTTATGGCCATCGGCATGCACTGCCTGGGCTGCCCCGCTTCCCGGGGTGAGACTGTGGAAGAGGCCTGCATGGTCCATGGGGTGGATGTGGACGAGTTCCTCAAGCACCTGAACGCCTTCGACGAGGGCAAGGCCGAGTAAGACAACAGAAAGAACGGGGGCGCGGCCGCGCCCCTGTTTTTGTGAGTGAAGACAGATATGGATAACAGACAAGTTGACCTCCGGCAGAAAAAATTCCTCCGCATGACCACCGCCCCGGTCCAGGGGCTGGTGCTGCGTCTGGCGGTGCCCACCATTGCTTCCATGCTGGTGACCGCCCTGTACAACGTGGCGGACACTTTCTTCGTCAGCTCCATCGGCGGCTACGAGGGAACCTGCGCCATCGCGGCGGTATCAGTTTCCCTTTCGGTGATGGCGCTGATTCAGGCTTTGGGATTCTTTGTGGGCCAGGGCGCGGCCAACTTTATCTCCCGGGCCCTGGGACGTCACGACGTGGACAAGGCCTCCGAAATGGCGGCCACCGGCCTGTTCCTGGCGCTGAGTCTGGGTGCGCTGGTGACCCTGGCGGGGGAACTGTTCACCGCCCCGATTGCCCGGTTTTTGGGGGCGGATGAGGAATTCATCGGCCCCACGGTGGACTATTTGCGCTGGATCCTGGCGGCCGCCCCTTTGATGACCGGCTCCTTCTGCCTGAACAATCAGCTTCGCTTCCAGGGCAACGCCTTCTATGCCATGATCGGTGTGGTCAGCGGCGCCGTGCTGAACGTGGGCCTGGACCCGCTGTTCATCCACGTTCTGGGCCTGGGCGCCCAGGGCGCCTCCCTGGCTACGGCCATCAGCCAGAGCGTGGGCTTCTGCGTCCTGCTGGCGGGGACCTTCCGAGGAGACAATCTCCGGATCCAGCTCCGCCGGGTCCGAATCTCGCTGGAGAATTTGAAGTTCATTGCCCAGGGCGGCCTGCCCTCCCTGCTGCGGCAGGGCTGCGGTTCCGTGGCCGTAATGGTGCTGAACCGAACTGCGGGACAGGTGGGCGACTTGGACCCAGCCATCGGACGGGCGGCGCTGATTGCCGCCTTCGGCCTGGTCAGCAAGATTATGATGATGGTCAACAATGTGGTCATCGGTCTGGGCCAGGGCTATCAGCCCGTCTGCGGCTTCAACTACGGCGCGGGGCAGTTCAGCCGGGTCCGACAGGCCTTCTGGTTCCTGGTGAAGACCATCGCCTGCTGGTGTCTGCTGGTAATTGTGCTGGGGGAGCTGCTGGCTCCCGCGGTGGTGAATCTCTTCCCCGACGCTCAGCCCAAGGTCCGGGCCCTGGCAGCCACGATTCTGCGCTTTCAGTGCGCCGCCTTCTTTGCCAACTGCTGGGTGCTGCCCTCCAATATGACCCAGCAGACCATGGGCTGGATGTTCTCCGCCTCCGCCCTGGCCATGGCCCGGCAGGGCCTCTTCCTGGTGCCGCTGGTTTTGGTTTTGCCCGAGTTTTTCGGCCTGATCGGTCTGGAGCTGGCCCAGCCCCTCAGCGACGTGCTGACCCTCTGCCTGGCCATTCCCCTGCAAATCCGGGTGCTTCGGCACCTGTCACTGCCGGACAGACCGCTGGAGTGAATGAATTACGTATTACGCTTCGTGAGGAAGAATGAGAGATCGTGCAAATATGAAAATACCGATTTCAAGACGGCTCCTTTGCTGTGCGGAGTTGACGCCCCCCTGCGGTACGGTGGCGGACGTGGGTACGGACCACGGCTATCTGGGCATCTACCTGCTGCAAAGCGGAAAATGCGCCCATGTGATTGCCGCCGACCTGCGGGAAAAGCCCCTGGCCTCCGCGAGAGCAAACGCGGCGGAGTTTTGCGTATCCGGGCAGATGTCCTTCGTCCTGTCCGACGGTCTACATAATATTGAACCGGGCGCGTTCGATACGCTTGTTTTGGCAGGGATGGGGGGAGATCTGATCACCCGGATCCTGGCTGAGGCCCCCTGGCTGGAGGGCGGCCCCTATACCCTGATTCTCCAGCCCCAGTCTGCGGCCAATGATCTGCGCCGTTGGCTGGGGGGGCGGGGCTGGTCCATCCGCCGGGAGCGGCTGGTGCGGGACGGCCGGTTCCTCTATGCCGTTATGGAGGTTCGGCCCGGAGAGGGCAGAGCTCTGAGCCCGGGGGAGCAGTATGTTTCCCCGGCCCTGCGCCGGGCAGGGGACCCCCTCTATCCGGAATTCCTGGCCCGCGTTCGCCGGGCGCTGGAGCTGACCGTTGCGGGCATCACCCAAAGCGTCGACCCTGCCGACCTGGAGCGGGCGGAATACTACCGGGCGGCGTTGGAGGAAGTTTCAGCCATGTAAAAAGCCTTCCCCTTGGGGGAAAAGCTTTGGAAAGGAGAATAATTATGACCGTACAAACCATTCTGGACTATCTTTGGACTCTGGCGCCGGAGCGCTTCCGGATGGATTGGGACAACGTGGGCCTGCTTTTGGGACGGAAAAACGCCCCGGTGGGGGGCGTTTTGGTGGCGCTGGACGCCACGGCGGCTGTGGCTGCCGAGGCGGAGCGACTGGGCTGCCAGTTGGTTTTGACCCATCACCCGGTAATCTTCCGGGGGGACAAGCATATCACCGACGCGGACCCGCTGACGGAGCTTCACCTGATCTATCTGGAAAAGGGTATCGCCGTGATCTCCATGCACACCAACCTGGACTGCGCTCCAGGCGGCGTCAACGACGTGCTGGCGGAGCGGCTTGGTTTACATAATTTTTCTGTGTTGGAGGATGGAGAGACAGCGGGGTTGCTCCGGATGGGGGAGGTTCCGGAGACGGAGCTGCCGGCCTTTGCCGCCTTCGTCAAGGAACGGCTGGACTGCCCCGGCCTGCGGTTCGTGGACGGTGGAAAGCCTGTCCGCAAGGTGGCCGTGGGAGGCGGCGGCTGTGGGGAATTTGCTTCCCGGGCCCTGGCGGCGGGCTGCGACACCTTTGTCACCGCAGATATCAAATATCATGATTTCTGTGACGCGGCCACCCTGGGTCTGAATCTCATCGACGCGGGGCACTTCGAAACCGAGGATCCGGTCTGCGATACGCTGGCTGCCAAGCTGCGGGAGGCCTTCCCGGAGCTTCGTGTCCACCGTTCGGCTCACCGGGGCTGTATTCAATTCCTGTGAGAACATGACCTGGGTGAACATGACCGGGGCAGATGCGCACATCTGCCCCGGTCATGTTTTTGAGGGTTAGCGCAGAACCACGCTGGTCTGGCCCTCCAGGGTCAGGACGGTGCCATCCAGACTGGCGGAGCCCAGGCCCACAAAGCCGCTGACGGCGGTGAATTCCGCCAGGCCCCGGTTTGCCAGATCCGTCATAAAAGTCTCGGTGGTGGTGTTGTGGATCACCAGGCACTTCTTGCCGTTTAGTTCCGCGGTGAAGCCGCCCACGTTGGTGGCGTTGAATTTCAGAGCGCTGTACTTGCCGCCGGCAATCTCCGGGTTGGCCTTTCGCAGCAGGATCACCTGCTTGTAGTAATTGTAGAGGCTGTCCGCCTTGGAAAGCTGCTCCGCCGCGGTGCCGTCCGCCCGGGTATCGGTGGAATAGGTGGTGCCGATGGGATCCTTAACCGGGTCTCCGTCCCCCCAGACCATGGACAGGCGGCGGTTGGCGTCGGTGTTAGCCCCGCCCCGGGAGCCCCGCATGGCCAGCTCCTCGCCGTAGTAGAGGAAGGGGGAGCCTGGCCCCAGAATCAGCAGGTTGGCGGCCATCTGGGCCGCGCCGGTGCGGGTGGGCAGGAAGCCCGCGGACCGGTCGGTGTCGTGGTTGGCGATAAAGGGTACGATGGTCGCGTCCGCCCGCAGGGGGTTGACGGTGTCCAGATAGCTCTGCACGTACTCGGTGTAGCGGTTTACATCGCCCTTTTGAGCGGCAGAGGCGATATAGCCCTCCGCCAGGCACATGGAGAAGTTAAAGCAGTTCATGGCGGGGTAGTAAATCTGGGTCACGGCGTCTCCGTCCCATACCTCGCCCACGGTGTAGAGATCGGGCTTGAGGGCCCGAAGCTCGTTCAGATACCAGCTCCAGAACTCCGCGCTGGCGGCGTTGTCCCCGAAGTAGACGTATTTGGCTGCGTCGAAGCGGAAGCCGTCCACCCCCAGGTCCAGGTAGAATTTTGCCACGTCCAGCACGGCCTGGCGGACCTCCGGACTGTCGAAATTCAGTTCCGGCATGCCGCCGTCGAAGTTGCACTCATAGAAGATGTCGGTGCCGGAGAGCGGGGAGAAGCTGCGGCCCGCGGGAGCGGGCTCCCCCTGGGTGTAATAGCTGTAGAAATTGTAATAGGGATCGTCCACGGCATTGTGCTGGTGGGCCAGGGAAAAGCTGCTGAACCAGGAATTGCTTTTGCCGGTGTGATTGATGGGCAGATCCAGAATCAGCTTCACGTTCCGGCTGTGACAGAGCTCCGCCAGTTCCTTCAGGTCGTCCAGGGTGCCGAAGGAACCGTCCACCTGGTAATAGTCGTTCACGTCGTACTTGTGGTAGGAGCCGGATTTGAAGATGGGCGTCAGCCAAATGCCCTCAATGCCAAGAGATTTGCCGGAGCTGTCGTCCCCGTCGTTGAGGTAGTCCATCCGGTTGATGATGCCCCGCAGATCGCCGATGCCGTCGCCGTCGGAGTCGGAGAAGGAGCCCACGAAAATCTCATAGAAGACCCGATTGTTGTCCGCTGCGGGCTTGACGCCGGCCGGGACGGCCACCGCGTACTCTCCGGCGGGAGCGGCGGGCTCCGTGCTTTGAACGGGTTGGCCTGTTCCCGATGCCGGAGGCGTGGAAGAGGAAACCGGGGTAGTCTCACAGCCCGCGAACAGGCTCAGAAGCAGAAACAGAGCAAGGGTGAGCGCCATGGATTTTTTCATGGAAATCGCCTCCTGTGAATCATTACTTTCATTTTATCGATTATGATTCTCCCTGTCAAGACGGTTTTACATTGCAATTTGATTCTTGGAATGGTATAATCAACCGAAAGAGACCACTTTACAGGTTTACATAATACGATAGAAGGAGGGCGCTTATGCATCCCATCGTGGAGCTTTATCCGCCGGAGCGGCTGGAGCGGCTGGAGCGGCGGCGAAAACGGGTCAGACTGCTGCTGATTCTGCTGGCTGCCGCGGCGCTGGCGGTCTGTGTTGTCCTGACCTGCCGGGTGAACACCCGAAATATTTATGATATGCTGCTGGCCTGTATCTGTGTCAGCGTAGGGACTGCCTGGATCATCATCTACTTCGGCGTCTACACGGTCCGGGACGCCGGCCGGGAGCTGGAACACGCCAGGCATCTGGCGGAGGGCCCCCGGGAGTCTGTGACGGGGAAGGTCACCCTATTAAATCAGAAGGTCCGGGTTCGCAACAGCATCACCCTGCGGAAGCTCCGGGTGGAGACCGCGAAGGGAACGGTGAACCTCAACATCCATATAGACAAGGCGGAGGCCCTGCGCCGGGCCGGGGAGCGGCTGACCCTCTACACGGTCCACGGCTATGTGGCGGCCTGGCAGGAAGCGGAACAGGAGGCGGGCCATGCGGATTCTTAAAAACATCTGGGCCCAGCTCCACCGATTCGTCTTCTGGGCCCTGATTCTCTCCCTGCTTTGGGCCTGGATCTATACCTTCGTGGGGGATACCTCCCGGGAGAAAAAAGTGATCCTCTATGTGGACGCCTACGCCCTGGATCAGCGGGGGTTGGGCCTGCGGCTGGAGGAGGAATGCCTCCCCGCCGGAATCAAAATGATCCAGGTGCGGAGCTTCGGCTACAGCTTCCTGGGCACGGAGCTGGAGGGAGACCTCTATCTGATGAAGGCATCCATTCTGGAATCGACCCTTACCGACACCCCCGGCACCCTGGCTGCCCTGCCCCTGCCGGAGGGAATGCGGGGCTATGAGCGGGAAGGGAAGTGTTGGGGCATTCTGGCCTTCGACCCCGAAACCCAGCGGGGCCCTGCCATGGACTATATCCAATATGCTCCTCTGCTGAACCCGGAACAGGAGGCATATTATCTCTGCATTGATGCCGACGGTCCCCATTTTTCCGGCAATCAAGGCGCGGTGGACAACGCGGCCTGGGAAGTGGGTCTGGCGCTTTTACAATTGACAAGTGACAGGTGACAATTGACAATCGTAGGGACAAGCATTGCTTGTCCGCCTGCCGCTGCTTTCACCAGCCTCCGGGGTTCAGAGTTCAGGATTCAGAGCCTTTAGCGCGGGCCTTAACTGCGCGTCGCTGCCCGCCATGCGTGAAATATGAAAAGGAGATTTGAAATGAAAAGACTGTCTGTTTTCGTTTTGGCCCTTCTGCTGTTGACCGGCTGCGCCAATCCGGCGCCGGGCGGAACGACCGGAGCGCCGGAGACCACCGGCGCCGGGAAGATCGCCGCCTCCGTGGCGGCGGTGGAAAATCCGCCCGTGATCGAGAAAAGGGACCTGGCCCCAAAGGAGGCCCTGACGGGCTGCCCCCTCTACGTCAACGCTGTGGAGGGACTGCCGGAGGACTTCATCTTCGGCATGGACGCCTCCCAGGTTCCTGCCCTGGAACGGAGCGGGGTGAAATACTACGACCGGGACGGCGCGGAGCGGGACGTCTTTGAGATTCTGGCTGCCAATGGGGTCAATTACATCCGGGTCCGGGTCTGGAACGACCCCTTTGACGCCCAAGGCCGCGGCTACGGCGGCGGCAACTGCAACGTGGACACCGCCTTGGAGATCGGCAAGCGGGCCACCGCCTGCGGCATGAGACTGCTGGTGGATTTCCACTACTCCGACTTCTGGGCCGACCCCGGCAAGCAGATGGTTCCCAAGGCCTGGAAGGATTACGACCTGGCGACCAAGGCGGCGGCCCTGGAGGCCTACACCCACGACGTGCTGATGACCCTGCGGAATGGGGGCGTGGACGTGGGCATGGTCCAGGTGGGCAACGAGACCAACGGCGCCCTCTGCGGGGAGAAGGACTGGTCCGACATTGTAAAGCTGATGGCGGCGGGCTCCCGGGCCGTCCGGGACGTCTTCCCCCAGGCCAAGGTGGCGGTCCACTTTGCCAATCCCGAGCGGGGCGACTATCTCAACTACGCCTCCACGCTGAAGATCTTCGAGCTGGACTACGACGTCTTCGGCTCCTCCTATTACCCCTACTGGCACGGGAGCCTGGACAACCTGACCCAGACTTTGGAGAAGATTCGCAAGAGCTACGGCAAGGACGTGATGGTGCTGGAGACCTCCTACGCCTGGACGGCGGAGGACTTTGACTTCTCCGGCAACACCATTTCCGAGTCCAGCGAGAAGCCCTATCCCTATACCCAGCAGGGGCAGGTGAACAGCCTTCGGGACGTGACCCAGGCGGTGCAGAAGGCCGGCGGCATCGGCGTGTGCTATTGGGAGGGAGCCTGGATCGGCGTGGGCGGCGTGTCCAAGGAGGAAAATCAGAAGCTTTGGGAGCAGTACGGCTCCGGCTGGGCCTCCTCTTACGCGGCGGAATACGATCCCGAGGACGCGGGCAAGTGGTACGGCGGCTGCGCCGTGGAGAACCAGAGTTTCTTCGATCCCCAGGGCAGGGTTCTGGACAGCCTCATGGCCTTCAACCTGATCCGTTATGGAAACGGAGAGGTTCCGCTCAAAATCGAGGCGGTGGAGGACGCGGAGCTGCGGGCGAAGGCAGGGGAAGACCTTGTTCTGCCCGAGACCGTAAACGTGGTTATGACGGACAACAGCCGACAGGCGGCGCCCGTGCACTGGAATGCGGACCCGGTGGAGCTCAAGCTGCTGACGCCAGGGACCTATGAGATCAACGGCGTGACCGACGCCGGCCTGCCCGCCAAGCTGACGCTGATCCTGGAAGGGGAGAACCTCCTGCTTAATCCGTCCCTTGAGACCGGTGTTGACGATCCCTGGGTCGCGGAAAACGTCGGCGGCTGCCAGCAGCTGAACATCGAGGAAAAGACCGGGGACTCCAGAACCGGCGACTGGCATTACCATTTCTGGTCTCCCGATGCCGACAAGGCGGAGTTTACCCTGGAGCAAAGCCCCGCGGGACTGGAAACCGGGGTCTACGATTTCAGCATCTGGATCATGGGCGGCGACTGCGGCGAGGCCGAGGTCTACGCCTACGCGAAGCTTGACGGCGAGATTGTCGCCACGGCCCCCATGGAGATCACGTCCTGGAACGAGTGGCACGAAGGCGCCGTGACCGGCATCGAATACACTGAGGGCCAGACCCTGACCGTGGGCATCTACGTGAAGGCTCCCGCCGCGGGAGCATGGGGCAAGATCGACGACGCCAGACTTTCCAGGCAGTAAAACACGAGAAAAGGAAAAAACATACCGTATTTCTGCATGAATACCCGCAAGAATTCCACATTCGATTGAAAATATGTAAATTATTTGGAAATAATTATAGACATTCCGAAAGGAAAGTAGTATAATTACTGCAATGATTGGGGAACAACCTACCAATCACTGCGCTCCGCTCTGCGGGGCAGAATTATCTTCAAGGAGGAAAAACGATGAATTTTAAGAGAATCGCAGCAATGCTGCTGGCGGTTGTGATGGTTTTCGCCCTTGTTGCCTGCAACGACACCACCGACGAGACCAAAACCCCCACCGGCGGCAACGACACCACCCCCGCCACCCAGGGCAACCAGGGCGGCAGCGAACTGGCCGGCACCTACGAGATCAAGGTCTGGTGTGCCGAGAAGATGGTGGACCTGACCACCAACCAGATCAAGGCTTTCAATGAGAAGAACACCGACGGCATCGTCATCAAGGCTACCGTGCAGAACGTGAGCGAGGGCGAGGCCGCTACCCAGATGATCACCGACGTGGACGCCGGCGGCGATCTGTTCTGCTTCGCTGATGACCAGTTCGCCCGCCTTGTCCAGGCTGGCGCTCTGTCCAAGCTGGGCACTCAGGCCTCCGAGTTCGTCACCAAGAACAATGATGCCGGCGCCGTCAAGGCTGCCACCATCAACGGTGAGATCTATGCCTACCCCATGACCGCGGACAACACCTACTTCATGTACTACGACAAGACCGTCATCACCGACCCCACCAGCATGGACAAGATCATCGCTGACTGTGAGGCCGCTGACAAGCAGCTCTGCTTTGACGTGGGCAACGGCTGGTATCTGGCCTCCTACTTCTTCGGCGCCGGCTGCTCCTCTGACTGGTCCACCGACAAGGACGGCCACTGGGTCGTCAACGACACCTTCAACAGCGACGAAGGCCTCATTGCCATGAAGGGCATGAACAAGCTGATGTCCTCCCCCAAGTTTGACTCCAAGAGCAACGCCGCCGAGTTCGACAACGGCGCTGCCGTGGTCGTCAGCGGCACCTGGGATTCTTCTACTGCCAAGTCCATCCTGGGCGACAAGATGGGCGTCGCCGCCCTGCCCAAGTACACCGTGGACGGCAAGGATTATGAGCTGGGCTCTTTCATGGGCTACAAGCTGGTGGGCGTCAAGCCCCAGAGCGACGCTGTCAAGGCTGCCGTTCTGCACAAGCTGGCCCAGTACCTCACCGACAAGGACGCTCAGATCGAGCGCTTCAACACCGCCGGTTGGGGCCCCTCCAACCTGGAGGCCATGAAGTCTGACGCCGTTCAGAACGATCCCGTTCTGGCCGCTGTTGCTGCCCAGGCCCAGAGAGCCGTTGTGCAGAACGTGCCCGACGGCTGGTGGAACCTGGCTGCTGCCCTGTCCGCCACCGCCAAGGAGACCGGCGACGAGGCTGCTCTGAAGGAAGCCCTGAAGACCTACAACGACGGCGTGGAGCTGCTGAAGAACCTGAAGCCCGGCCTGCTGTTCGTGGGCGCCTGGAATGGCTGGAACAACGCTGTTGTGGAGGACACCTATATCCTCTCCGGCGACGGCGACGTCCTGTCCCTGACCCTGGATGTTCCCGAGAGCGATTATATGGGCGGCCGTATCGTCAACAACGGCAAGTGGGAGTCTGACAAGGGCTACGCCCAGGTTACCACCGGCAAGGAGCTGGCCAAGGACCTCGGCGGCGACAACCCCGACAACAACATTGTCTTCGTTGAGCCCGGCACCTACAAGATCACCATCAACACCGCCAACAACGAGATCACCCTCGAGAAGGTCGGCTGATCCCATGCACGCGAATCAGATCAGAACAATGAGCTTTGACTGGAACTGATTCAGAAATCGGATTTTGGTTGGAGTCAAGCGAGCTTGGCTCCAACCAAATTTTATAAAAAGGGGCTTTGCTATGAAAAGATACACGGATATGGAGTATCTGCGCCTGTCAAAGGGGCGGAAATTCCTGTACAAAATCGCGGCTTTTTTCTGTGCGATCCCGCGCGGGCTGAAAAACTTCTTCCTCGGCATCGTCCGGGCCGTGGTGAATTTCTTCAAGTCGATCGGCCGGGAATTTGCCGATATTTTCACTACCTTCGTCAAGGGCGATTGGAAAACCAAGCTGTCCTATTTTGTGATGGGCTTCGGCAACATCGCCCGGGGCCAGATCCTCCGGGGTCTGCTGTTTTTGCTCTTTGAGGCGGTTTTCATCGTCTACATGATCGTGGCGGGAGCCAAATGGCTGAGCATGCTGCCCTCTCTCGGCAAGGTCGGCCCCCATGAGGTCTACAACCCGGTCCTCGATCAATATACCACAGAGTACGGCGACAACTCCTTCAAGATCCTGCTCTACGGCGTTCTGACCATCTTCTTTATCATCGCTTTCATTTACACCTGGCGGGTAAACATCAGGCAGAACAAGCTCTCCGAGCAGATCATCAAGTCCGGCAAGCCGCTGAAGAGCGGCAGGGACGACCTCCGCTCCCTGGTGGACGACAACTTCCACAGAACCCTGCTCGCCCTCCCTCTGACGGGCATCCTGATCTTTACGGTCATGCCCATCATCTTTATGATCCTGGTGGCCTTCACCAATTACAGCGGCATCAACGACGGCTACGCCAACAACCTCTTTACCTGGGTGGGCCTGGACAACTTCAACACCCTTCTGGCCTGGGAGGGCGCGGGCAACGTCTATTCCGCCACCTTCGGCGAGATTCTGTCCTGGACCCTGATCTGGGCCTTCTTCGCCACCTTTACCAACTATTTCCTCGGCATGTTCGTCGCCATGATGATCAACAAGAAGGGAATCCGGCTGAAAAAGCTCTGGCGTACCATTCTGGTGCTCACCATCGCGATCCCACAGTTTATCTCCCTGCTGTACGTTTCCAAGATGTTCGACAAAAACGGCATCATCAACGGCTTGCTCTCTGACCTGGGCATTATCAGCCAGAACATCGACTTCTGGGGCAGCACGGCCCACAATGCCCTCCTTCCCAGGGTCATGGTCATTGTCATCAACATCTGGATCGGCATTCCCTATCTGATGCTGATTGCCACCGGCATTCTGATGAATATTCCCGCCGATCTCTACGAATCCGCGAAGATCGACGGCGCCGGCGGCTGGAAGCAGTTCTCCAAAATCACCCTGCCCTATATGTTGTTCATTACCGGCCCCTATCTGCTCACCAGCTTTACCGGCAACATGAACAACTTTAACGTCATATACCTGCTCACCGGCGGAAAACCCATCAACGCGGCGGCTTCCTCGGCTGCCGGCTCCGCGGGCTACACAGACCTGTTGATTACCTGGCTCTTCAAGATCACCACCGGCGAGGGCGCCAAGTACTACATGGCCTCGGTTATCGGCATCCTGGTCTTTGTCGTGGTGGCAGTGATTTCCCTGGTGGTCTACAACCTGCTGCCCTCCATTAAGAACGAGGAGGATTTCCAGTGATGAGTAAACAACGTGAAGAAGCTCAGGCTGTCATGAAGCGGCACATGGGCCTGAAAGCATCCGCCAGAATCAGCAACACGGTGATCCATATCGTCCTGGTGCTGATGGCCATTATCTGGCTGGTTCCATTTGTCTGCATCGTTCTGCAATCCTTCCGCACGGAGACGAACCCTGACGGCACCAGGGTTACTTGGATGGTCCCTTATATTGTCCCGAAGAAGTGGGGCCTGGACAACTACGTTAACCTGTTCAAATCCGACTTCAAGGACTGGTATCTGAACACCTTTATCATTGCCCTGGTGGTGGCGGCGGTCCAGACCTTCATCGTCCTGTGCATGTCCTACACTCTCTCCCGCTTTCGCTTCAAGCTCCGCAAGGGCCTGATGCAGTTCATGCTGATCCTCGGCATGTTCCCCGGTATGCTCACCATGATTATCCTCTACCGGGTGTTGAAGGACCTGGGGCTCACCGAAGCCCACGCCGTGCCCGGCCTGATATTGGTCTACGTGGCATCCTCCGGCATGGGCTACTACGTCTCCAAGGGCTTCTTTGACACCATCCCCAAAACTCTGGACGAAGCCGCCCGGGTGGACGGCGCTTCCCGGGCTCAGGTCCTGTTCAAGATCATCCTGCCGCTGGCCAAGCCCATTGTGATCTATACCGTCCTCACCGCTTTCATGGCCCCCTGGGGCGACTTCGTCTTTGCCCGGTACATCGCCTTCGGCGATTCCAGCGGCATGAATGCGGCAGTGGGCCTGTGGAAATGGCTGACCCAGGATATGATCAACCTGAGGTACACCATGTTCTGCGCGGGCGGCGTTGTCGTCGCCATCCCCGTGGCGGTCCTGTTCATGTGCCTGCAAAAGTACTACGTGGAAGGTGTCACCGGCGGCGCCGTCAAGGGCTGATCCGGGATCAAGCAGAGTAAAGGAGAATCGAATATGGCAAGTGTAAAGCTGACGAAAGTTAAGAAAATTTACGATAACAAGGTTGTGGCGGTCCACGACTTTGACCTGGATATCCAGGATAAGGAATTCGTGGTCTTCGTCGGTCCCTCCGGCTGCGGCAAATCCACCACCCTGCGCATGATCGCCGGCCTGGAGGAAATCAGCGAGGGCACCGTGGAGATAGACGGTGTGGTGGTCAACGACCTCCAGCCCAAGGACCGGGACATCGCCATGGTCTTCCAGAACTACGCCCTTTATCCCCACATGACGGTGTATGACAACATCGCCTTTTCTCTCCGGCTGCGGAAAATGCCGGAGGATCTGATCTACGAGAAGGTCACCAACGCCGCCGAGATCCTGGGCATCACCGAGTATCTCATGCGCAAGCCCCGGGCCCTGTCCGGCGGCCAGCGCCAGCGTGTGGCCATCGGCCGCGCCATGGTGCGGGAGTCCAAGGTCTTCCTGATGGACGAGCCCCTGTCCAACCTGGACGCCAAGCTCCGCAACCAGATGCGCGCCGAGATCATCCTGCTCCGGCAGAAGATGGACACCACCTTCATCTACGTCACCCACGACCAGACCGAGGCTATGACCCTGGCCGACCGGATCGTCATTATGAAGGACGGCTACATCATGCAGGTGGGCACCCCCGCGGAGTGCTTCGACATGCCCGCCAACCTCTTTGTGGCGGAGTTCATCGGCGCCCCGAAGATGAACATTATCAAGACGGAATTGCTCAAAGAAAACGGAAAATATTATGTAACCCCCTTTGACACGAAGATCGAGGTTACCGGCGAGAAGGGCGCGGAGCTGGCCCGCAGAGGCGTGGAGTCCGGCCCGGTTCTCCTGGGCGTCCGGCCCGAGCACATTACCCTGTGCAGGGAAGGGGAGGGGATCCCCACCATCCTGGAGGTCAACGAAATGATGGGCTCCGAGCTCCATCTGCACGTTTACGTCCAGCCAAAGGAGGAAGGGGAGGAAGACCAGGGCGAGGCGAAAGAACCCGCTCCCGTGGATCCCGCGTCCTGCCTGATTGTCCGCGTTCCCACCATCGGCCTCACTGCCGACCAGCGGAAGAACATGGCCTACGGCGCGCCGCTGAACATCACCTTCGAAGGAAAGGTCATGCACTTCTTCGACCCCGAAACGGAGAAGAATCTGCTGCTGTAAACAAATTCGACCTGTCCGCTCCGGGGCCCCGGAAAAGGGGCCCCGGTTTTGGAATTTCGTAGGGGCCGGCGTCCCGACGGGCCGCAGCTATCGGAAACTGAAGGCGTCGAGGACGCCGCCCCTACTTAGAAATGGAGAATACTATGCCTGACAAATTCATCGTCAACATCATCCACCGTCCCGAGATGGTGCCGGAATATGCCGAAAAGGTTACCGGCCAGGGGAAGGAGGAAGATCTGGGCCGGAAGGCGCTGCTGACCGAGAGCTTGGACATTTTCAAGACCCAGCAGATGCTGGCCCACAAGTACGGCCTGAAAACCACCATCCAGATGACCTACGCAGCCCTCTTCAACCCCGAGGCCGTGGAGCTGGCAAAGCAGCACCACGCGGAGTTCGGGGACGAAATCGGCCTGTCCCTGCTGGGCCTGCCCTGCGAGCAGTTCCGGGAGAAGTACAAAACCAAGGACTTCTGCATTTGGATGTTCTCGATGGAGGACAAGAAATCCATCGTCCGGGACGTCTTTGAGAAGTTTTATGACGCCTTTGGTTTCTACCCGGAATCCACCGGCTCCTACTATATGGACGCCGAGCTGATCAACTTCATCAAGGCGGAGTACCCCACCGTCAAGTGCGCCGTGGCCACCTGCTGGGAGGAGGGCCCCAAGGCCTACCACACCTGCAACAACTCCTGGTACACCTTTATGGACGGCGGCCCCTGGGCCCCCTGGATTCCCTCGAAGGTCAACACCCACGCCCCCGCCGCCAATGAGAGCGAGGACAGCGGCATCGTGGCCATCCCCCACCTGAGCCGGGATCTGCTGGCCTGCTATGACGGAAACGGCTCCAACTTCGGTACCCACCCCCAGAATGTCCTGCGTGGCATGATCTACGACACCAAAACCTGGGAATATCCCTACCTCTACAATCTCATCGACCAGTACCGGAGCCTTGCCAAGTACAACGACGGCTACGCCTACAATATGATGTTCGTGGGTCCCGGCTGGATGAACAAGATGGGCCGCTGGGAACAGCCCTACGAGCTGCTGTACAAATCCTATGAGGACGGCTGCGCCTACTACGGCAAGCTGAAGCAGGAGGGCAAGCTGGTTGATATGACCATGGCCGAGTTTGCGGACTACTACCGGGAAAAGAAGACCTATACGACCCCGGAATGCGCCCTTTGGCGGGACATTCTCTACGGCTCCGACAAGCAGCTCTTCTGGTACTGCGACCCCTATATGCGGGCCTGCGTCAATATGGACCAGGGCGGCGCCATCGTGGACCTGCGGCCCTACGCCGCCAAGCTGGAGTGGCCCGTGGGCATCGGCACGGCCCACGTCCAGGACGCCTCCTATCCCTATCTGATTCAGGAAAAGTACCGGGCGGGCTACTTCACCCACTACGCGGGAGAGGGCACCGTTCGCTCCGCCAAGGTCTGCTGGAACGGGGAGGAGGTGGATCTCTGCCTCTGCCGCACCAAGGCAAAGTTCTCGAAGGAAGGGGAGGATCGGATCCTGACCCTGGACCCGGTGGACATCGAGTTTGCGGGGGGGCTTACGGTAAAGCTGCAGACGGTGATCACCTTCTCCGAGGGCAGCTCCAATATCCGCATGGACCGGAAGCTCCTGGGGCTCTCCGACCCGGAGGCCCAGGTGACGGTGAAGGAATACATGACAGCCTGCTACGGCACTACGGAATACGCCCAGGATATGACGAGCCTGACCCTGCGGATCGAGGCGGGGGAGGAGTCCGTCGCCATCCCCTACGAATACAAGTGCCGGGAGGCCGCCGTTCCCGGGGCGGAGGAAGTCAGCTGCACTATCCCGCCCATCAAGACCCGGGTTTCCATGCTGGCCAACGGCCGGAATAAGATCGGCTTTGTCCGGGAGGGCTATGCCTTCAGCCCCATGTTTACCCTGGGCTGGGAGCGCACTATGAAAGAACAGGAGGTTTTCACCACATGGCTCAATCTGGAAAGGGCAGACTGAATTACCGCTGCCCGTCCTGCTTCATGCGGGACATCGACATGGATATGTTCTACGACAAGGAAAAGGACGAGTTCTACTGCCTGCGCTGCCAGTATCGGGGCAATGAGGCGGACGTCCTGGCCAAGAACGAGCTGGCCCGCTTCCGCTACGGCGCCATGCGTCAGCGCTTCAGCTTTGAGGATTGAGAAATGATAAATCAGATCAAAGGCGCTGATATCTCTTCATTATTGGATGTGGAGGAGCACGGGGGAAAGTTCTGTGACCGGTCACCGGTCACCAGGCAACACGCACCGGTCTGTCATTCTGAGCGAAGCGAAGAATCCGTTTCCTCTGCTGCCGAAGACGCTCTCGTAATCCTGCAGCGCCACGGCGTCAACCTCATTCGTCTCCGGCTCTGGAACGACCCCTACGACGAAAACGGCTGCCCCTACGGCGCGGGAACCAACGATCTGCCCCGGACCATGGAGTTGGCCCGCCGGTGCAAGGCCCTGGGCTTGCCCTGGCTGCTGGACTTCCACTATTCCGACTTCTGGGCGGACCCCGGCAAGCAGTATCCCCCAAAGGCCTGGGCGTCTCTGGACGCGGACGGCCTGGAGCGGGCGGTCTATGAATTCACAAAGCAGACGATGGAGACGCTGCGGGACGCGGAGCTGCTGCCTGCCATGGCCGCCCCGGGGAATGAGCTCTCCAACGGCCTGCTCTGGCCCCTGGGTCAGGTCCCCAACTGGGGAAATATCGCCCGCTTTGTCTCTGCAGGCATTCGGGCCATCCGGGAGATTGCCCCGGAAACCAAGGTGATGATCCACCTGGACAACGGCGGCAACAACGACCTGTATCGAAGCTGGTTTGACCACTGGATAGAACACGGCGGCGCGGACTTTGACTGCATCGGCCTGAGCTATTATCCCTTCTGGCACGGCTCTCTGGACGCCCTGCAGCGAAATCTTCACGACCTGGCCGCACGTTACGGGAAACCAATGATCGTGGCGGAGACCTCCATGGCCTTCACCCTGGAGGAGTGCCGGGATCGGGAGGGCCTGACTGCTGAGCAGAAGCGGGGCCTGGCCGCCAACGAAAAGACCGCCGCCGCGGTGCCCTACCCCCCCACGCCGAAGGGCCAGGCGGAGTTCCTGCGGGACCTCTGGGCGGTGATTCGTTCCGTCCCCGGCGGCCTTGGCCGGGGCCTCATCTGGTGGGAGCCTGGCTGGCTGCCGGTTCCCGGGGCGGAGTGGACCAAGCCGGCGGGACTGGCCTATATCCACGAAAAAGGCCCCGGCGGCAACGAATGGGCCAACCAGGGCTTGTTTGACTATGACGGAAACGCACTTCCGGCGCTGGAAGAGCTTCAGCGTCTGTAGGGACAAGTAGTGCTTGTCCGCCTTGCGCACATATTTGCAGCGCGGGTAATCTGCCCGCCGGCAGGAATCAGGGACGGGGGATGCGGATTCTTCGCTCCGCTCAGAATGACGCCTGTGACGCTTGTGCCTGTAGGGACGGCACTCTGCCGTCCGCATGAGAGGATAAAACATGAAGGAAACGAAAACGGTATTATTTGTAAACGCCTGCGTTCGGCCAGATTCCCGCACGCTGAAGCTCGCGAAACGGGTGCTGTCCCATTTGGACGGGCAGGTCACGGAATTCAATTTGGAACAGGCAGGACTTTTGCCCCTGACCCGGGAGACCCTGGCGAAACGGGACGCCCTGCTGGCCGCCGGAGACCGGACGGACCCCATGCTGGCCCCGGCCCTGGCATTCGCGGCGGCGGACGAGATCGTCCTGGCCGCCCCCTACTGGGATTTGAGCTTTCCCGCTTCGGTCAAGACCTGGATCGAGCATATCAACTGCGTGGGCCTGAGCTTCGCCTACGGGTCCGACGATATGCCCTACGGCCTCTGTAAGGCCAAACGCCTGTTCTACGTGATGACCGCCGGAGGCCCCATCCTCCCGCCCAACGAGGGCTTTGCCTACCTGGAGACCCTCTGCAAGACCTTTTACGGCATTCCGGAGTGCAAGCTCTTTTCCGCGGAATGCCTGGACATCCGGGGCGCGGACGTGGAGGCGATTATGAAAACAGCCAACGCGGAGATCGACGGGTATTTTGCCGACGATGATCGGATCAATTAAGCTTCCGCGAATGTAGCGCGGGCAATCTGCCCGCAAAACCGGGATCGACTCTGAAATGAGTCAGGACAGAACGGGACGGTTTTTGCTCGGAAAGGCAAGAACCGTCCGATTATTTTTCCTGTTTTTTGCCATGTGTTTCGATAGAAAGATAGAAATTTTGAGCTATCTGTTCAGTAGCATTGTAGGGGGCGGCGCCTACGACGCCCCGCGCCAGCCATCCGACCCCGGAAGCGGGCCGTCCCCTAAAGGACTCGCTTTGCTTCGGAAGGCGCCGGCCCCTACAAGATTTATCGTGACTGAACAGATACGTTTAGAGGAATACATTCCGGAAAGAGAGTATGTGTTCGATTAAGTAGACCGATTAACTACGATCAGAAGCAAGTTTGGCGAGGTTGACATAATTTCAACCTCGCCAAATCATTTTCAATCGAACTTGAATTTCAGACGCGCTGAATGACGGAGAACCGGAAATACGTTGCGCTTATGGTCGGCAGATTGCCGGCGCTGCAAATCAAGCGCTCAGAATAACAGGCGTGTTCGTTCTCCTATTGCCTGTTGCCTATTGCCTGTTGTCTGACAGGATTATGACATCTCCGCCAGCTCCAGGCCCGGGTTCTTCCGCTTGGTAAAGTCGATGGCCCAGAAGGAGGAGAAGACCAGCAGCTTCCGGCCCCGGTAGTCCTCCAGCAGCTCCACGTCGGAGGACAGGTTCAGGTCCTTTTCCGGCACGGGGCTGGCCGTGATGAAGCGCAGCTCCTCGTAGGGCAGACCCTCCATCCGCAGCTCCACGCCGTATTCGCTCCGCATCCGGTACTGGAACACGTCGAATTGCAGGGTGCCCACCACGCCCACGATGACCTCCTCCATGCCGGTGTCCGGCTTTTTGAAGATCTGAATGGCGCCCTCCTGGGCGATCTGCTCCGTGCCCTTGATGAACTGCTTGCGCTTCATGGTGTCCTTGGGGCTGACCCGGCAGAAGTGCTCCGGGGCGAAGGTGGGGATGCCCGCAAAGCGGAACTTCTGGCCGGGGACGGTGATGGTGTCGCCGATGGCGAAGATGCCCGGGTCAAAGACGCCGATGATGTCGCCCGCGTAGGCCTCCTCCACGATCTCCCGCTCCGAGGCCATGAGCTGCTGGGGCTGGGAAAGGCGCATTTTCTTGCCCGCCTGAACGTGGTAGTATTCCGCGTCCCGCTGGAACTGGCCGGAGCAGATGCGCATAAAGGCCAGCCGGTCCCGGTGGGCCTTGTTCATGTTGGCCTGAATTTTGAAGACAAAGGCGGAGAAATCGGGGCTGAAAGCGTCGATCAGCCCGCAGTCCGCTGTCCGGGACAGGGGAGGAGGCGTCATGCGCAGAAATTCCTCCAGGAAGGGCTCAATGCCGAAGTTGTTCAGGGCGGAGCCGAAGAACACGGGGCTCAGCTCACCGGCCCGGACCTCTTCCATGTTGAACTCCCGGCCCGCGGAGAGCAGCTCCACGTCCTCAATCAGCTTGGCGTGCCGGGCCCCGCCCAGAATCTCGTCCAGGGCCGGGTCATAGAGCTCGATTTCCTGCTTCTCGGCCTTGTTCTTGCCGGAGATGCCGGAGAACAGCAAAAGCTGACCGCCCTGCCGGTCATAGACCCCCCGAAATTCCTTGCCGGAGCCGATGGGCCAGTTCATGGCGCAGGTTTCGATGCCCAACTCCCGCTCCAGCTCATCCAGCAGGTCGAAGGGGTCCTTGGATTCCCGGTCCATCTTGTTGATGAAGGTGAAGATGGGAATGTGGCGCATGGCGCAGACCTTGAAGAGCTTCCGGGTCTGGGGCTCCACGCCCTTGGCTCCGTCGATGACCATGACGGCGGAGTCGGCGGCCATCAGGGTCCGGTAGGTGTCCTCGGAGAAGTCCTGGTGGCCCGGGGTGTCCAGAATGTTGATGCAGAATCCGTTGTACTGGAACTGCATGACGGAGGAGGTGACGGAGATGCCGCGCTGCTTTTCAATCTCCATCCAGTCGGAGACGGCGGCTCTGGCGTTCTTTTTGCCCTTGACGGCGCCGGCCTGGGCGATGGCGCCGCCGTAGAGCAGGAATTTTTCGGTCAACGTGGTTTTGCCGGCGTCGGGGTGGGAGATAATCGCAAAGGTCCGCCGTCGGGAGATTTCTTGCTGTAAAGTACCCATATCGGTTAATCCTTTCAGTGGATAGTGGTTATTGTGCAGCGCAGGCAATTTGCCGGTCGTGCTGCCCTCGGGGGAATACCGTTTCGTTTTTTTCTTACATTGGACGCTTCTCCATTCGCCGGCGGGTCTGGCACGAACCGTTTTCTCTTATCGCACGGTCAGCCTGCCGCCCATTCAAAACATTTCTCCCTATTATATCCAATTAATCACAGGAAGTCAACGACCCAATTCTTGACTTATGGCGATTTTTGCGATAAAATATCCGATAGTCAGTTTTCCGCGAGCCATTAGCCGTGAGTTGATTTGAAAGGGGGGCCTTATCCATGGACCGCAATTCACCCATTGTCGTTTTTGATTCCGGCGTGGGCGGCGTCAGCGTGCTGCGGGCCCTGGTGCGGGAGCTTCCCGAGGAACATTTCATCTATTTCGGCGACTCAGCCAACGCCCCCTATGGGCCCCGGACCACGGAAGAGATTCGGGCCCTGACCCTGGAGAATCTGACTCGCCTCAAGGCCGAATACGATTTCAAGGCCGCGGTGATCGCCTGCAATACGGCCACCTCCGCCGCCATCGGGGCGCTGCGGGCCGCCTGGCCGGAGCTGCCTGTCATCGGCATTGAGCCCGCCTTGAAGCCCGCCGCGGACCGGCACCCGGGGGGGACCGTGGTGGTCATGGCCACCGAAACCACCCTGCGGGAGGAAAAGTTTGCCGCCCTGACCCGGCGAATGGAAAGCCGCTGCCGGATTGTCAGCCTGCCCTGCCCGGAGCTGGTGGAGTTCGTGGAGCGGGGTGAGACCGACAGTCCGGCCCTGGAGGAATATCTGCGGACCGTTCTGGAACCCTACCGGGAGAGCGCTGCGGCGGTGGTCCTGGGCTGCACCCACTATCCCTTTGCCGCGGCGGCCCTGCGGCGGGTCCTGGACCCCGCCACGGAGCTGCTGGACGGGGCCGAGGGAACCGCCCGAAACACTCGCTCCCAGCTGGCGGAGCGCTCCCTGCTGGGGGAGACCGGACCCGGCAGCGTGACATTTTTGAATTCCAGCCCGGACCCCGCGGCCGCGGAGCTTTGCGAGCGTCTGCTGCAGACGCCGTCTCTGCCGCCGCTGCCGGAAAAAACCGGAAGGAGAACGCCTATGGACCCCAAGGAACGATTTGTTTCCGTCTATCGCCAATTTATTCGCCGGGAGGGGGCGGAGGAGCTGCTCCAATACCTGCTGGCCTCCGATTTCTTCGACGCTCCCGCCTCTGCCCGCTACCACTCCGCCGTGGCGGGGGGCCTGTGCCAGCACAGCCTGAACGTCTATGACTGCCTCCGGGCCTATCTGGCCCGGCCCCGGGTCCAGCAGGTCTACGGTCTCACCGGGGAGGACTACGGCGAGGAGAGCATTGCCATTGTGGCCCTGCTCCACGACCTGTGCAAGATCGGCTGCTACAAGGCGGGCTTCCGCAACGTGAAGGACGAGCGGGGCGTCTGGCAGAAGGTCCCCACCTACAACTTTGAAGACGATTTCCCTTTCGGCCACGGGGAGAAATCCGTCTGGATGGTGATGAAGTATATGAAGCTCACCGACCATGAGGCCTTTGCCATCCGTTATCACATGGGCTTCTCCGGGGAGGAGGACGCCCGCACTGTGGGCCAGGCTCTGGCTAAATTCCCCCTGGCCTTTGCCCTTAACGTGGCCGACTCCGAGGCAACGTACTTTTTGGAAGAAACACCGTAGACAGGTGAGAGTTGAGAATTGAGAAGTGACAAGTGACAGGTGACAAGCAGCGTCTGTAGGGACGGCACTCTGCCGTCCGCATCCCCCGTCCCAAGTTGCGTCCGTAGGGACGGCACTCTTGTCAAGAGAAACATGGGTAACACATGGGGAATAGACATGGGTTACAGTTTTCGAATGGTGCGGTTGCAAATAGAACCCGTCTCGGCGTCAATGGCAGCAATCTGGAAATTGCGATAAATAACAGCAAAGCTTGTTTCATCCAACTGCCGGACAGCAACCCTGGTATCGGCCATCGTCTCGCTCAGAAAGACCTGCACCGGGCCGAAGCGGAGATAGCCCCAGTTGTTGACTTTTATTGTCTTCATGCCGGTATCGTAGACAAACGCTTTCGGCTCTGTGTACAGTCTCTTGCTCGGGACATAAACCGAACCCGGCGTTTTCATCCCCAATGCGCTGTGCGGGCGAACTTCGTTGTACTTCCAACGGAAGTATCCCATCATTCTGCTTGCATCCAGAATACCGTCAAACGGCTGACGCAGAAGCTCCGCCCTCATGGTCCGGTGAAATCGCTCAATTTTACCCTGAGTTTGTGGATGAAGAATTCTACCGTGAATTGGGAGGATATCCAAATCCATCAGGAAACGCTCAAACGATGTACAACCGGGACGTGATCCGCCGAACTGCATCCCGTGGTCTGAGAGGACAGCATCCGGTAGCCCATACTCGTAAAAAGCCAGTTTGAAGCTGTCAATAACGCCGGTAGCAGCGAGTTTCGGCTCAAGAAGCAAGCAAAAACGTGAATGATCGTCAAGGATATCCAGCGGGAAACAGCGTTTGCCATCTCGCATTCGGAAGTCGCCCTTGAAATCGGTCTGCCACAGCTCATTGCAGACTTCACGCTCGAAGCGTTCATAGGCTTTGTGTTCCAAAGAGGCTTCTTCTGAAATCCAGCCATTGCGTTTGAGAATGTTGCCGCAGGTTTTCGCGCTTGGGAGCTTGATACTACCGTCAGCTTCCAAAACAGCCTTGATCGTTCTTCCACCCCAGGTCGGATTCTCCTTGCGGGTATCGATGATGCGCTGTTCTATTTCAGGGGCTGTTTTGGAAGGCTGGCGGTGCGGTCGGCGGCTTTGGTCACAAAGACGCTGACCTAAATTGGCACGGTTCATCCACTTGTAGCCGGTTTTCCGGCTGATTCCATACTCCCGGCATAAGGCAGCCATGGTTTGTTGACTGCTCCTTGCCCGTTCGACAAATTCTTCTCGCTGTTCCATAACAGTTTTCCTTTCCCAAGGCATCTCGTCACTTCCTTCGTTTCTTGATGCCTCTATTCTACCAGAAAACTGTTACCTATGTCTCTTCTCTTTCTGTTACCTATCTTACTTCGCTATACAACTTTCCCGTCCGCACTTCCCCACACGCACACGGTCCGTAGGGACGGCCCTTGCTTCGCGGCGCAGCGAAGAATCCGTACCCCTTAGTCGCCCCTGCTGTGCGTAGGGCGGCCAGACCTCTGGCCGCCGGAAACGCGGCAAAACAGGATGACGCGGCGGCCTGGGGTCAGGCCGCCCTACGAAGCGACCGAACAGATACCTTTTTCATTTTGCAGACAGCAATCCGCAAGATACCGACAATTCTCAATTCTCAGCTCTCAATTCTCAATTCCACCAGGCCGGGGTGCGGGTTCTTCGTCGGCCGCAGAATGACATGCCGGAAACCCCTTGACAAGCCCCGACGAATCTGCTATATTATCTCCGACATCGGGGAGTAGCCAGCGTCTTTTGGACGCTCCCGCCGCCGTCAGTACGGTCTCAGGACCCGGCGCCGGGACGAAGAGGCGAGACCTTTGCCGCTTTCGCAGCATAGCTGTGCCCGGCGGCGAAGGTCTCGCCTTTTCTGCTCCGAAATAATAGGAGGAATCAAAATGCTTGTTCCCATACTGCTCTTTGTTGTGGGCCTGATCTGCCTGATCAAGGGAGGCGACTGGTTCGTGGACGGAGCCAGCGCCATGGCCCGCAAATTCCATCTGCCTGAGCTGCTGATCGGCGCCACAGTGGTGTCCATCGGCACCACCCTGCCCGAGGTCATGGTCTCCACCCTCTCCGCCATCGACGGGGTGGGTGAAATGGCCTACGGCAACGCCATCGGCTCCGTGATCTGCAACGCTGCCCTGATCGCCGCCATTACCCTGGCGGTGCGGCCCGGCAAGGCGGATCCCAAGGCACTGCGGCTGCCGGTGATTTTCTTCTTCCTGGCGGCGGCCCTCTACTGCGTGGCGGCCTATCTGCTGGGCGAGTTTTCCCGTATCGTGGGTTTGGTGATGCTGAGCGTCTTTGTGGCCTACATGATCCTCACGGTCCGCAGTATGAAGAAGTCCCCCAAGCCTGCCGCCCAGGAGGAGGCGGAGGACATGCCCACCTGGAAGATGATCCTCTTCCTGGTCCTTGGCGCGGCCCTGATCGCCGTGGGCGCCCACCTGCTGGTGGAGAACGGCCAGAAGATCGCCGAGGCTCTGGGCGTGCCCAAGTCCGTGATTGCCCTGACCTTCGTGGCTCTGGGCACCAGCCTGCCGGAGTTGGTCACCGCCATTACCTCTCTGGTGAAGGGCCACAGCGACCTCTCTCTGGGCAACGTGATCGGCGCCAACGTCTTCAATCTGGTGCTGGTCAGCGGCGTGTCCGTGACCCTGGCACCCTTCAAGGTTCCCGAGACTGCCCAACTGGCCGGGTATAACTCCAGCTTGGTGCTGGAGCTTCCCCTGATGCTGCTGGTGATGATGATCCTGACCCTGCCCCCCCTGCGGAAGGGCAAGCTCTCCCGGGCCCAGGGCATCCTGCTGCTGGCCATCTACGCCGCCTTCTGCGTGGTGCAGTTCGCGGTGGTAAAGCCGGTCTAAAGTCTTTCCCGCAAGGGGAAAGCGCCCCGGTGCGCGAAGCAAAGCGAGTCCTTTCGGGCACACTGGGGCGGATGAGGTGGGCTCCCTGACGGACTGCTTCCCGCCGCACACAAATCCCTCCTGTTCGCATAGGATGATGCGAACAGGAGGGATTTTTTTATGAACGGTTTTCTCAAGGTGCAGACCGTCACCTCCCGGGCGGAGATCCCGGTGGCCGGGGCCACGGTCACGGTCTCCACAGTTCGGCCCGGGGAGGGACGGGTGCTGCTGAGCGTCCAGCGGACGGACGAGAGCGGCATGACCGATCTGGTCACAGTGCCTACGCCGGATCTGTCCAATTCACTGGCCCCCAACCAGCCCCAGGGCTGGACCGACGTGCAGGTGGCGGCCAGCCAGCCAAACTATGATGGGGTCGTGGTCCGGAACGTGCAGATTTTCCCGGGGGTCACCACCCTGCAGGAGCTGATTTTGGTGCCTCGGGGTGGTCTGCCTACGGACCTGGGGGAGACGGAGACCAATACGATCCCGCCTCAGAATCTTTAAGGAGAATATGCCATGGCGCAGATACTTCCCTACGTCCCGTCCTATATTACGGTCCACCTGGGACCGCCCAATTCCAGCGCGGAGAACGTCACCGTCTCCTTCCAGGATTACGTGAAAAACGTGGCCTCCAGCGAGGTCTACCCCACCTGGAACGAAAACGCCCTGCGGGCCAATATCCTGGCAATCACGTCCTTCGCGGTGAACCGGGTCTACACGGAGTTTTACCGGGTCCTGGGCTATCCCTTTGACATCACTTCCTCCACGGCCTACGATCAGCAGTTCTATCGGGGCCGGAACTACTTTTCCAATATCTCCCGGCTGGTAGACAGCCTCTTCGACGACTACATCCGCCGGGTGGGCTTCATCGAGCCTCTGGCGGCCAAATTCTGCAACGGCACCACCGTCACCTGCGAGGGCATGTCCCAGTGGGGCTCCCAAAACCTGGCTGCCCAGGGCTACGGCTGGCTGCAGATTCTGCGGAACTATTACGGGCAAAACATTGAGATCGTCTCCGACGCCCGCAAGGCGGAATATTCCGAATCCTATCCCGGCGCGGCCCTGCGGGTGGGAAGCAGGGGGCGGAGCGTGGCCCAGCTTCAAACGGCACTGAACCGGATTTCCCAGAATTTTCCCGCAATTCCCAAGCTGTCGGTGGACGGCATCTTTGGATCCGGCACCGAGCGGGCGGTGCGAATCTTTCAGCAGGCCTTCGGCCTGGTGGACGACGGCATCGTGGGCCGCCAAACCTGGTACGCGGTAGAGCGGGTTTTTGTGGGGGTCCTGCGGCTGTCAGAGCTTCGGTCCCAGGGTCTGCGCTACGAGGACCTGGGCTGGGAATTTCCGGAGCCCCTGCGGGTGGGAGACCGGGGCGACAAGGTGGGCCAGCTTCAATATATGCTGGCCGTGGTGGGCCAGTTTGTTCAGGAGGTTCCCGTGATTTCCGCGGACGGGATTTTCGGTCCCCTGACCCGGGACGCGGTGGCATCCTTCCAGCGCTACGAGGGCTTCCCAGTTACCGGGGAGGCGGACGACCGCACCTGGGACGCCCTCTACGAGCTGTATTCCGGCATTGATAACCGGGTTCTGGATAACCGGGCGGCCTTTCCTCAGTTTGACACGGCGGAGACCACCGTGGTCAACGCCCGACAGCGGCTTGCGGCCCTGGGCTATACGGGCGTCAATCTCCAGGAAGCCCTCCGTGCCTTCCAGCGGGCCAACGGTCTGGCGATCACCGGCAGACTCAGCGACGATACCGCCCGGGCCATCACCCGTCAATACCAGGCCCGGGGCTACAGTACCGCAACCCGGATGACCCAGTACCCGGGCACGCCCCTGGCAGTCGGCAGCCGGGACAATAGGTAGGATGAAGTATTTGCTGACGCAAATATGAAGTACGGCTTCGCCGTATGAAGACGCTTCGCTTATGAAGTATGGCTGTGCCATATTTGACACTGCGGGAAGGCTTTCCTGTTGTGTTTCCATATCAATTTCATCTTTTTATTCGCAAAATCAAATGATACCGCTTTATGAGCGCAGCTCATACTTCATTTCCGCGTCAGCGGATACTTCATATCTCTGGAGGAGATACTTCATATACCGTCAGGCATACTTCATTGCGTGACATGCGGAAAGGAGTGTAACTTGATGGACCCAAACAACGACGCCCGGTTTCTGGGCCGTTCTGTCACCAGCCTGCAAACCATGCTGCGGGTGATTGCCACACAGGATCATAGCTGCCCCATGGTGATCCCGGACGGGATCTACGGGGAGCAGACCGCCAAGGCCGTGGCCTTCCAGCAAAAGCGGGCCGGCCTGCCCCAGACCGGAATCACGGACTACGCCACCTGGCAGGCAATCTGCGCCGCCTATCAGGCCGCTGTGGTGGAAATTGAGCCGGCGGCCCCGCTGGACGTGGTGATGAATCCCAATCAGGTGATTCTGGAGGGCAGCGACAACCTCCACGTCCTGCTGATCCAGGCCATGCTGCAAACCCTGCATGAGGTTTACATAAATGTTGACGGCTGCGATCTCACGGGCGAATGCGACGAAAAGACCGTCTGTGCCATTCGAAGCCTCCAGCACTGCTGCGGGATGCCAGAGTCCGGTATTCTGGACAAACGCCTCTGGCAGCTCCTGTCCGGCCTCTACGCCCAGGCCACCGGCGACGGCGACCGGAAAACCCACTGTACGGATAATCCTTGACAGGGCAGGCGGGGTGTGGCATAATAGAGAAAAATCCTAACAGGAGAAACGACATGAACAAGATGCTGCCCAGGCCCCGGTTTTGGGCCGACGCCGCCCTCCAGATCAGGAACCCACGCCCGTTTTTCTCGGAGATGCTGGTCTATCTGGTGCTGACCTTTCTGGCCTATCTGGGACAATCGATCATCATTGCCATCCCCGTTTCCGGCTGGCTCCTGCAATCCGAGTCCGAGTCTATGATGGAGGCGCTTTCCGCCGGAGAATCCATCCAGAGCCTGATCCTCCGCTATATGGAGCAGATGCCGGACTGGATGGTGCCGGTGTCCCTGGCGGCAGGGGGGACGATGGGCGTTGTGGCCGTCGTCTACTGCCTGAAATTCCAGAAGCGAAACCTGGTCTCCATGGGTCTGGGGGGAAAACGCCGGGGATTGGAGTTTCTGGCGGGCCTGATCCTGGGCGCGGTCCTGCTTTGTGCCGCGGTAGGCCTGGGCGTTGCGGCGGGGGGCTACCGTTTCGTGTCCGCCAGCCCGGATTTCGGACGGCTGGGCCTTCTGGCCCTGACCTTCCTGGCCTGTCTGATCTACGGGGCCTCTCTGGAGCTGCTGACCCGGGGCTATTTTGCCCCCAGCCTGGGCTCCCGGGCGCCGGTGGGCTTTGCCCTGACGGTCTCCACCCTGGCCGCCGCCTTCATGCAGGCAGGGGGCTCCCTGTTTTCCCTGACAGCGGCAAACCATGTGCTTTTGGGACTGGTTTTGGGCATTTTGGTGCTGAAACGGGGGAATCTGTGGTGCGCCTGCGCCCTGCATTCCGCCTGGGTCTTTGCAGAGAGCTTCCTCTTTGACGTAGCCCCTGCCGAGGCCCACGGGAGCCTTCGCCTGTTTGAGGTGGACGCGGACCAGTACCGTCCCCTGATCAGCGGCGGCGAATACGGCCCCGCCAACAGCATCTGCACCACCGTGGTCCTGCTGGCCGCCGTGGCTGTCGTTCTGGCGCTGAAGGCCAAGGATCCGCTGCCTCCGGAACCGGAGCCTGCCGCGGCGGAGCCGCGCTTGTAGCGCCGGAAATCTGCCGGCCCGACGGTGAGCAACAATCAAACAATGTGTAAATTTTTTGCCAAAGTACTTCCATTTTCAAAATCCTCTGGTATAATGCAAAAAGAAGCATATCCACCGACATACTGAAAGGAGTACATTAAGATGGCATTGAACGACAGTCTGGAAGCCCTGAAGAGCTTTGTGGCCGAAGCGGCCCAGGCGGCAGCCCGGGTCACCAAGAACGCGGCCGCGGTCACCAAGTCCAACATCAACATCCTTACCGAGCAGGATAAGCAGAAGAAGGCCTACCTGGAGCTGGGCAAGCTCTATTACCGGGATTACATCACCGGCGAGGAGCCTGACGACGCCGAGTACCTGCCCCTGTGCGAGGCCATTACCGAGGCCGCCAAGAACATCGAAGCCCTCCGTGGTGAGGTGGAAACGGCCAAGGCCAATTTCAAGCCCGCCAAGGAAGAGGAGGCCGAAGAGCCCGTGAACTTCGAGGAAGAGCTGGAAAACCTCCACAAGGAGCTGGATGAGCTGGGTGAGAACCTGGCCAAGCTGGAGAAGGTGGAGGCCGAGGCTTCTGAGAAGCTGGAGGACGTGGAGCAGGCCGTGGACGCCGTCTTCGAGGTCGTGGACGACAGCCCCTGCGCCGCCTGCGAGACCCCCGAGGCCTGCGAGGGCTGCGAAGCCAAGCCCGAGGAATAACGGAAAATGAAACCCCCGCCTGCGGCCGCAGGCGGGGGTTTTCAAGCCTTCCCCCGGGGGACAATTGCGTATTATATCGCCAGTGCGGCAGCTATGCTGACGCAAGTGACAACCTTCCGCGCTGGTGGCATCGGGCGTCTCCCGGAAGCCCGATGACGGATGAGGAGGTGTATCGACGGGCGTAGGCCATCGACGAAGCGTTCAGAGCAATCGGCCCACCTCATCCGCCTCGCGATGCTCGGCACCTTCCCCTCCAGGGGAAGGCTTTTTTTGCGGCGGGCTGGGGTCAGCCCGCCCTGCGCATTTTTACGGGGTCTCGCTGCCGTCGCCGAAGCGATCCAGGAGGCTCTGCTCCCAGGCGGCCCGGGCGGCGGCGTAGCTGACGCCGAAGGCCTCTTCAAAGCTGCAGGTGTCGAAGCAGTAGGCAATCACCGGTTCCTCGCCGTATTGTTCGACCAGGTAGTTGATTAAGGATATCGCCATGTATATGCTCACGTCGTTGCCTTCGATCTCCGAATCTACCTTGGCGCGGTCACTCCGGGTGATACGCTGCGTTTCATATTCATTGCCGTCCCAATTCATTCCATGGATCAGGTTGTACCAGGAGCAGGCGTCATACAGCAGAAATTTTTCCTTTAAATCACATAAATCGCCGGATCCGCCCACCCGGAAATAGTCGGCATAGTAATAGTAATCGTAGTCCGGGGAGACTGCTGCGGTTTCGCCGTAGTTGCAATTATAGGGATTTACCAGTGCAAACCATTCGGCGAAGCCCTGGTGCTGCCACGACTCGTTTTCCGGGTCTATCATGGCCAGCATATAAGCGGTATCGTACATATACTGGAAGTAGGCGCCCATGATCACGTCGATCTGTTCCGGGCTGTTTTCCCAGCGGGTGGCCCACACCGTTTTATAGGAATAGTTTACCGGCTTGCGGGCCTGGGCGGCCACTGCCTCGTTGGGCGCGTGCTGCGCAAAATACTGCTTGGTGAATGCAGTGGTTCTGTCCAGCTTGAACAGGTAGAACGGCAGGAAATCCGACAGGTAAGTTCTGCTCCAGTCTGTCGTTGCAATGATGCCGGAGATGGAAAGAGAGAACCCAAATTCATCGTCCTCCACCTCCAGGTACTGGGCCTCCTGCATGTAGGGCGTAAGGTCCGCCTGGTCATAGCCGCTTGTGCCGGTGATGTGGATGGTTTTGGTTTCCGCGTCGTATTCCACCTGGGGCGGCTCGACGGGCTCCGTGGGCTCCGTGGTTTGGACCTCGGAGGGACTGGGCTCGGTATTGCCCGGTGTGGTGGGCTCCGTCCGATCCATCAGCTTGAAGGCAGCCAGCCCCGCGCCGCCCAGCATTACCAGGGCCAGCAGGGCGGCCACAGCGGCCTTCCAGCGGGTTTGCCGGACCGGAACGGCACGGATGACGGGGAGCGCTTCCTTTTCGGGCAGAGGCAGGCGCACCACGGCGGGCCGGGGCGCGGCTGCTGCTTCCGCCCGGGCAATTCTTTCGTCCAGGGCTTCGGTCAGGGCCTGGGCCAGTTCTTTATCTGTCATGGTATCCCACCTCCAATTCCTTACGCAGGGCGGCTTTGCCCCGGCTGATGAGTTTTTCCGCCTTGCTGAGGGTACAGCCCAGGGTCTGGGCGGTCTGTCTCGCGGTGAGGCCGCAGGCCAGGGCCAGCTGCACCGCGGTGCGCTGCTCGTTGGGCAGCTTGTTCAGGGCGGCGGCAATGTCCAGCCGCCCCTCCGGGTCTCCGGCGGGGGCGTGGAGCTCGGCGGCCTCCTCCAGGGGGACGAAGCGCTCCCGCTTCCGTTTCCGCAGCAGGTCGATGGCCCGGTGCTCCGCCAGCACGGCGGCGAAGCGTTTCGCCTGGGGCCCGGTGGGCTCCGTCAGGCAGTCGTAGTGCTCCCAGAGCTTGACTGCCGCGTCGGCGGCCGCGTCCTCCGCCAGGTCGTCGTCCTGCAGGATGTCCCGGGCCAGCCGGAACATCAGAGCGTGATAGGCCTGGTAGGTCTGCTCAAAGCGTGTGCGCAGGTCGGTGGCTCCGGTGTCTGTACTTGTCATTTTCACCCTCCTCTCAGGTGCTTCTACTCACTATAACGCCGGGGAAGGTCGGAACCGGACAAAAAACCGGCAATTTTTGCGAAGGGGCAAAAATTGCCGGCGATGGGCGCGGAAAAGGGATCAGAGATTGAGGATCAGGGATCAGGGTAGGTTCAGGGGGGACAAGCAGTGTTGTCCGCTTTCTCCGCACGGACGCACCCTGCTGTAGCGCCGGCTATTAGCCGGCAAGCCCGGTGCGATGTTCATACGTTTCCGGTGTCGCTCCCTACGGGCGGCAGACACCTTCATTCTCAACAGCCTCTTCGGCTGTTGCTTCCGGTTCCGCCTCTGCTGCTTCCGGCTCCGCTGCCGGTTCTGGCCTGCGGTTGACCAGCATCTTGCTGCCGTCCGGGTTTTTATAGAGCCGGATGTACAGCATCGCAATCACGGCGGCCACGAAGCTGACCCCGGCCAGAAGCTGGCTGACCCGGAGATCGGTGCTGCCGATGTAGAGAGAGTCGGTACGCAGCCCCTCGATCCAGAAGCGGCCCAGACCGTACCAGGCCACGTACTGCAGGAAGGTCTGGCCATCGTACTTCCGCTTCTTGGACAGGAAATGCAGGGCAATGAAGCCCGCCAGGTTCCACAGGGACTCGTACAGGAAGGCGGGGTGCCAGTAGTGGACCACGCCGTCGGCGCCCTCGATGCCCATCCGCAGGAAGAAATTGTTGAAGATTTCGGCGCCGTAGCACTCCCGGTTGAAGAAGTTGCCCCAGCGGCCGATGAGCTGGCCGATCAGCAGACCCAGGGCCATAATGTCCAGGTAGGGGGTGATCTTCTGCTTTTTGATTTTGGAGAAGAGCAGCAGACCCAGAATCGCGCCGATGACGCCGCCGTAGATGGCGATGCCTCCCTCCCAAATATAGAGGGCAGAGATGGGGTTATCCTTGAAGTTGTCCCAGCGGAAGGCCACGTAGTAGATTCTGGCGCAGACGATAGCCATGGGCACTGCAAAGAGGATTGCATCCGTCACCAGGTCAAAGTTGGTGCCGAACTGCCTGACCCGAATGCGGGTGTAGACAATGGCCAGCAGGAAGCCCAGGGCGATCACCAGGCCGTAGAGGTAGATCTCCTTGCCGAAGACGGAAAAGGGAAGGGTGCGGGATGGGTTGATGCCTTCAATCCCCAGCCCGGGGAAGGAAATGGTTCCGGCGTCAAAGAACATGAAAACGCCTCCTTGTGATTCAGTTTGCACGCTATTATAGCATACAATTATGAAAAAATCTATGATTTTTCGCAGACTTGACAGATTTTCTGAAAAAGAGTATAATATCATGAATGAAAGCTTGCACAGAACGGAGCGAAGCTATGAAAAAAACCTTGAAGCTTGTGATCCCGATCCTGATTATTTTGGCCCTGCTGGCGGGCGGATACTGGTTTTTCTTCCAGTACCGGGTGGATATTACTACGGGGCTGCTCCGGGACTTCGCGGAGTCGCAGTTCAATTCCGGCCATTACAGCATGGCCATCCGCTGCTATAACTGGGCCAACGACCTGGATCCCCAGAACGCCGACGAGGCCATGAAGCTGGCCGAGGCCTATCACAAGAGCGGAAACTATACCAAAACCGAGTTCGTGCTGGTCAACGCCATCCAGGACGCTCCGGACGACGTCCGGCTCTATGAGACGCTGTCGAAAATCTACGTGGAACAGGACAAGCTCCTGGACGCCCAACAGATGCTGGACAGCGTCTCCGACGAGCAGGCAAAGGCAGCCCTTGCAGCCAAGCGTCCCGCCGCGCCGACGCTGAGCCCTGACGCCGACTTCTACAGCGAGTATATCGCCATCGAGCTGCAGCAGACAGACCCGGACGCCGCCTGCTACTTCACCCTGGACGGTCGCTATCCCTCCAAGGACACAGACTGCTACTCCGGCCCCATGCAGCTGCGGGGCGGTCAGACTACTGTGAAGGCCGTAGCGCTGAGCGAAAACGGTCTGGTCAGTCCCTTGACCACCGGGGTCTACACCATCGCGGGCGTGGTGGAGGATGTGGAATTCCACGATCCCGCCTTGCTCAGCTACACCCAGGAGCTGCTGCTCCGGGGAGACCGGACCATCCGGACCGACGATCTTTGGGGCATCGAGGAGCTGACTCTGCCCGCGGGGATCGCGAATACCGAGGATCTGGCCCACTTTACCGGCGTCAAAAAGCTGGTGGGCCGGGATCTGGCCGAGCTGGATTACAGCTTCCTGGAGGCTATGTCCGAGCTGAACTATTTGGAGCTGGACGGCTGCGTCCTGACAGACAAGATCCTGCGGCAGATTGCCGCCTGCCCCAGCCTGGAGGTCCTGATTCTCCACAACTGCGGCTTGAGCAATCTCGCCCCTCTTGAGGGCATGGACGGCCTTCGGGTGCTGGACCTGACCGAAAACTCCGTCAGCTCCCTGTATTCGTTGGCGAAGACCGGCATCGACAGCCTGGAGGAGCTCTATTTGGGGCACAACGCGCTGACCAATCTTGCTGAGCTGCGTTCTTTCACGTCCCTGAAGATCCTGGACCTGTCTTACAACGCCATAGCCAACGTCAGTGGTATTGCCTCCTGTCCCAGCCTGGAACGGCTGAATCTCTCCCACAACCGCGTGGCCTCCGTGACGCCTCTGAGCGCCCTGACCAATCTGGTCTGGTTCGACGGCTCCTTCAACAAGGTCACGGAGGTGGACATGATGGCGCCCTGCACCAAGCTGCAGTCCTTCATCATGACGGACAATAAGCTGGAGAGCGTGGACTTCCTTGCCGGCTGCCCCGAGCTTCGGGAGGTCAACGTCGACAACAACGACGTGGTCAAGACGCCGGCTTTCCAGAAGGACTGCCCTCTGGAGTCCTTCAGCGCCATTCACAATTTCCTGGACGACCTGAGCGGCCTTTCCGGCCTGAGCCATCTGAAGATGGTCAACGCGGACTATAACAATATCAGCGACATTTCTGTTCTGAAGGACTGCCCCGTGCTGGTCCAGGTGAACGTCTACCACACCAACGTCCACGAGGGCGGCGAGCTGGCCGAAAGCGGCGTGATCGTCAACTTTACGCCGGATTTTGATTGAACCGACAGCCCCCGCCTCCGGGGAGGGCTGGAAAGACGCTGTCTTTGATCCGAACAGAAATTCAGTGCTGAAAAAGCCTTGAAAAAGAGGGCTTTCGAGGTTCTGCCGTGATTTGCGGCAGAGCCTCGGAAGCCCTGTTTCTGTTGACTCAGGTTTCGATTGTCCGGAACAGGTTCTGTTTACACTTCACGCTGTATTGCAGCGTATAGGAAGCCGCGCCGGTCTCCAATGCCGTTTGGATTTGGGCAATTTCTCTTGTTGCATCTTCCAGATTCCTGTACCACCCGAGAAACGTACTCTGCGGCCCCCACCGGGACGAATCGTTCCCGTCGGAAGCAAACAACCCGTACTTGGGACTGTTTTTGCCGCCCTTGAACTGCTGTGAGCGAACCACTTTTGACGCGTTGATGATGACGCCCTCGTGCGGTGAAATGATTTTGATCGTGTCGGATGGTTTCACATCCTGGGAAATCGCCGCCGGATTTTCGCTTCCGAGCAGGCTGTCTAAGGAAACGTTCAGCTTTTTTGACAGGATCAAGAGCTTGTCGACCTCCGGATACCCTTCTCCAAGTTCCCATTTCGACACGGCCTGTCTGCTTACCCCCAGCATTTCTGCCAGGCCCTCCTGCGAGAGTTGATTTTTCTTGCGAATTGTCTGTAGGTTTTCTCCGAAACTCATAGTATCATCCTCCTTACAAAGGGAGTATACAGCCCGAACGGCACAATTTCCACCAACCTCAGCTTGCTTTTCCGCAACTTGAAGTTGCATTTCCTGTTTGTATTTGAAAAATGCGTCAAATCCCCGGTGCCTCAAACTGCGTTCCGCATTTTGCATTCCGTCCTCAGGCGGCAGCGTGGGAAGCTCAAAGCGCCGGCAGCTTCTCCGACGGACAGCCTAAGGCGGCGGAGAGCCTTGCGGCGGCGTCCACAGTCCGCGCTACCACGGCCCGGAATTCCTCGGACTGCACCCGGGGGAAGAGGCCCACGGCGCCGATGGCGTAGGCCAGGCTCCCCGCCGCGTCATAGACCGGGGCGGCCACAGCCCGAAGTCCCACCCGGTATTCTCCGTCCTCCACAGCGTAACCCGCGGCCCGGACCTGGGCCAGGGCCCGGGCCAGAGCTTCCGGGTCTGTGAGGCTGTGGCGGGTGTAGGGCCGGAGCCCTTCCTGTCTGCAAAACCGCCGGACCTCCTGCTCCGAGACAGCGGAGAGCAGCAGCTTGCCCTGGGCCGTGGCGTGAAGGGGCAGGGGCGTGCCGGTCTCCACGCTCACCGAAAGGCCTGCGCCGGAGCTGGCGGCACAGCTGTCGATGGAGATGGCGTAGTCTCCGCTGCGTATGGCAAGATAGGTTCCCGTGCCAAGGGCCTGGGCCAACTGCTCCAGATAGGGGTGGGCCAGCTGCCGGGCGTCCCACATGGCGGACACGGCGCTGCCGTACTCATAGAGCCGGATCCCCAGCCGATAGCGGCCGTCCGGGTCCTGATCGATCATTCGGTATTCCCGGAGGGTGGTCAGCAGGGCATGGGCGGTGCTCTTGGGACAGCCGCTGCGGGAACAGATTTCCTGCAAGCGCATGGGCCTCCGCTGCTCCAGCAGCAGCTCCAGCAGCTCCAGCGCCTTTCCCAGAGCCTTTACCGGCCCCTTGGGTTCCGACATGGGACATCCCCTCCTTTTTCTCTATCCTACCACGTTTGCCGGAAAAACGCAAGGACAGATTCTGCATTGCCGGACAATTATTCTGCATTACAGAACATCGACGCTTGCCAATGCCGGGGCAAACAGGTATAATATTGGTGCGTTATCTTTTTGAAAAATCACGGAAAAGGAGAAATGTACCGTGAAACGTTTTTTTGCAGTGCTCCTGACCCTTTCTCTGCTCTGCGCGCTCTTTGTCGGCTGCGACAAAAAGGAGGAGCCCAGCGGCGAGATTATGGTGTTTGCCGCCGCCTCCATGACCGAGACCCTGACGGAGCTGGGCACCCGCTTTGAGGCTGCCCATCCCGGTGTAAAGGTCACGTTTAACTTTGCTTCCTCCGGCAAGCTGATGGATCAGATTCTGGCGGGAGCCGACTGCGATCTGTTCATTTCCGCCGCCCCCAAGCAGATGAACAATCTGGACGCCTCCAAGGACGCCGAGAAGAACCCGGACAAAAACGACTATGTGGATTCCGCCACCCGGCTGGATCTGCTGGAAAACAAGGTGGCCTTGGCGGTGCCCGCCGGGAACCCCAAGAACATCCAATCCTATGACGACCTGGTCAAGGGCCTGAAGGACGGAACCGTTCTGCTGGCCATGGGCGGCGAGGGCGTACCCGTTGGCCAGTACACCCAGAAGATTTTTGCCCATTTCGGCCTTGACGAGGCCGCTCTGGCGGGCGCCGGCGTTCTCACTTACGGGGAGGACGTGAAGGCTGTCACCACCCAGGTCTCTGAGGGCCTGGTGGACTGCGGCATCATCTACCGGACCGATGCCTGCTCCGCTAAGCTCACCGTGGCGGCCACCGCTACGGAGGAGATGTGCGGCCGGGTCATCTACCCCGCCGCCGTTTTGAAGAACGCCAGGAACGCCGACGGCGCCAAGGCCTTCCTGGAATTCCTGCAAAGCGCCGAGGCAGGGGAGGTCTTTGCCGCCGTAGGCTTCACACCGATCAAAGGATAATCATTATGGACCTTTTCCCCCTCTGGAATTCCCTGCGCATTGCCCTCTGCTCCGCGGCCCTGGTGTTTTTCCTGGGCCTCGGGGCAGCTTACTATGCCTCCCGGGCAAATCGGCTGGTGAAAGGGATTCTGGATGTGGTGCTGACTCTGCCCCTGGTGCTGCCCCCCACGGTGGTGGGCTATCTGCTGATCCTCCTGCTGGGGCCCAATCACGCCCTGGGGGCGCTGATTCTGCGGCTGTTTCAGACCAAGCTGCTGATGCGCTGGTGGTCTGCCATCTTCGCGGTGTCGGTGGTGATTTTCCCCCTGATGTACCGCACCGCCCGGGGGGCCTTTGAGAGCTTCGACGAGGATCTGGCCGCCGCGGGCCGAACCCTGGGCCTGTCCAATGCCTTTGTCTTCTGGCGCATCCGCCTGCCTGCCTGCCGTCAGGGCATCCTGGCGGGGGTGGTTTTGGCCTTCGCCCGGGCCCTGGGGGAGTACGGGGCCACCTCCATGATCGTGGGCTTCATCCCCGGCAAGACGGCCACCGTGGCCACTCAGGTGGCCTTTCTCTGGCAGAACCAGGGCAGCACCGAGGCAGGTCAGCGGGCCCTGCTGTTCTGGATCGGCATCAATATTGCAATCTCTGCCATTGTTTTGATTACGGTGAACCTGTTGGAACGACGGAAAGCAGTTAAAAGTTGAAAATAGAAAGTTGAAAATGAATATGTTTTGAAAATTGCAATTTTCAAAACTCCGAAACTTTCAATTCTCAACTCTCAATTCTCAATTCAGCGAAAGGAGAGCCCCATGTCCCTTTTAGTCAAGATAGAGAAGAAGCTAAACGACTTCCAGCTTTGTGTGGATTTTGAGACCTCCGGGGCTCTCCTTGCGCTGTTAGGGGCCTCCGGCAGCGGGAAGAGTCTGACCCTCCGCTGCATCGCGGGGCTCCTGACCCCGGACCGGGGAAAAATCGTGCTGAACGGCCGGGTGCTCTACGACAGCGCCGCCGGGGTCAATCTGCCGCCCCAGCAGCGGCGGGTGGGCTATCTCTTCCAGAGCTGCGCCCTGATCCCGCACATGAGCGTCCTGGAGAACGTGGCCCTGGGCTATCACGGACAGCCCAAGGCCCGCAGAAAAGAATTGGCGATGGAGCAGCTTCGGCGCTTCCGCCTGGAGGTCCAGGCCCAGGCCCGGCCTGCCACCCTGTCCGGGGGCGAACGCCAGCGGGCCGCCCTGGCCCGGACTCTGGCCGCGGAGCCCGAGGCCCTGCTGCTGGACGAGCCCTTCTCCGCCCTGGACGATTACCTGAAATGGGAGCTGGAGCTGGAGTTGGCCCGAACCCTGGAGGGCTACGGGGGTGACGCCATTTTGGTCTCCCACAGCCGGGACGAGGTCTGCCGCCTGGCGAAGTCCGTCTGCGTGCTTACCCATGGCAGCTCGGAGCCGGTCCAGCCCGTAAGCGGGCTGATGACCGCCCCGGGCACCGTCAGCGCCGCCCTGATCTCCGGCTGCAAGAATATCTCGCCTGTGACGGTTCTGCCCGACGGCAGCCTGTTCTGCCAGGACTGGGGCTGGACCCTCCCGGCCATGCCGGTGCCCCGGGGATCGACCCACGTGGGCATCCGGGCCCACAGCCTCCGGCTGGGCCACGGCCCCATCTCCCTGGGCTGCACCGTGGATCGGGTGATCGACAACGTATTTTCCTACATTCTCATGGTGCGTACCCCTGGCCCCGGCCAGCTCCGGGTGGAGTTTGAGAAAGCGGAACAGCCCCCCGCGCCCGGGGAATCGGCTGTCATCCACGGGGCCCCGGAGGAATTTCTGTTCTTACAAGGAGGTGCAGCCCTATGACCGACGGCTTTGGCCGCACCATTGACTATCTGCGCCTGTCCGTGACGGATCTTTGCAACCTGCGCTGCGTCTACTGTATGCCCCCGGAGGGGGTCTGCAAGCGGGACCACGGGGAAATCTGCTCCCTGGAGGAGTTGACGGAGCTGGCCGCCGCCTGCGTGACTCTCGGGGTGAAAAAGATCCGCCTGACCGGGGGCGAGCCCTTGGTTCGCCGGGGGATTCTGGACCTGGTGAAGGGCCTCTCCGCCCTGCCGGGGCTGGAGGAGCTGACTATGACCACCAACGGCACCCTGCTGGCGGACTATGCCGCCCCCCTCCGGGCCGCGGGTCTGAACCGGCTGAACGTCAGCCTGGACACCCTCCGTCCCGACCGCTGCCGGGCTTTGACCCGGGGCGGGGAGCTGGAGCGGGTCTTCGCGGGGCTGGAGGCCGCCGAAGCCGCGGGCTTCCGGGATATTCGCCTGAACGCCGTTTTGCTGAAGGGCGTCAACGAGGACGAGCTGGGGGACCTTGCCCGGCTGGCCAAGGACCGGCCCTGGACCGTTCGCTTCATCGAGCTCATGCCCATCGGCCCCGGCGCGGCCATGCCAGACGCCTTCCTGCCCGCAGGCCGGGTGCTGGAGGCGGTACCGGAGCTCCGGGAAATGCAAAGTGAGGGATCAGGGATCAAGGATCAGAGATCAGGGAACAGAGATCAGGAAATGGGGGAACAGATTCTTCGCTTCGCCCGGAATGACGGCGCGGGGGGCGTGGCCCGGCTGTACACCGCGCCCGGCTGGGCGGGGGCCGTGGGGCTGATCACCCCCATGAGCTGCGGCTTCTGCGAGAGCTGCAGCCGCATCCGCATCACCGCCGACGGGAAGCTGAAGCTCTGCCTTCACTCCGCGGAGGAAATCCCCCTCCGGGGCCTCCACGGCGAGGCCTTGACAAAGACCATTCAAGAGGCCGTCCGGCGCAAGCCCGCCGGACACCGCCTGTCCGATACCCAACCCAGCGACAGCGTCCGCCCCATGAACGAAATCGGCGGATAATCCAGGAGGTTCCTATGGAAGATTTACAGTTTACGCATTTGAATCCCCAGGGTCGGGCCGTCATGGTGGACGTGACGGAGAAGGCCCCCACCAATCGCACTGCCGTGGCGGAGGGCTTCGTCCGCTGCGCCCCGGAGACCATTGCCGCCATTCGCACCGGCGGCGTCAAAAAGGGGGACGTGCTGGCAGTGGCCCAGGTGGCGGGCATCCAGGCCGCCAAGCGGACCTGGGAACTGATTCCTCTCTGCCACCCCCTGCCCCTGACGGGGATCGACCTGGGCTTTGATCTGACCGAAACCGCAGTCCATATCACCGCCACGGTTCGCTGCACCGGCCCCACCGGCGTGGAAATGGAGGCGTTGTCCGCTGTTTCCGCCGCCGCGCTGACGGTCTACGATATGTGCAAGGCCCTGCAAAAGGACATGGAGATCACCGGCATCCGTCTGCTGGAAAAGACCGGCGGCAAGTCCGGGGATTATCGAATGCGGAATGCAGCGTGCAAAATGCAGAATGAGGGATCCGGGATCAAGGATCAGGGATCAGAGACTGTAGGGGGCGGCGCCCTCGACGCCCCGTGGGTTTCCGTCTGCACACGCAGCCCCGGGACGGGGAACCCGTCCCCTACGCCAGTAGGGGCGGTCATTGGCCGCCCGAAAAACGCCTGCAGCGCGGGCAATCTGCCCGCCATGCCCGCATCGGCTTCCGAAATGCAAAAAACGCTTGCGGGAACCGTTATCGCAGTCTGCGTTTCAGAGAAAAAGGGCGTCCAGAAGCACCCGGTGGAGGCCCTGGAGCTCCGGGTGGGCCAGGGGATCGTGGGGGACGCCCATGGGGGAAACTGGCACCGGCAGGTGAGCCTGCTGGCGGAGGAATCCGTGGACAGCATGCGGGCCCAGGGCCTGGAGCTGCCCCCCGGGGCCTTCGCGGAGAACATTCTCACCCGGGGGCTGGACCTGAAAACCCTGCCTGTGGGCACGGTTCTCCGGGCGGGAACGGCCCTGCTGGCCGTCACCCAGATCGGCAAGGAATGCCACAACGACTGCGCCATCAAACGTACCGCCGGCCGCTGCGTCATGCCCACGGATGGGATTTTCACCGTGGTGCTGCAAAACGGCACAGTGAAACCGGGGGATTCCGTTGAAATCATGGAGGCGATGATATGAAACAAATACCCGTCCGAGAGGCCGTGGGCCAGGTGCTCTGCCACGACCTGACACAGATTTTGCCCGGCGAGTTCAAGGGCGCCCGGTTCCGTAAGGGCCATATCGTCACCGAGGCGGACGTTCCCATTCTGCTGTCCATGGGCAAAGAGCACCTCTACGTCTGGGAGTTGGAGCCCGGCATGCTCCATGAAAACGACGCCGCGGCCCGGCTGGTCCGGCTTTGCAAGGGCCCCGGTATGGTCGAAAGTGAAGTGCGGGAGGGGAAAATCGAGCTTCGCGCGGCGTTTGACGGCCTCTTCCGGGTGGATACTGCCCGGCTCAACGCGGTCAATTCCATCGACGAGCTGATGATCGCCACCCGCCGGGGCAACACCGCCGTCCGGGCGGGGGACAAGCTCTGCGGCACCCGGGTGATCCCCCTGGTGATCCGGGAGAAAAAGCTCTGCGCCGCTGAGGCTGCGGCAGGGGAGAAGCCCCTGCTGGAGCTGCTGCCCTTCCGGCTGAAAACCGCCGCCGTGGTCACCACCGGTTCCGAGGTGGCGAAGGGCCTGATCGAAGACAAATTTACCCCGGTGCTGGCGGAGAAGCTGAAAGCCTTCGGCATCGAGGTCATCTGCCACAGCCTGCCCGGGGACGAGCCCGCCGCCGTGCTTGGGGCCATTCAGGCCGCCCGGGCCGTCAAGCCGGACCTGATCCTCTGCACCGGCGGCATGAGCGTGGATCCGGACGACAACACCCCCGGGGCCATCAAGGCCAGCGGGGCCCGGATCGTCACCTACGGGGCCCCGGTCCTGCCGGGCGCCATGCTGCTGCTGGGCTACTTTGCCGACGGCACCCCCATCCTGGGCCTGCCCGGCTGCGTCATGTACGCCAAGGCTACGATCTTTGACCGAATCCTGCCCCGGATTGCCGCGGGGGTCGAGCTGGCCAAGGCCGATTTCGTCGCCCTCGGCGAGGGCGGCCTCTGCCTGGGCTGCCTGGAGTGCCATTACCCGGTCTGCCCCTTCGGGGGATAGGTGACAAGTGACAAGTGAGCGTCTTCCTGTTGGGACGGCACTTTGCCGTTCGCTTCTCCTGCTTCACAAAATGCAATTAAATTCCCCCTGCACAGTTCCTGTGCAGGGGGAAAACACATTAATGGATCATTGCTTACAGCTTCTTCGCCAGACGCTCGCGGATGGCGGCGATGAAGTCCTCGGAGGTGACAGCCTCGGGCTTGGGGTCCATCAGGGCAGCCAGGTCGCCGGTCATAACGCCGTCGTTGATGGTCTGCATGGTGGCCTCTTCCAGAGCGGTGCCGAACTTCTCCAGCTCCTTGTTGCCGTCCAGCTCTCCGC
>JAEEGJ010003484.1_pt1 | contig 60284 bp, 43 predicted proteins | sample 8958761 | NCBI WGS metagenome assembly JAEEGJ01 (sample SAMN16246546, study PRJNA631951) | gut metagenome | biome: gut microbiome; feature: rumen; material: RS-attached | host: Bos | place: Iran: Karaj | collected 2018-10 | reverse complement strand
CGTAGGCTATGAAGGCGAGATCTTATGGGATCCCTCAAAGCCCAACGGCACACCGAGAAAGCTTCTTGATGTATCAAAAGCAAAATCTCTCGGATGGACTTACAAGACCGAACTTGAAGGCGGAATTCGATTAACCTACGAGGACTTCTTAAACAATCCGATGAGAGCTGAGAGGTAAAATTGAGATTTTGAAAATGAGTAAATGAATTATTTATTTCGGTATTTTATGTGCCATTGAATTTCTAAACATATTATTAAACTGGTCAAAAAACTTACATCAGATTCGTTGGGATGAAACTGAGAAGTTTTTTCATCATTTCATTAATAATCTCCGAAGGGGACAAATATGAAAAAAATTGTTTTGAATTATATATATCTATCTAGAAATCATGCAGGTGGAAAAGATCAAGTTGGCCTGAATCTATTAAAAGGATTCCAAGAAATCGGTGTGGCGAAAGAAATGTATGTAATTTGTTTTGACTATTCAATAAGTATAATTAAAACTCTTTCGCCAGATATAAATATAATACCCATTTCATCACATAATAGTTCTTCTGAATGGGGAAGAATGTTTAGAAATCATATTGTTAATAGCATAAGGATTCCTCGAATAATTAAAGAAAACAAAATAGATGTAATTTTTCATTTAGATAGCAATAACGGATTAACAAAGTTTAAATGCAAATCTGTTGTTATTCCGCATGATATTAAAGCGATAGCACACAGGGATTTGCCAGGTTTACGTATTCCACTCTATAAATATATTTTATATAAAATAATGTATAAAATGGATTTTAAACATGCAGACACAATAATTGGAATAAGTGATACTGATAAAGGCGAGATAATGCAGTATTATCCAAAGTACAAGAATAAAGTGTTAAGGATTTATGATCCTATTGATATTCCTGTTTATTCGGGTGCTACTAGAAGTGTTGAACCGAGGATAGTAGCAATCAACCTTCAGTTTCATCATAAGAATATTATTACGCTGATAAAAGCTTATGAAATAATTAAAGACGAAATTGAGGAAAAACTTGTTTTAGTAGGAAGTGTTCCTGATAGAGTGAAGTATTTGGTCGATTATGTAAAAGAACATAATTTATCAGATAGAATCGTTTTTACGGGGTTCGTGTCAGAAAAAGAAAGAAATGATATTTTACAACATAGCAGATTATATGTCTCGCCTACCCTTTTTGAGGGATTTGGTATGGTGTCGATCGAAGCAATTATGTCTGGAGTGCCAACTTTGGTTTCAAAAATTCCTACAAACTATGAAGTTACTAGAAATATGTGTTATTACTATGAACCTGCAGAGGATGCATATTCTCTTGCTAATCAGATTAAACATGCATTAACAACTAGTATTTCGGAAAAGCAATTGTGTGAAAGAGCACAAATCCTTTATGATGAATATAATTATATAAAGATTTCTAAAGACTATTTTAATTTATTCCAGAAAGTATAAAAATATGGAAGTAGTTTCAATAATTGTTCCGTTCTATAATTCGGAGAAATATTTATATGAATGTATTAATTCAATTATTTGCCAAACATATCATCATTTGCAGATAATTTTAATTGATGATGGCTCTACTGATGGAAGTTATAAAATAGCTAATTCTTTTAAAATATTAGATGATAGGATTATATTGGTGAAAAAGAAAAATGGAGGCATCTCTTCCGCGAGAAATGAAGGTTTACGGATTGCAACAGGGAAGTATTTGGCATGGATTGATTCAGATGATATTGTTGCAAACAATTATGTAGAAGAACTAATAAATGCTTTTGATGAAAAAGTTGATGTAGTTCAATGTGAATTTGGGTATTTTAAAAATTCACCTTTTTTTTCTGCTGGTGGACTTAACAGTACAACGGTTGATTCGAATGATGTTTTGAAAGGTTACTTGCAGCAAGAATATATTCATTTTTCTTTATATCTTTGGGGTAAATTGTTTAGAAGAGAACTGTTTAATGATATAGTGTTTCCTGAGGATCAAACAAACAGCGAAGAACTTGTTGCTTTATCAAAAGTATTAATTCGCTCCAGAAAATGTGTTCATCTTAAAGGGAAGTTATATGCGTATAGAATGTCTCAAAAAAGCTTAACAAGAAGGACTAATTGGAATAGTTATATTCATTCAGCTTTATTGGCTGAAAATAGAAGAATGGCTTTTTGGATGGAATATGGCAATGAAGATTATTTAAATCTTGAAAAAATAGGGGCTACAAGAACGGCTATAATAATGTATTGTCGAGGATTACTACATAGGTGTGATAAAAAGGATTTACGAGAATTATCATCTATTCCTCCAAAATATAAAAAAGAAATCGAAAACATTTTATGCAAGAAATTGAGAAAGAGATTTAAGGTTTTTGAAATCTCCCCAAAGATATATTTTCTTTTTTTGTTTATTCCATATGAGTTAAAAAATTATTTAAGGAGTATCTTCTTAAAGTGAATCAACCTTTTTTTACTGTAATTACAGTATGTTATAATTCTAAATCTTCTATAGAAACAACGATTGATAGTGTTGTGAAACAAAGTTTTTCGGATTGGGAATATATTTTAGTTGATGGTGGTTCGACAGATGGTACGATAGATATTATTCAAGAGTATAAAAAAAACTATGAAAACGTATCATTTATTTCAGAAAAAGACGAAGGAATATATGATGCTATGAATAAAGGTATCCGGATGTCGAAGGGCAAATTTATATTTTTTCTAAACTCAGCAGATTCATTTCACGATAAAAATGTTCTTCAAAAAGTATTTGATAATATTAAACAGGACGACCAAATATATTATGGAGATGTTTGTCGTGTGTTAGAAGGCGGAAAGGTTGTATCCAAAGAGATACTGAATGATTGGAGAATTTTTTGGGCTAGAACTATATGTCACCAAACTATTTTTTCTCCTTCAATATTTTTGAAGGAACATACATTTGAACTAAAATATAAAATATGCGCAGATCAGGAGTGGATTTATTATTGTAAATCAAAGGGTATAAAGTTTTGCCATATTGATTTAGTTATTTGCGATTATGATATGAACGGAGTAAGTTCTGATGATAAAAACAGAGAAATTTGTTTAAGAGAAAGATTATTAATTCAAGGAAAGTACTATCCGTTTCTGAACAAAATTAGGAAATTAACTATCAAGATGAGTGGATTATTTAAATGAGTAAAAGAGATATTTTTAAGGAAATAAAGAACAATCAAAGAATATGTACATTTGTATATTCGTTGTTTTTTTTAGGGATTATTTTTTTTACTATTTTAAGGAATATCTCTGAATTGGATATGATAACTATTCTACAAGATGAGTTTGGTTATTGGGGGAACGCTGCCTTTATTACTGGAACCGATTGGACACCATTATTATCAGAGGGAAGATATTATCAGATGGGATATTCTATTTTTTTAATTATCCCAATGCTTTTTACAAATAACACAATGATTTTATACCATTGTGCTATTTTTTTGAATACAGTATTTGTGGCAATAACATATATCATAGTATATATGTGCTCGGTGGAAATCCTTAACATACAGGGTTCTTTTGAACGTTGCGCAATCAGTTTTTTGAGTATATATTCAGTTTTTTATATGCATTGGTCGCAAATAGCATGGAGCGAATGCTTTATTATTATGTTAATGTGGATTTCGGTTTATTCTTTTTGGGTATATGAACAATATAGTTCTATTAAGGGAATATTAGGAATCCTTTTTTCATCGTTGTTTATGTGTTTAACTCATGCAAGATCACTTCCGGTTGTGGCACTTGAATTTGTTTTATTATTTGTGTGTGCATTTTTTAAGCGAGATAAAAAGATAATTCTTTTCTTTGTTTCCTTGATAATTATAGGTGCTATGTTTTTTCTGGCAAGAAAATTCCAAATGACTTATATTTGGAAAACACCCATAAGTGGAGAAAAACAAATTTCAAATGCTGATACTCCAACAGATCTTGTAATAAAAAATCTTAATAAGATAATAAGAAATACTAAAGATGTATTCGTGTCGATTTTAGGGAAAGTCTATATTCTTGCCTTCAATACATTTGGGATTGCTGGAGTGGCGACCTGCGCGTATTTTAAAAGTATCAAAAAGAATGTTGAAAAAGATTTTTTCACTAAAACATATATAGTGTTTTCTTTGGCTATTATGTTAGTTGCAACATCTTTTCAGATGTGCGGAGACGGAAGAATGGACTTGGTAGTATATTTAAGATACTTTGCATATACTATTGGACCAGTTTTTTTATATGGCTTATACGAGTTTGTTCGTGATTTTGATAAATATAAAAAAATATTTACTTTATCTTTTATTTATTTAATAACATTAACGCCTTTTATTATTTATGAGATATATGCAGGAAAATATTACTTTCTTTTGAGCAATAGCCCTGAAATTGGTGGATTTCTTTTCGAGATGGAGAAAAACGGATTTTCGTGCAAAGAGGCAATTGGGCTTTTGGTTAGGTTCATATTATTATTTTTTGTGGTTGTTTTTGCTGTTATGAAACGAAACAACACAATTTATAAAAAAATTCTAGTTTTAACAATTATGTTTTTTGCAGTAAATACTTCATTACTTTCGTTTTCAAATGATTGGCTTAGCGGAATAAGAAAAGGGTTTAAAGATAATGTTTTGGAAATAAATAAGCAGATAGAAAGTGACACAGAAAAAGTTTATTTTGTAAAAAGTTTTGAGGGCATAGATGCTTGCCTTCAGCCTGAATATTTGCAATTTGTTTTATATAATAGAACAGTAGATGTCATAAAAAAAGAAGACATAGAATCATTGGATAAAAATGTTTGGATACTGTCTGATAATGAATATCCGTTAGATACAGACAAGTTTCATCTGAAGATCTACTTAAGTAGTCAGGAATTGATTTTATATAAAAAACTATAGCAGTTATATAATTAGTTAATAATTCTTTACAAGTAATTGCCAGAAAATTAATAAATAATTGAAATAAAACAACATCATATTCTCATTGTAGATTATCGATTAAATGAATTTATGTTTGGTTAGTTCTATTTTTATTGAAAAATACGAAAAAGATGCATTCGGGAGAAAAAATGGTTTTAGAAAGAGAAAGGAATGCAAAGAGAAGTGTTATTGCTGGGTTTATTCAAAGAATAGCAAGTATGGTTCTTCCTTTTGTCACCAGAACTGTTATTATTCGTGAAATTGGGATTGAATATGCGGGAATAAATACCTTATTTACATCTATTTTGAGCGTTTTGAGCCTTGCTGAACTTGGCTTTGGAACAGCGATGGTTTATTCGATGTATAAGCCTATTTCATGCAATGATGACAAAACAATTTGTGCATTATTAAATTTCTATAAAGTTTGTTATAGGATAATTGGAACTGCGATATTTGTTATCGGCTTGATTGTTACTCCTTTTATTCCATACCTAATAAAAAACGATGTACCTGCATCTATAAATATATATGTAATATATTTAATTAATCTGGTAAGCATTAGTTTATCGTATTTTTTGTTTGCATATAAAACTGCTATATTTAATGCTTTTCAAAGAAATGATGTCATTTCCTGGATTGGAACAATTGTGCTAATAATTCAGAATCTGGCGCAAATTATTGTTATTATCAGTTTGAAAAATTATTATTATTTTGTAATTGTACTGCCAATGGTAACCATAATAAACAATCTCTTGGTGGCGGCGTTTGCGAAAAGCATTTATCCCAATTTAATTCCGGTGGGCAGAATTGAAGATTCGTTAAGACAAGAAATATGGAATAAAGTAAAAAGCTTATTGATATATAAGATAGGAAATGTTGTATCGAATTCCGTGGACAACATTGTAATATCAAGTTTTTTGGGGACAACTATGCTTGCGATATATGGAAATTATTACTATATTATATCGGCACTGTTTGCGGTGCTGGTTGTATATTATAATGCAATTTTGCCAGGAATAGGAAACAAAATTGCACTGGAAAACAAGGAAAAGAATTATGCCTTGTTCGAAGAATTATTATTTTTGCACTCATGGGTTATTGGATGGATGACTACATGTTTGTTATGTTTATTTCAGGATTTTATGATTATATGGATGAAGGATCCCAAATTGCTGTTAGATAATAAAATGATAATCCTTTTTTGTTTGTATTTCTTCTCGTGGAAAATTAATGATATAGTCTATACGTTTAAAGATGCGGCAGGAATATGGGAATACGATCGATTTAGGCCGTTAATTGCATCTTTATGTAATTTAATAATTAATATTATTCTTGTAAATTATATTGGGGTATACGGAATTGTAATATCGACTATTGCTTGCGAAGTGACATTCAGCTTGTTTTGGGGAACAAAGGTTGTGTTTAATCATTATTTCATGAAAGATTTCAAAGGATATTTATTTAAGGTTTTATTATTTTCGGTTCAAACAATAGTTATGTGTGGAGCAACGTTTGCAATTTGTAAACTAGTTGCCATTGATAATTTAACAGTAAAGTTTTTAGTTGAAATTATTATTTGTCTTTTTATACCAAATATAATATTTATTCTATTTAATATTCGAAACAATAAATTTCATTTAATAATGAAGAGGTTAACAAAGGTAATAAAACATGATTAGTATATTTTTCAAGTATTGCATATCATTATGTTTTTCGATAGTAAATTATTTTTCGCATAGGAAGAGGGATGTTATTCTGGTGCGCTTAGATAGATTAGGTGATTATATTTTGTGGCAAGAATGTGCTCGTCAAATAAGCGATTATTTTTGTGACAAAAAAATAACGCTGATATGTAGTTCAGGTAATGTTGAGATTGCAAGTGAATCTCAAATATTTGACGAGATAATTCCAATAAATACTGTTGCAAGGGATTGGAAGAAGTGTCTTGGATTAAAGGCTGATATAGTTATTCAACCTACGCATTCTAGAAATAATAGGATGGAATTGATCACAAGAACCGTTGCGGCAAAGAAAAGAATAGCAATCAAATCCGATTGCTCAAATTATACGAAAAGAGAAAGGGATTTTTGGGAAAAGAATTATAACCAAATTATAGATTTAGGGGAAGAAGAAACACATGAAATAGAAAAAAATCAGGGCTTTGTTAATGCGTTATTGCAACAAACTAAAACTCCGCAGCTTGCTGATTTAAGCTATATGATTGATGAAAGAAAAATAGAAGGAGAATATGTTGTAATAAATCTAGGTGCGAGTGATAAAAGCAGATGTTGGCCAATAGAAAGATTTGCATCCGTTATGGAACATATTTATGAAAAAAATGAGATAAACTGTGTGTTAATAGGTGGGAAAAATGAGATAGAATATTCAAATGAGTTTTGCAATAGATATAAGCATAATGTTGAAGTGTTAACTGGAAAGACAAATATAAGAGAATTAATCTCCGTCATTTCGTATTGCCGACTCCTATTGACAAATGATACAAGTACCGTTCACATAGCTGCGGCCTGTGGAGTGAATTGTATTTGTATTTCTCCAGGAACAACGTATCCCAGATTTGCGACATATAATAGTAATTGTTTTGAAAAAGGCGTTGTGGTTCCTATTTCCATATATAAATATGGTGAGTGTTTTGGATGTGATTTAGAAAATAAAGGGAAAAAGCTTGAGTGTTGCAGAATTGCAAAAGATAAAGAAGAACCGATTAAATGTATAAATGAAGTATCTGTTAATGATATAATAAATGCAATAGATGAAATAATATAGGTGGTGAAAAATGAACTGTGAATTTGAAATAAATACAAAGAACATTCTTGTTTTGGGGGATGTGATGCTGGACACATATGTGTTTGGAAAGATAAATCGAATTTCGCCTGAGGCGCCTGTTCCGGTATTGGATTATAAAGAAACTAGAAAATCGTTAGGAGGGGCGGCTAATGTGGCCGTAAATTTGACGGCCGCGAATCAAAAGGTGACAGTTTTTTCAGTAATAGGGAACGATGAAAATGCAACTATACTAAAAAAATTATTGGAAGAGAAAAATATTAATGCGTATTTAATTGAATCCGATGAAAGGATAACAACTGAAAAAATAAGATTTCTTGCGGAGAACAATCAACAGGTCTTAAGGTTGGATCTTGAAAACAAGAAAGAGTTGTCAGAAAATGAATATAAAAAATTAGAGGATTCGTTAACTGGCAAAATTGTAGATTATGACTTAATAATTTTATCCGATTATTTAAAAGGTGTTCTGACGGATAAAGTAGTAAAATTAGTAGTAAAATTATCGCATGAAAATAATATTCCAGTTGTTGTAGATGTAAAAGATAGAAACATAGCAAAATACGAAAACACTTATCTATTAAAACCAAATCAAAAAGAGCTTGGTCTTCTTACTGGAATGCCTGTTTCTTCGGAGGAGGAAATAATACAAGCATCACAGTATTTAAAAAAAGTATGTAAATGTAATTATGTTCTGACCACTCTAGGTTCCAAAGGGATGATTTTAATAGGTGATGAAGGTAATTTCTCGGTTCCTGCTGTTGGCAAAGAGGTTTTTGATGTGTGCGGTGCCGGAGATACAACCATTGCGTATCTTGCCGCTTGTCTTGCTAATTCAATGGATATAAGGCAATCTGTTAAAATCGCTTCAGTTGCGGCTGGAATACAAGTGTCCAAAATTGGCACATCATCGGTTTGTTTGTATGAAATAAACAGGGCGGTCAACAAGATAAGTAGTAAGGAGATTTCAATTGATGATTTGAAGAAATTGAGAGATGCAAATAAGGAGAAAAAAATTGTATTTACTAATGGTTGTTTCGATATTTTGCATATAGGACATGTAAAATATTTACGAAAAGCATCTCAAATTGGAGACATATTGGTTGTCGGAATAAATAGCGATGCTTCAGTAAAGCGATTAAAAGGACCCAATAGACCAGTAAATAATGAAAATGATCGAAAGGAAATGCTTAAATCTTTTGACTTCATAGATTATGTTATTGTATTTGATGAAGATACTCCTATAGATTTAATCAAGGAATTGAGACCGAATGTTTTAGTTAAAGGTGCAGATTATGAAGGAAAAGAAATTGTTGGTGCTAATGAGGTAAAACAAAATGGAGGAGAAGTTGCTTTAATTCCTTTTGTAGAAGGAAAATCGACAACAACAATTATTCAGAAGATAAAGGAGAAATAAGTTGATGATACAACTGATTAGTGAAAGGATAGAAGAAAGCATTCTTACTAAGCAATTAATTCTAGATAATGAAGGAATAAAAGAAACGATTTATGAAATTGCAAAAGAAATAAAAAAAAGCTTTAGTAATAATGGGAAGATTATTTTATGTGGTAATGGAGGATCTGCGACAGATGCATTACACTTTGCAGGAGAAATAGTTGGTAGATTTCAAAAAGAGAGAGAACCTTGGCCAGCTATAGTACTTAATTCCAATGTTGCATCGATGACTGCTATTGCAAATGATTATGAGTATGATGAAATATACAAAAGACAGGCAATTGCATTTACTCAAAAACAGGATGTTTTTTTTGGTATTAGCACAAGCGGTAATTCAACAAGTGTTATCAAAGCGATGGAGGCAGCAAAGGAAAAGGGAACTAAAACGGTAGCATTAACGGGAAAGGATGGAGGTCGATTATCTCAAATTGCGGATTTTTCAATAGTAGTTCCTTCTAGTAATACAGCTCGAATACAAGAAAGTCATATTATGATAATACATATTATATGTGAAATCGTTGAGGATGAAATGAGTAAAAATGAATAAAGCTATTTTTTTGGATAGGGACGGAACAATAAATGTTGAAAAGAACTATCTATATAAAATCGAGGACTTTGAATTTTTGCCTGGAGTAATTCAAGCTCTTTCGTTATTTAGAGAGGCGGGTTTTTTGTTGATTATTATCACTAATCAATCAGGAATTGCAAGAGGATTTTATAAAGAAAGCGATTTTTTGAATCTGAATAATTGGATGATTAAAGAGTTTGAAGATAATAAAATAAAAATAGAGGATGTCTTTTATTGCCCTCATCATCCAGATGCAAAGGAATTGCACTATAAAAAAAATTGTGATTGTAGAAAACCGCAGATAGGTTTGTTCAAGAAGGCAATAGATAAATATAACATTGATATTGAACATAGTTTTTCCATCGGGGATAAACTTAGGGATTGTGCTATTTCTTTCGAAACAGAATGTAAGAGTTATCTGATTGGTAATAATGAGAGTGTTGATATTGTAAATGATGTAAAAAATGGAAAATATAGAAACATTAGTTATTGCTCAAATATTTTAGATTGTGCGAGAGAAATAACTGGATTAAAATAATAATGCAGAAGAATTTGTGAAGACTTGTGACAATCTTAATAACATTTTACAAGGAGACAAAACTGAAATGGGAGAAAAATTATTTTCGATTGAGGATTATTTTGCGTCTGAAAACCATAAGTTAATATTTGCATTAATTTACACGGATAAGTCATTAAGAGAAAACTTATTGGGCATATCCGAAGAACTATATCTTGACAAAGGCAAAGCGAAAGAATGGAGAAATTCTATTTCTAAGAAGATTCATCCTGATACATGCAAGATTTACGGGGCGGATAATGCGTTTATGAAACTTAATGAATTATATGCACATATGACTGCAATCACGGAGGAGGATGGTGGAAGAAATGAATAAGGAACTTACCACAGTTCCGTTAAAAAAAGGGGCTTACGAGAAACCGGAAAGAATAAATCCTAATATACCTTTAAAGAAATATGATAAGGTTGATGAGGCATGTGAAACAACGCAACTAGGGAACGATGGTAATGCTTATATTCCAGAAGATAGTATGCCAGGACTATTAGGTAAGAAGAAAGCGGAATCGAGATATATTGTAGACAATCGGATAGCCGATGAAAATAAAATCAATATTAACAGTACTCCAATGATAAATACGTCTGGTGTTGTTGAGTATCTTGATAGAAATTCCCATCAGACAAGGAATCCAGAAGAAGCTGATTTGAACAGATATAGCAGGGATAGTTTGACAAGAATAGGTGATTCTGATCAGGCCGAAGCTATTCGAAGAAAGGTGGACGCAAAGGTAAACAAAGAACTTCCAAAGCTTCGCAAAAAACGAGGAATTGAGAAAGATGAAATAACTGGAGAACCGCTGAAAGCCGGAGCTGCATTTCATCACACAAACAGTAAGGCGATTTATAATAACCCCCTTGATGTTATTGACCCAAATCAAGGGATTAATGTTAATAAAGATACACATGAAGAAATTCATCGTCGTGGAATAATGGATAGTAAGGAGTTGGAAAGGCAAAAAGAATCTATTCAGGAAGTCGTAATGCCCAAGAAAAAAGAAAACACATAGTATTTCTATGCAGTAGCGTTATGGTCATAAACTAGTATTCTTGTCTATAAAAATGGAACAAGCAAGTAAACGTCAATGAAAAAGTTTACCTCACTGGGAGGGCGCGGACGTTTATTTGGACTAAGATATTAATCCAAGACTACGTCTATACTCCATTGGACTCATTGCCCCTAGTGACATTTTTATTCTTCCTGTTGAATACCAACGGATATAGTTATCTAATTTATCAATAAATTCATCAAGGGAAACATTTATCCAGGAATGATTATAAAACATTTCATTCTTTAATCTCCCAAAGAATGCTTCACATGCTGCATTGTCCGGTGAACATCCTTTTTGAGACATTGATCGAATAAGCTTGGCCTTCTCAATACGTTCTATCCAACCGGGCCATCTGTAGTGGGCACCACGATCAGAATGAACGATTGGATGTGAACCAGCCGGAAGGCTTTTTATAGCAATATCCAACATGGTATTAACCAGTTCAGCATTAGGAGAAGTACCAATCGTCCAGGCAACCGGTAATCCGTCAAAACAATCAATAATTGGAGATAAATACACTTTTCCGGATGGAATATGGAATTCGGTAATGTCTGTAAGCCACTTTTGATTGGGAGCTTCAGCTTTAAAGTTTCGCTGTATTACATTAGGTGCCGGAGCAGATATCTCGCCCATATACGAACAATACTTACGTATTTTTACTTTCTTGATTGATAGATTTTCCTCTTTCATTATACGTCGAATAACCTTTTCTGAAAGAGTAATTGAATTTCGCTTTAGCATTGCGTGTACTCTGCGATAACCGTATGTATCGCCAGATTCGTAGAATATGGTCGAAATCGTATCGCTGACAGCCTTATATTTATCGGGTCGGATAATGGAATTGTGCTGGTAAAAGTAACTACTTTTGGATAATACAAAAACGTTCAGGAGTTCTTTAAGGCAATATTTATCTCTCGGGGCATCAATTATTATTGCCTTTTTGTAATTCGATAATGTTTGAAGATTGATGCCCTTTGCTTTTTTTATTAGTTTTGATGCTTTCTCAAGTGCATCCTTTTCGAGTTGAAGCCTGTGTACTTGTTCTGTAAATCGGCAGCCTGTTGTTTTAGTGTATCTATTTGTGCAATCAAGTCTTTTTCGTTAGTTGTATTATCAGCCATTGTGAAGCGCTCTCCTTGTGGGATTAATTGTCGCTTCCACTTGTATAGAGAAGTACAGCTTATTTGTGATTCTTGAGATAATTCTAAAGCAGATCCTTCTCTACAAGTGAGATTGATAGAAGTGCATATTCCGCTCAATCGGCAAACTAATTCCGTTTCAAACGGTATGATTAATTCCGAGCGAACGGTAAAGGATTCCGCTTAAGTCGGTAAGGCATAAATCATTATTCCACGATGCTCTTGACATGAGCCTCTGTCACACGTGATTATTTGGCAATACAGCAAATAGGATCTTTTAAGACCCATTGCCTTGGCGAATAGCCTATCACGTGTTACTCATGTAAAGAGCCTTTCGCGGCATAATGAGTTAATTATTCGATCCTTACCGTTTGGAACGGACATCCTTACCGCTATTGCGGATTAGTTGTACCGTTCAAGCGGAATAAGCACTAATACTTTAAAGAATTGTTTTGGCTTTGGATTCAAAAAAAAATAGAGTGAAAACAGCACGATTTGTTAAGAACGAAAGATTATAATGATAACAATAGAATTTAGTCAAAAACAAAACGAGGTCTAAGATATTTAGTAAGAAAGACTTCATATGTTCAATCGGTTCATAAGTTTATGACCAAGATTTGGAATTTAATGTAAATATCTAACTTTCTTCACAAAAAAAGGGAGGATGTAATAACCTTCCCTCTTTCTTAATTATTTACATTTTCTTCTTTTGAAATATAGTATCCATAGATTCTTAAAGTATTATATATATAAAAAGAATTTATGTCAAGAGGAGAAAATATGGATGAAGGGTATCCCTACCCTGCTGATGGTGAAGCGGGTGGTAGTACTAATTATGCTCCTTACTGTTCTTTTGTTTGATAATTCTTTCTAATTATAATCGTTACGGATCTTGTTTGCCAAGGACATGAAATAATTAGGGCAAAAGATATAGTAAGAATGCTTGGTGGAAAATGTGAAGCAAGTGTGGGATTAATATCAATTGACTTGCCAAACAGGCAGATTAATAAAAATGATATTTTTTTGCTTAGGATGGACAAAGAAAAGCAGAGAGTAATTGATTACAAAGTTAGAATTGGAGAATAATAATGAATACTTTATATTGCTTGTCAGATTTTCATTTATACCTCGATGAAGAAAAGAAAGGAACTACCATTCTACAGGATTCAATAGGCTTACAGGCTACATTAAAATTTCTGTCTACAAATGTTGAAGAAACGGATATTTTGATAATTCTGGGAGACTTGATTAATTTCTGCGGTGGAGAGTATAAAAATAGTCTCACTTCGACGGCTATAGGAGTATTAGAAGCTTTATCAAGGGTTCCTTGCAAAGTTATTTTTATTCCGGGCAATCATGATATTTCAACAGATTTAATTCCTGAAAATGAACCATTAGATGGTGCTAAATGCGAAAAAAAGTATGAGAGAATTAATTTTATCATTTCAGAAGCAAACAAGAAAGCAAACGGGAAGATCATTGCAGAGATTTCTATAGATAAGGTAATTGTTGGAGATGCGCAAATTGGAAATACGATTATTATTGGATTAAACAGTACAATAAATATTGGTTTAAAAAATATACCAGGCGAAATTGACATTAATACATTAAGAAAAGAATTGGACGCATTAAAAGAAAAATATGCTAATTATGATGATTGTAATAAAATAGTTATTCTTCATCATAATATGTTCCCGATGATTGATAATTCGATTGCTATGGCGGAGGGGAATTCGGCAGGTATTAATGGAAATCTTAAGAATGCTAACGAGGTAAAAAAAATATTTGTAGAGTATGGAATCCATAGTATTATTTCAGGACATACTCATGGAAATCAGAAATACTCACTAAAAGGGCGACATGAAAATAATGTTGATTATTATATTGTTGGAAGCATAGGCAAACTATATGCAGATACAGCACCCACCTTTTCAAGTTATATATTAGATAACAAAACCGGAAACATAATGAATGAGGTTATTCGTGCATATGTTAAAGTTTCGGAAGAGGGAAAGTGGACAGATTTTTCAAATGATCAAGAAGATTATTTTAGTGAAGAGAATACAATAGAGGAAAGTAAGGGCGAAGATCGTCCGATAGATAAAATTCAGGCAAATGCTTCAAATTATTTGACCAATTTTATTATTGAGCATAATGCTTTAAAAACAGGGCATTTTTATCATAATGGACACGCTCTTCTTACTTGGCTTGATACATCTGGATTGATTATTTCAAGGAAAAGAATAAATAAGATTTGTGAGTTTTATTATTATTTGTATAATGAACAATTAAAAAAGGCAGACGCATTCGTTGGTCTGGGAATGAAGGGGACAATATTAGTTAATTCAATCCGAACAATGTATAATAATAAACTTATTTCTTTTCTGCCTGATGAGATAGATAACGATTCAGTAGCTGAGAAGAAAACGATAGAATTGTCTTTAAAAAAACTAAATCAATGCAATAATATAGTATTATTTACAGATATTTTTAGCACGGGTGCTTTTATTGATTCATTTTTATCAAACTACGAAGAAGTTTTCAAAAATAAAAATGTTGATGTTTTCTGTATTTTTGACTTAAGTGAAAATGGCGAATCAGTTGCTACGGTAGAAAATCATCCGGTTTGCTGTGTTAATGATAATAAATTAAAATATAGTATTTATTCATTAACTCAAGTATGTAAAGTCAAATGCCCTTATGAGAATTGCGAAAAATGCAAACTTAAAGATTTTCATTTGTGTAAGTATTAAAGACAATATATTATGAAAAAGATTTATCGATTAATCTTGTTTTTTATCCCTCCTAAAAACATTTCTTCTCATGTGCCTGATTGCAATTAGCAATATTTGCACATTTATAACATATTTCATTAGAGCAGGTATCTCTTTCGAAAAACTCTTTTATGTTTTCCAAAGTGGTATCTGCTATATTTTTTAAGGCTTCGTTGGTTAAGAATGCCTGATGGGAAGTAACGATTACATTAGGCATGGAGATAAGTCTTGCCAGAGTGTCATCATTTACGATGTGATTGGAGTAATCATGGAAGAATACGTTGGATTCTTCTTCGTATACATCGAGACATGCTGCACCGATCTTACGTGCCTTTATACCTTCGACTAGGGCTTCCGAATCAATAAGTGCACCTCTGGAGGTATTGATGATAACAACGCCCTTTTTCATCTTTTCCATTGTTTTTGCATTGATCATATGCTTATTCTCCTCGGTCAGAGGACAATGAAGAGATATGATATCGCTCTTTTCCCAGATTTCATCCAAAGATACGTATTCTATTCCGGAATCTTTGACCGGGAATTTATCATATGCGATCACATTCATTCCGAATCCGCGACAGATGTCTATAAAGATCCTTCCGATTTTTCCTGTTCCGATAACGCCGACGGTTTTACCGTGAAGATCAAAGCCTGTGAGACCGTTAAGACTGAAATTAAAGTCTTTGGTACGGATATATGCTTTATGGATTCTTCTAATGGATGTGAGCAAAAGGGCCATAGCGTGTTCGGCCACGGCATAAGGAGAATATGCAGGTACTCTGACCACGTGGATTTTTCCGTAAGCATATTCGATGTCGACATTATTGTATCCTGCGCATCTGAGTGCTATAAGTTTTATTCCCATATCGCTGAGTTTATCTATTACAGCCTTATTGACATCATCATTTACGAAGACGCATACGACATCACAGCCTTCTGCAAGACGGCAGGTGTCTTCAGATAATCTTGTTTCGTAATACTTTATATTAAATTCTCCGTTTGAATTGGAGTTTTCGAAAGATTGTTTATCATATCCTTTTGCGTCGAAAAATGCGATTTTGATAGTTTCCATAAATTGCTCCTTTGGTATGATTGGCAAGAGTAAGTTACATCTAATAATTTACCGCGTTAATGTGCAGTTTGCAAGGATATAGACATGCCAATAAAAATGCGGTCATAAAACCGCGTTTTTATTGACAGAATAGATTACGACAGTATATTATTCATAATATAGGGAGGTGATGAAGTGAAGGTTAAAACGAATACTTCAGATGTCTCATCATTTCTTGAACGGTCAAAATTATTGATTTCAACAGGTGATTATGATTTTGTTCCCAGGAGAAAGAATCTGCAAGCCTTGGCAGAACATGGGTTTACCATTGCTGATGTTAAGGCCAATATTTTGAGTTTAATGGTTAGCGATTATTATAAAGGTCCGAAAAAGGATTTTGACAGTAATCAACCCGGCGATATATGGGAATTTAAGAAAGATGTAGGCGGAAAACAGTTTTATGTGAAACTGAAAATTCAAAATAGGGACGGAAAAGATATCCTCAAGTGCCTGAGTTTTCATGAGGATGAGTATTGTTAGACGAAGGAGTTGGTTAAAATGAAGAGTTATTGCGAAGTTTGCGGAAAGAATGTTGAAACTAAGATAATAACTAAAAAAGAGAGTTATTGTGTATTGGGGGAAAACATTGAGGTTGAAGCGCAGGTATTGGTATGTGCGGAATGCGGTGAAGAACTTTTCTGTGAAGAACTTGATTCTGCGACCCTTATCAATGCCTATAATGAATACAGACGTATACACAGACTGCTTTTGCCTGAAGAGATCAGGGAGATAAGGGAACAGTATGGGCTTAGTCAGAGAAGCATGGCCAAACTCCTGGGCTGGGGAGATAAAACGATCTACAGGTACGAGAATGGCGCTATTCAGGATAAAGCTCATAACAGCATGCTTTTGTTCCTGAGAGACCCCGATAACATGCAAACATATCTCATTGAGAATGAGGTTGGCCTTGAGGAAAAACAAAAAGCCAGATTGTTAAAAACAGTTGAGATGCTTGAAGAAAAACAGGGTGTACGGTCGGAAAGAAAACTATTTGATTTTTATTTTTCGACTATTCCCAGTGAAGAAAATGGATTTAAAGCCTTTGATTATGGGAAACTGTGTGCTATGGTTCAGTTTTTTGCTAAAAATAATCAGGAATTGTTAAAAACAAAATTGATGAAATTACTAAACTACTCGGATATGATTTTCTATAAAGAAAATGGAATATCAATATCAGGATTAAAGTATGCACATCTTCCTTACGGACCTGTGCCTGATAATTTTGACATGTTATTTGGAAGAATGTCGGCGGATCATATTGCTCATATTGAAGTGATTTTTGATAATGGTTACGAAAAGCATCAGGTGGTTTCCGAACATGAGATAACGGAAAATGCTTTGTCTGATGTGGAGATAGAGGTTCTGAACCGCGTTAATGAAAAGTTCAAGGGATTTGGCTCAGCTGAAATATCGGAGTATTCACATAAAGAAAAAGGATATAAGAAAACCAAACAGGGAGAGATTATATCATATGTTTATGCGAAGGATATTCAGTTTGATTAAAAAAATTATAAGTAATTATGATTGTTGTTTGCTTTTGTTATTAAGTGTTATAATGTATGTACTTGATTTATTCTAAAGGGAGGTATTAAAAATGGCAGAAAACAAATGGCGATTCAGAGGTGAAGATTTAAAGGGAACAGAGACAGAAAAGAATTTACTGGCTGCGTTTGCCGGTGAATCCGAGGCTCGTAATAAATATACATTCTTTGCATCAAAAGCAAAGAAAGAAGGATTCGTTCAGATTTCCAACATATTTGCGGAAACAGCAGCTAATGAAAAAGAGCATGCGGAGATCTGGTATAAGATCCTTACTGGTATCGGAACTACAGTAGATTGCCTCGAGGCAGCAGCTGACGGCGAAGCATATGAGTGGAAAGAAATGTATCCTTCATTTGCAGCAAAGGCCAGAGAAGAAGGCTTTGATGAGATTGCAGAACTCTTTGAAGGCGTAGCCGCTATCGAGAAAGAGCATGAAGAGAGATACAGAAAGCTTCTTAAGAATATTAATGACAAGCTCGTATTCTCACGTGACGGAGACTGCGTATGGCAGTGTTCCAACTGCGGACATATCGTTATCGGTAAAGAAGCGCCTGAAGTATGCCCCGTATGCAATCATCCTCAGGCTTATTTCCAGATTAAGGCCGAGAATTACTAAGATTTTGACTTTTGCGGATAAGACCACATTAAGTTTATGAACAGTTTGTTATTAGTCCTTATATTTTTATTATCAATAATATGCAGCACATTCCTCTTCGTTTTGGTAATACCTTCTTTCAGGAAAGAAGTGACGATTATCAGATCGGGTGTTTTTGGAATTGTTGCATATTTTTTTGCTTCGATAATAACATCGGTTGTTCTCTTCTGGCTTGATATTTATTCGATTCAAAAGAATGCATTTATAACTTTTATACTTATTGCACTTGTTACAGGTATATGTTTTTTAAAGTTAAGGACTAAGCATTTAAAAGCTTTAAAATTTGACAAGAAAGAATGCATATTCTTTGTGGCGATAGTGCTGATAGTATTGGTTTTGTCCGGTGAAAAATTCGGATTCTTTGGTATGGGACAGGATCAGGGAGTATATCAGACAAAAGCCATTGAATTGATTTACGGAAACAATACAAACGAATTGGATATTTATTATCCTCTGGAAATTCTTGATGAAGAAGATTTTGAGTATTATAGGGATGAAATGGGTAAGCTCCAGGGATATTACCTTATAGGACAGGTGAACCCTGCAGTGCCTGATCCGGATAACGGAGGAGAGACGCGATTAAGTGGTGTATATCATGGGATATCCACATGGCCCGCTATATTGGCTTTGTTTGGAAAGATGTTTGGTGTGAATCACATGCAGGATTGCCAGACGCTTTTCTTTATATGCTTTTTAATGCTGACATTCTATATCCTTGAGAATCTGAAGATTAAGACTTTGGTTGAGGCTTCATCTTTTGCAATATTGGCGACAACATCCGAGATGGTATGGGTATCAAAGTCTGCATTAACTGAGATGTTTCTGGCTCTTATCATTGCGGCATTTATATATCTTATCAGTCATGAGAATAAGGATGCCAGGCTGTGGGCATTTGCACCCGTGGCGGTATTTTCATTCTTCCATGTTTCGGTTTATACCATGATGCCCCTCTTTGTTGTGGCCGGTTGGATGATAATGATAGCGGATAAGAGGAAGAGAGCGGTTCTTCCTTCTGTATTGATGCTGATCACATTCTTTATAGGATTTGCCTTTATGATGAGTCAGGCTATCCTTTATACAACTTTTAATTATATTGTTCCGTTAAGTTCTTATATTCACAATCTGTCCAATAAAAGATTAATGTTCCTTGTTTTTGGAACAGTGTTAATTGCTTTGGGGATGACTTTTATTCTTTTTGGCGTGGCAAAGAGCAAACATTGGGCAAAGGTTAATAAATTTGGTAATGATAAAGCAGGCTTGATCGTAAAGATCTGCTCGGGCTTATTGCTTGTCTTTGCATTATATAAATATATAAGAATGAACGGCGGGATTAGATTCAATCCGAACATTAATCTAATAACAATGTCTATGGCGACAGGAATAATATCGACACTGCTTATTTTTCTGGGAATCTTCATTGTTAAGAAAGATAAGATTAAAGGCTTTTCATATATAGCATTATACGCTTGTTTCTTCTACATAATCATCTGGTCAGTGCTGCTTAGAGGATACATAAATCATTTCTATTATTTCGGAAGATACAATGCGCCGTACTTTATCATTCTTGTATTAATGCTTGCTCTTGCATTCAGAGACATTAGAAAGGTTGACTGGATCCCTGCTGTATGTGTGGCTTCGGTAGTTGTATATATTCGGTATGATTCGGTTATTCTTAAGAATCCCGATGATACCAAAGTTGAGTGGAAAGTTATTAAAAATGAACTAAAGCAGGATCATGGTACAAACAGTGCCCTGATCATAGATAATGACTACGAGACCATGCATGAATGGTTTCATATACTGAAGGCTTCCGGTGTTGAAGTGTACCCTAAAATGGAAGATTTAGACAGGCAGATAGAAAAACTTTCACTTTACTATGATGAACTCTATTATTTATACGAAGGCGCCGCTCAGGCTGATTTAAGCAATTCATGTTACGAGTTCGAATTACTCAGGGAAACTCCGTATGTTCAAAGTGAAGATTTTGTAAACGAAAGTGTTACATGGATCGGATACCCCAAGGAACTCTTTACACTTGAAAAGGTTAATGAGGTTTTTAAGATCACAGGAAGAAAAGAAGAGTATCAAGCAGAGTATTATGAGTTTGACCTTCCGAATGACGTTCTGTTTGAAGGCGAATACTCGGATGAAGAGATGGGAGATTACTGCTTATCCTTTAATGCAAAAGCGGATAGTTTTTCAGGACTTTCCATAGGTAAAGATTTTGGCACCGGTACTTATATGCAGATATCTGACGGAAGCGTCTGCATCTTTAATGGTGATTCTTTGATTTTCCAAAAAGATTTGATATTTCAGATCAGAGATAATATTGAGATTAAAATAGAATGCGGATTACAGGATAAAGCTTCGATAGAGATAAAAGGTAATGATTCTTATCAGCAGATCGAAGGCGTTCCCTGGTCTGCAAGAAACGGAAAGATTTTTGTAAAAGCAGATGAAAATACTTCTATGCATGACTGTGTGTTGAATTATAAATGCAACGGATGGGGTAAGCCTGTCTGGATCATCGGTGATGAATACTTTAACTGTTCATCATCAACAAGCTGGACCTCATATCTGACGGAAGAAGGTTATGATGAGTTTCTGCTTAATGGTTACGAAGGAAGAAACTCAGATTCTGCCCTTGATTCGCTAAAGACAATGTTAAAATACGGTACACCGGATGAGATCATCTGGTGTATGGGTATGAATGACTCTGACGAGAACGGAGTTAACGAAAACTGGCTTGAAGATGTGAAAGAACTGAAAAAGATATGTGATGCCAAGGGTATTACACTTATACTGTCAACGATTCCAAACTTCCCTTCTGCGGACAACCGGTACAAAAATCAATATGTTCGAGAAAGCGGATATAAATATATTGATTTTGCAAAAGCCGTAGGTGCCGATGATGATTCAGAATGGACAGAAGGAATGCTTGAAGAAAATGAAGATTCTCTTTGGCCGTCCGGGATCGGCGCAAAGGCTCTTTATAACGAAGCGATAAAAGTATGTCCGGAACTTTTAAACGGCAAATAAGTATAGAATATTGTTCTTTAACCGTTTTTAAGTATAATGATAGACAGTGATCAAATGGAGACATAAACGGGACAGACTTGTGGATTTGAAAATGGAAAAGAAAAACAACAATAGAAAAATATTGGAGATAGGATTAATAACTCTGTTTGCGGTTCAATTTCTTATGTTATTGTATTTCAATTTGAAATTAAACGGCAGACATATGGATTTTGATTCTTCCTGGGTTTACCTTAAAGCTGCTTTGGCATGGAAAGAAAAAAGCCTGATAAGTCCCAATTGGGAAGAAACATCAAATCCTTTTTTTGATTCTTCGGTACCTTTAGCTTCTTTATTGTATGGAATAACCGGGAGACTCTTCGTTTCGTTTGGCATAGTCAATATGATTATCGTTACTTGCATCATCCTTTGCGTCATTTCCATATTACGTATGCTGAAAGCTAATCGGATCGGAATTCTTTTCACATTGAATATGATCATATGCCCCTATCTTACCGGAAATTTCAGTTTCACAAATGAACTGGGATATTTTAACTGTGTATTGGCGGGACCCTCTCATTATGGATTGAGAACCTTGATCGTTCTTCTTATTATCAGGGAATTCCTGTATATCAAAACAAAGCGAAAAATTGATGTCTGGAGTATAGTATCACTTGCGCTTTGTTTCATCTCGGGGATGTCGAGTGGAATATTTTTAATAGTTGTAATACTTATTCCGTTCTTTTTCTACCTCGCGGAATGTGCATTGATTAAAAATGATATCAAATATCTGATAAAAAAAGAGACGGTCTATTCTTTTGTTTGTTCATTGACCATTATCCTGGGAAAACTGTTTTCGGGCAATGTTCTTCATATTAGGATATGCGATTCCGAAAAAAACTGGACAACCATTGAGTCGTTTGCGCAAAATATCATAGCTCCATTTTTGGGTTATTTAAAACTCGTAGAAGTTCTTCCTGTTTATTATCCGTATTTTTCTGTTTTCTCGAAGGAAGGTATCTTTTTTATCTTCTCAGCCATGATCCTGCTGGCACTCATAGTTGGATTTGTCTACGCTGTTATTGTCCTGATCAGATCGTTTAAAGAAAAAACGGAAAATTGGGAGCTTCTTCTTTTGTTTCCCAATATTATAGTCGTATCATATCTGATGTTTGCTGTTCTTAACATCCAGTATGGTGAACCGATTTTTGAAGAAAGGTATCTTATCCCTTCGTTTTTTGCGGGCATGATCCTTGTTGGCTTTTTCATAAGCAGGATCGACTATAAGCTTCTTATCTCTAAGGTTATTATTCTTGGACTTATGCTCAGCCTACTCATGACAAACTTTATTTCGGATAAATACTATACTCGGGATTCGGTTGATTACGAATTGATGAATTATATTGTTGATCTGGCTGAACAGAATAACGTCGGACTGGTGTATTTTCTGGAAAGCGAAGCTTTTGATGAGGATGTGATCTTATGCCGCATTATGAGAGCTTATGATCCTGACCGTGTATACAAATATGCTTTTGCCAACGGACCGGGATTCTTCCATTGCGGAGATTACTTTTATTATGAGGATAATGCGGACTACTCCGGCCCGACATTATTGATAGCAATGACGGATTATGAAAATGATGTCAAAGAGAACCTTCTGGAACACTATACATTGGTTGGCAGGAGAGACTGGATCACAGTTTATGAATGTGATTACAATCCGATAGACAATGTTGCGGGAATAACAGGAGATGTCAGTGTTGATTATCCCACGACACCCGGTATGACGGTTCAAAATGCTTTGATAGAAAAGAACAGTGCTGTTTCTGACGGAAGCAAGGGCTTTATAATGGCTGGACCGGATTCTGAGACGAAAGACGGCGTATATGATTTTGAACTTGAGTATAGTATAATTGAGGGCGGCGATGCATATTTTGATGTTGTCATCGATAACGGATTAAACGAACTGGGAAAAATAGACCTTGATAAGGATTCCGACAGGGTTTTGATCGATGATGTTTCTCTTGAACCGGGACACACCCTTGAATACAGGGTTTACTGTGAAGAGGGAACAAAAGTTAAGATCGATAAAGTGACTGTAAAGAAAGAAAACAGGGATTAATATCGGGATTTACTATTTTGTATTATTTCTTTATAATGTTTGTCAGTGAATAAATGATGGAGTTGCTTTTACTTTATGACTGAAGATAAAGCAAAAAGATTTGAGATCATATTTGTGATTATGGGATGTGTCATAACATCCCTTATTTGTGTTTGTACTGTATTTCAGAGAAATATGATAGTCATGTCGGCCGATGAGATGGGGCCGGTATCGGTAGCGGCTTTCTGGAGCGGGTACGACTGGTCCGACGTTATGTCGCACGGAGCTTATTATTCCTACGGATATTCGTTTATTCTTTATCCTTTATTCCTTCTGTTTAAAACCCCCGAATTATTTATAAAAAGCGTTGTGGTCGTCAATTCCGTCTTTTCGGGATTGATGGTCTTGTTTTCTTGGCTTATCGCAAAAGAGATAAAGCCTGAAGCTAAGGCTTCATTCAGGGTTATTGTAGCTGTATTTTGCGGTGCATTTGCATCCAATGTCGCCAGAAGTTCATCGGCTTGGGTTGAAGTGTTCCTTGCACTTCTTTGCTGGATACTGTTTTATTCGTTCGTAAAGATATATATAAAGGGCTCCTTTGCTTTTTATTTGCTCGGAGCAGTTGTATCTGTTCTTTTGTACGTATCCCATCAGAGAATGGTCGTTGTATTTGCGGTCTTTCAGGTATTTGCTCTTTTTGTTTCCATGTTTGATATTAAAAAGACAGTAAAATACCTGATAAGTACTGTGATCACTGCCGGATTACTGGTGGGTCATTTCTTTTTAAAGAATGATATTAAAGCAAGCGTATGGCGTAACAGCCTTTCTTCTGAAACTAATGATTACGGTTCGGTACTGGTCAGGTTTTTTGGAGAGAACTATACTTATACGCTTATAGTGATCGGTGCTGTTCTGCTTTTCCTGATCTTGACGGCAATCGTGGTTGCTCTTTTCTTAAGTAAAGATAAGGTGGAAGAGAGTAAGGCTTTAAGGATCTACAGATGGATCCTGGTCGGACTTTTTATTGCAGTGAGTGCCGCAGGCGTAATTATATTAAACGGCGGACTGTCGGATCTGACCATTTATTCGATCTCTGCACAGCTTTTATACAGCGGTATCTGTTCGCTTGGATTAGCTTATCTTGGTATTTTATTCATTGTTTACAGGCTTTATGCTTGGATCAAAGACGGATCAAAGTTGGATACCGGATCGAATGATCTGATATATGCTTATGTATTATTTGCTTTTCTGGCTGCTTTTTCGTTAAGCATTATCAATACTCATTACGGTGCCGATCCATTGACTGCCAAGAGATCCGATTATATGTTCTACGGCAGATATTTTGAACCTGTGATCGCTCTTATTGCGTTTGTGGGTGCTATTAACCTTGACAGGATACAAGAAAAGAAGTGGATCTATTCGTTTTTTGCCCTTTTAATGGTGATCTTTAATATCCCTGCTATCGCGAGATACAATATGTATTTTAAGGAAATTCAGTTCCTGCCGCATAATTGCGTGGCTTGTGATTTCTTCGCTAAGGACGGTGTGGTTAACTTTGTATCCGCAGCAGTAGTGATGACAGCGTTTATCGCGATGTTCATATGGATAAGGAAAGAGAATTTAAAGCCGTATCTCTTTGCAGTGGCGATAATTCTCTCAGCAGTGATGGGAATAACCTATATTGAAAAAAGTGTTGTTCCCGTGGACAGAGGAAAATACATCATCAAAGGGATTATAGAGGATAAGGAAAAGATAAACACTTCGGCTCCGCTGGTTTTCATTGGCGATGATGCTGATTTTATTTACAATGTATCCTTTGTCCAGTATCTTATGCCCGATCACAAGGGCCTGATATATAAAGATACGAAACACATTCCGGACATGCCTTTTTACGGTATCACGGATGAGCCCGATTTTATTGATAAGCATATGTATTTTAATCTTATCGAAGAAAAAGACGGATTCTTCCTCTTTACGAATATCGATGAAGAGCCATTCAGTCACGGAATCCCTATCCCTATCGAATATTTCAGCTTTGTAGAGGGTGTTGATGAAGGACAGAGAGAATCCAACGGAATAGAAGGATTCTTTATGTACGGACCTTATATGGATCTTAACAGGGGAGATTATGAGGTTACTTTCTTCTACTCTGCAGCATCTAAAGATTATGAAGGTGACAAAGGCAGATTCGATATAGCATACAAGTCGGGTTCTGTTATTGCGGGAGAGGCTGAGATCGAAGATACTCCTTACGGTACGTGTTCAGTTCCGTTTACGCTTGAGAGCAATGCATCTTTGATAGAATTCAGGATCTTCTGCTCGGGTAATCAGGATGTAAGAATAGACAGGGTTATGATCAAAAAGATAGTTGATTAAATGAGAGGATAATGAATAAGGTTTATTATGAGTGAGAGTAAAAAAAGTCGATTTGATAAAGTATTGAGAATTGCGTTACTGACTGTGTTGGTGATCCAGTTTCTTATTATTGTGTTTTTTAATTTAAAAATGATCGAAAGTCATATGGACTTCGATTCTTCCTCGGCTTTTCTTAAGGCGGCTTTTGCATGGAGAGAACGGAGTCTTATCAGCCCTCTTTGGAATGATGTTACAACTCCGGGCTTCGATGGATCGATCCCTGCGGCTTCTTTGCTATATGGTCTTACCGGAAAATTGTTTTTTTCGTATGGATTGGTAAACCTCTTTGTATTAGGCGGCATAATAAGCTGTGTCATTGCGATTATGAGAAAATGTCGCGCTGACTGGACAGGGATTCTTGTTGCATTGAATCTGATACTGTGCCCGTATCTGACAAACGGATTTGGTACTTTTCTTGATCTCGGTTATTTTAACTGTGTTTTGGGCGGACCTTCTCATTACGGGGTCAGAATGCTGACCTTTCTGCTGATATCTTTGGAATTTCTTAATATCAAAGAAAAGAAGCATATAAGCGTATTAACTTTTATATCCTTTATCCTGTGCTTTGTAGCGGGTATGTCCACCGGTGTATACATTGTAGCAATGCTTCTTTTGCCGATAATATTCTATCTGATCCTTAAAATGTTCATCGAGAATGATCTTAAGGTTTTTATAAAGAAAGAAGCGATATTTGATTATATCTGTATTTTGTTTGTTTTTGGAGGAAAACTGTTTTCTTCGAAAGTTTTACATTTGAAAGTACGCGACGCGGGCAACAGTTGGACAACGGTCATAGATTTTTGGAAAAACATTGGTGCGCCGATCCAGGGATATTTTAAACTGCTGGAAGTTTTCCCTGTCGATAACGCAAATGTTTCTCCGTTCACCATAGAAGGAATAGACTCGATATTTCCTATGTTTATTCTGATCATTTTGTTTGCGGCATTTATTTATGCGGCCATAGTAACGGTAAGATCGATAAAGAATAAAACTTCGGGATGGGAAACGCTTTTGTTTTTTGTAAGCCTTATCTTTTTCCATCATCTTTTATTCAGCATTTTGAACATGCAGTACGGCACACCGGTATTTGAAGAGAGATACCTGATCCCTGCTTTTCTTGTGCTGGCGATCCTTACCGGTTTGATGATCAAAGATTTAAATATCAAACTTATTATTTCCAAATTTATTTTGATTGGGCTCTTTGTATGTGTTTTATGTATAGATATAATCTCGGACAAGGGATACATTGACAGTTCGGATGATTTTGTGGTCAAGAATCAGATCAGGGATCTGGCTGAAAAAGAGGGTGCAGGACTTATATATTTTTATGGAGTTATGGACGCCGAGCATGGACAGGGTTATTTATTGTGCAGGCAAATGAGGGTATTTGATCTTGAGAGAGTATATAAATATGCACTATTTTCCGGGCGCTTCTACCATTGGGGTGATTATCTGTATTATGAGGATAATGGTGAGTACGATTCCAAGACCCTTTTTGTTTTTGACAGTAACGATATAGAGAATGTGGATGATAATCTGTTATCGCAGCTTGAATATGTCGAGAGCATTGACTGGATGGACATTTATACCTGTGATCATAATCCTTTGGATTATTGCACCGGCATATACGGGGATGTAAGTGCAGATTATCCGACAACAACCGGAATGGAGATAAATAACTCAGAAATTGAGGGAAACAGTGCGATATCGGACGGAACGGAAGGATTTGTTATGTATGGTCCGTATACGGATACGCCGGATGGTACATATGACTTTATCCTTGATTACAGTCTGATAGAGGGTGATGATGCATTTTTTGATGTATTGACAGATTCTCGGGATGAGCTGGGTATTGTCTATTTAAGCCCTGATGAGAATATGGCCTTGATAGATAACGTCAGCCTCAGTTCGGGACATAAGCTTGAATACAGAGTATACTGCGGAGAAGGCACAAAGATAAAGATCGATAAAATAACCATAGTCAAGGATGGTACGGCAGGCTATTAAGCTTAATCTTTTTAGGGGCGTTTGTCCTGGGCCGGTCATCTTGAAAAAAGACTCTTTTTAGTGTAATATTAATAAGATTAGAGTATTATTTAGGTATTGGACATGTTTGTATATCTATTGGTGTTGCTGAATGTAATAATGCTGTTCTTTACATTCAGCAGTTTTTCCGATAAGAAAAAAATATTCGTACCCATAGCCGAAGCGATTTCGGTCTTTTTGTGTATTTTTGCCGTTTCTTCCGGCATCATGTGGATATTTGATGCATTCAGCGTCGAATTCTGTCTGATGGCGGTTACGTTTTTGATTACAGTTATATTTGCATTAGTTTATTATAAGAGTCCCGTTAAGGGCAAAGAATTCTTTGCTTTGGGAAAGATTGCCATAGATCATCGGGTGATATTTAATAAGTGTGCCATTCTTGTTGCAACATTTTTATCACTCGGTGCTTTTTCGACTATAGGGATAGGTTACAATGACGGAAATGCCCAGATCCAGGCTCTGGCTATCCTTAACGGTCACAACACCGTTCGTTTTACCATCGATGAATATGACACGATCGCGCCGGACAGCAAATATGAGTATTTTTTCTATGACTCGATAAGCAATATAGATCCGGAAAATTTTACTGCCGACTACTGGATCTCGGACGAAGGTTCCGAGGATGGAAGTGCGAAGATGTGGGCGGAATTCGGAAGCAATCCCGTATATCCATCCATACTTGCTCTTTCTGCAAACCTGTTTGGCGTAAAGAGAATGGCCTTTATTCAGGCGGTCTTTGCTTTCTGCGTATTTGTCTTTGTGAGCGAGATCTTAAATGAACTTAAATGTGACTGGAAATTAAGATCGATCCTTGTTCTGCTTCTCGGATTCTCACCGATAGTGGTTTATTGTAATCATACTACTCTGGTTGAGCCTCTTATAGCTTTTTGCATGGTAATGTTTATGTACTTCCTGCTTTGCAAAAAGGATCTTTTGCAGATAGTCTCTGCTCTTGGCATCATCACATTCGGATTCCTTCATACAAGCGTTTATACGATGCTTCCTCTTTTCCTCATCGTTTACTGGATAAGTTTCCTTCATACGAGAGAGAAGAGACATTTGATCGCTAGCGGAATAGCGATAGCGGGATATGTATTAAGCTTCGTATATCTTAATATAGTTGCATTTGAAAATACTTTGATCAATTATGCACTTGGGATCCCCTTCCTTAAGAACAGAGGATACATCTTTGTGATCGTAATCGCTGCTTTGACTGTTGTAGTCAACATCGTTCTTTTGATCGTTTTCCGCAAGGCTGATGCCGAAAAGATGGCAGAATTTGAACGCGGTAAAGGTAAGATGGTTTTCAAGATCATTATGGCTGTGGCATCCGTTGCGTCGATAGTCATGATGATCATCGTCAATATATTCAACTGCAATTCCTATAAAGATGCTCTCAACATTACATTTGTTTCATTTATCGTTTGTTCGGGAGTACTTCTGATTCCTTACATCATAGCGAGACTTGTAAGCACATCATATACTCTCGGCTACAAAGAAGCCGTTTCGGTAGTGATGTTTGTTTATACCGTGCTTTTATATTCGGCAGTTATGAAGCCCATGCTTGACGGATATTATTATGAGGCTAGATATTTATCTTCCTTTATCCCGTTTGTTATAATAATAGGCGGTATGATGTTAAGGCTCTTTAAAGAGGATGAGAAATATTTCATCCCGATCATAAGTGCCATCCTTATCGCGATCCCTTATACGACATCGCTTCTTTCGTCCGATGCGGAGAGAAGACTTGATATCAATGAATTCGAAGATGTTTTGAAGACTGTTGAGAATCATACCGACGAAGACACGATCATTTTTGTCGAAAAGAGTCTTATGAAGTATTATTACTATCCTCTGTTGTGCTCTTCAAAGGGTAAGGTTTATCCGATAGAACCGGCTTACTTTGATGATTTCTGCCTTGATACGATGGATACCACGTCGCGTGTTATTTATATTTCCGATTCAACCGGCGACAGATACCGCGGAAGAGGCGGAATGAAGTTTATCAGTGAAGATAAGCAGAATCTCGTGTCAGAGGATGATTGTTCCGTGATCCTGGGCCTTCCGAATGCTTTCCATGAAGGTGAGATGACTACCACTCAGGTGATCGAGGTATTGAATGTTCGTAACTTTCTTGAGTATAATACATTTAAGAAACTTAACTGGTGGGAATTTAATATTGTTATTAAAGATGTGGAGATAGATGAAAATGGTTTGGCTACTGTTAAGGTAGCGGTATCGGACCAGAGCAGGATTTATACGACGGGTGATTACGGCATCTCTTATCATATCGATTATGATAAGGCGAAAGATGTCTATGATAACCCGAGAACTCCTTTGGGACCGTATGTATTGGAAGATTACGTCTTTGAGATCGACTTATCCGAAGAGGATGAAGACATGAAGGTTACATTCGACATCGTCGAAGAAGAAGTAAGATGGTTTTCTTTCTATCACATGGTTCCGTCTGTAGTGTTCGAGCATGATGATGAAGGCGAGTGGATTTACACGATTGAGCAGGTTCCGGAGGGTTAAAGTGAGCGAAAAGAAAACTGTGAACAACAAAAAGAAAAGCAAAAAGAATAATAAAAGCATACGTACATACGTGATCATCGGAGTGGAGCTTCTGGCTCTTGCTGCAGTTATAGTGATCATGGTGTATGTTTTCAGAGCAACAGGTGAGAATACCGGTGTGCAGAAGATCCTTATTCCCGAGGGCGAGGTGGTACATGCTTCCTCAGATCCGGATAAAATGGATATTCCCGAGGTAGGCGAAGAACTCGTTGATAATTACACCACACTGGCTCTTTTCGGTGTTGATGCACGTGGTAAGAACCTTGATAAGGGTACAAGAACTGACACTATCATCATCTGTTCCATCAACAACGAGACAGGTGAAGCGAGACTCTGCAGTGTTTACAGAGATACCCTTCTTAATATTGCTGGCCCCGACAAGACACCTTCTTATCAGAAGTGTAATGCCGCATACGCATACGAAGGCCCTGCAGGTGCCTTAAACATGCTTAACAACAATCTGGATCTTTATATCACAAGATTTATCACTATCGGATTCCAGGGCGTTATGAGTACCGTTGATGCTGTCGGCGGCGTGGATATCAATGTCACAAACGCTGAGATCAAACATCTTAATGATTATCAGGCATCCATGTATTCGACTGAAACAAATACCGTTATTACCGACGACTATGTTCCCGTAACACAGGCAGGTCTTCAGACACTTTCGGGATATCAGGCTCTGGCATATTGTCGTATCAGATATACAGCAGGAAGCGATTTTAAGCGTACCGAGAGACAGAGAGACGTTGTAAGCCAGATCATCACTAAGGCACGTAAGATGGATCCTGTGAAGGTTACAAAGATCTGTAACGACGTATTCCCGCTTGTTGCTACCAATCTCGATCTTAACGATGACATCATCCCGATGGCAGCTGAGGTTAACAAATATGAGATAGTTGATTCGACGGGCTTTCCTTTCGATGACAAGATCACTACAGGGCTTTTAGGACCCAAAGGTGACTGCGTTATCCCTGTTGATCTTGAAAGCAATGTGATCCAGCTTCATGAATATCTTTACCCTACAGAGGAATATACTCCTTCTGAGACAGTCATCAAGACAAGCAATGACATTAAGGCTGAAGCAGCTAAATATGGAAAATAATTAAATTTTTGGCTATCATTTGTACTAATCCTTGTTGAAGAAAACACAACATGATGATATAATGTACCTATATTTTGTGTATTCGAACACGTTTTATTAGTTTTAATAAATGAAAGGATGGTATTTAAGTGAAAAGCCAAAAATTTTTATTTTTGAAGTCATTGTACATTATTTCTCTACCTCTGCTTTTCCTGGCAGTCTTATTTTTCGGAAAGCTGCAAGTCAATGCCGCATCCGGCGTTAAAATCAACAGCACCAATTTCCCCGATCAAAAGTTCAAAACTTATATTTCCAGTAACTTCGATGCAAACACCGACGGTACTCTTGATGAAAAGGAATTAAGTGAAGTTACTACTATCGACATTACAAACCAGGGTATTTCAAGCCTTGTAGGTATTGCCAATTTCAAAGATCTTAAGGTTTTGATCTGTCCTTTTAACAATCTTACCGGTATCGATCTTGGCGCAAATACCAAATTGACAAAGCTTGAATGCTACAGCAATTCCAAGCTTACAGGTATCAACATAAACTATTGTACGGAACTTGTTGAATTAAGATGCGATAACTGCGCATTACAGAATCTCAATGTGGCCAACAATACCAAGCTTGAGTATCTTAACTGCAGAAACAATAAGCTTAATTTCCTGAATGTTGCAAAGAATACAGCGCTTAAGGAACTTCGTTGCCATCAGAATAATCTTCCTTCGCTTGATTTAAGCACTAATACAAAGCTTACTTATCTTTCATGTTATAACAACAGCCTTAAATCTCTTTCTCTTAAAAACAATAAAGAGCTTACATCGGTTTACTGTTATTACAACCAGCTTACTTCTTTGGATGTAACAGGCTGTTCCAAACTTGTAGAACTTGACTGCTCAAATAATAAACTTACATCTGTTGATTTAAACGGCAATCAGGCACTTAAGGTTCTTTACTGCAATGAGAACGAACTTACGGATCTTTATGTAAATAACAACAATAAGCTCGAAGAACTCGTTTGCTATTCAAATAAGATCAAAAAAATCAGAGTTTCCACTACAGGAACTCTTAAGAAGAAATATGATGATTGCAAGAAAGAGATCCAGGACGATAAAACTGTAAAGTATATCAAAGACAGTGTTGCTTTCATCCATGCTGACGGAGATACCGAAATAGTAGCCATTAAGTCTACTGTAAACGAAAGCACTGTTGATGAAGAAGCTGCAACAGCATTCGTTGAAAGACTTTACTACAGTATGTTCGAAAGAGAACCTGATGCAAATAAGAGTACATGGGTAAACGGTCTTGTTAACAAGACAATGACAGGTGCCGATGTTGCAAAGGGATTCGTATTAAGTGATGAATGTATTAACTACAAGTATTCAAACGAAGTATTTGTTGAGAAACTCTACTATTCATTCTTCGACAGAAAACCCGATGCTAACAAGGATCTCTGGGTTAATGAATTAAAGGCCGGTAAGACAAGAGAATACGTTCTCTCAGGATTTACCAACTCAGATGAGTTTACAAAGCTTTGCGACAAATACGGTATCGTAAGAGGTACTTTAACAGTTAAGGATCCTTACGGAAAGAATAACAACAATAACAATAACAACAATAATAAGAATAACAACAACAGCAAGCTCAAGATCGATGCAAGCAATGTTGATTCTGCTAAGCTTGATGAGTTCGTTGAAAGACTTTACACAGAAGCACTTGGAAGACCCAGTGATGCAGAAGGTAAAGAGAACTGGAAGAAAGCTATCATTTCAGGACAGTACGATGCAGGAACAGTAGCAAGGATCGGTTTCTTCTGCTCGGATGAATACAAAGCTAAAGGAAAGACCAACGAACAGTTCGTACATGACGCTTACAGAGCATTCTTCGGAAGAGACGAAGACCAGGGCGGATACGACATGTGGGTTAAAGCTCTCTACGACGGCAAGTACAACAGAGAACAGGTTATCGAAGAAGGCTTCGGTTATTCAGACGAATTCAAGAACCTCTTAAGAAGCTACGGCTTTAAGATCTACGAGTAATCCACTCGCTGAACATAGTGACAATCTGAAAAACTTGAATATATAAATGCTTGAATTGAAAGGGCCACCCGTTAAACGGGCGGCCCTTTCTTTTTATCGTATGCCTATTTAATACCTAATCATCTGTTTTTCTTCAACGCTTGTATTCACATTAACCTTATCGATGATCGTTTTTTCATCATTGTCATATACGACAATGCTTATTCCCGAGAAATTATTTCCGCATTCCACACCATCTATCTGCATTGAATATGTATGAAAACTCGATACCATCAGAGATGTATCAATGTTGCAGCTGTATTTGCCAAGGCCGTTTCTGAAAGGACCTGTAAGGGCTATATCGTCTGCAGTGAATGTTTCTTTTATATTTCCGTTATCTTTCATACCAAAGTAATGCTTACCATACTCAGCAGTTCTTAGATCTGTGGTAAATCCCAGAGCCTGAAGCTTGTTTATCATATCCTCGTCTATATAAGCACTGTAATCACGGGGTGCAAAGATAAATATACTGTAATCATCGTTATTAAGCATATCAAGGTATTCGTGGATATCTGTGGTTTCCGTAAGCTTACAGTTATTAACCTTGTGCTTGTAGTTTTCTCCCGATTTTACAAATGAATCATCTTTCCTGGGTGTTACACCGTATTCTTCACTGAATATCTTACCCATGTAATCCGAAAGCTTCTCAGCACCCAGATAATTCGGATGTGTATACAGATTTTCTGAAGCACTGTATCCTATCTCGTTATATAAGGTGGCCTCATTGAAATCGTAGTAAGGAATATCGTGATCGTTTGCATATTCCGCGATGGCTTTGTATCTCTTTATATTCTCCTGATAAGGGATATTTGTAAGGATAAGCTGAATATTGTTTTTCTCACAAAGATCAACGATCCTTCCAAGATAATCATCTGCGATGCCTATCATAGGCTCTGCTTCGACATCGGAAAGGTCTGAGACATCCAGTGTTACATCCTCTGCACCTGGAGCAAAACCTCCGATGATGTTATATCCCTTAATTCCTCCGTGAGTAGCGATCGCAGGATCGTAACAGTCACTCTCTTCAAACTCGGTCCATCTGGAATGATATCTGATATTAAGCAAGAAGAAACTTAACGCGTTCTGCGTTGGATCGATCTTTGCGATTTCCTTAGCGGCTTTCACTTTAAGAGGAGAGAAGCGCATATTGTCCATGGCTTTTCTTATAGCACCTTCTGCACAGTTTAGATCGTTATATACATATACTTCCGTGTATTTATGGAGAGTAAATGCATCAAGCACCACTACTTTAGGAGACTGATATTTTAATGCCTCTTCAAGCCAGTAATAAGAGATTAAGATGCTTTGCTGTTCGCTTCCTAAGTTATAGCTTGTGATACCGTAATCATCGTAGATAACCTGCGGATTAAATGCGGTTATCGCATGTGAGCTTCCAAGGAAAAGTACATCCACGCTGTTTTTATCAAGTTTGTAGAAATCCTTATAGGTATTTGTCGGAGACCAGATCTCGTTGAAATAATACTTCGGTCTCATCCATTCATTAAGCGACAGTACCACGAGGCATGCGATCAATGTAAAACATATGAACTTTACAGCTGTTTTAAATCTCTTCATGGCTAAAACCTCCCGTAAATGAAGGCCTGCGCATCAAAGCCAAAGCCGTATGTTCCGAATATGACTATAAATACGATTAAAGCGAGGTAAATGCCCCAGCGTACCGCGATATTTAACTTAAGGATGTTATCCCTTATAGCGATACCTTTTTCTTTTATGATTCCAACCGCCAATAATACACCAAGACAAACCAAAAGCACTATCACTTCTTTCCATACAAGGCCGAGTGAGAAGAGGGAATCGTCGGTAAAGATCCATACATTCGGTACCGTAAACATAGACTTGATCATCGAAAGACCGGTCTTTAGGTTATCGGCTCTGAATATGATCCATGCGAGCATGACAAGGAAGAAAGTCCATACAGACTGAATGAGGCGAAGCACCTGACTGTCATCCTTTATATGCAAAGCCTTTTTAAGGCCTTTCTTAACGGGATTTAATAACTCACCGAATATCTGATACAAACCGTGCATAAGACCCCAGAAGAGGAACTTAAAGCCGCCTCCGTGCCATATGCCGCTAACTGCGAATGTGATAAGTATATTAAGATACTTTCTGAAAGCCCCCTTACGGTTTCCACCAAGAGGGATGTAGATATAGTCTTTAAGCCATGAGCTTAATGAAATATGCCATCTTCTCCAGAAATCTTTGACCGATATTGCAAAATAAGGACGTGCGAAGTTATCGATGATATCTATCCCTACTAACTCCGAAAATCCTTTCGCAAATGAAGTACATGCAAGGAAATCGGCATATAACTGGAAACTGTAAAGGATTCCGCCGACAAGTACGTAAAAGCCCTGATATGTCGGGAAATTGTCGAATATGGTATCGACTGCGATGCCGGCCTTGTCCGCTATGCATAATTTAAGGAAAAAGCCCCAGAGGATCATCATGAAGCCTTTGACGAACTTGTTCTCATCGAAGTTATGGCCAACGATCAGCTGCGCACCGAGCTGTTTGTGCCTCGGTATGGGACCCTGGATTATCTGGGGGAAGTAACTTACGAATAAGAGAAATTTAAGATAATTCTTTTCGGGTTCCGTCTTTTTCTGATACACGTCCGATACATAAGCGATAAGCTGCATCGTATAAAAAGAAAATCCGATCGGTGCGATCCACCATAGCGGCGTGCTTTTATGGAAAAATGTATTGAAAATATACCCGAATTCCTTGAATGCAAGGAGGGGCAGTGCGATAAAAAGAAGTAAAATTACTAAAATGGGCTTTCGACCGCCATTTTTCTTATCCATCAAAAGACAAAGAAGCCAGCTGAGTAAGGACATTCCGATAAGGATCGAAAAAGCGATTATCGAGTTATCGCAAATTATCCAGTAAAACCCGAGGCTCGCCAATAGAAGAACCAGCCATCTGAATTTCACGGGAATTATATAATATAAACCTACCGTAACGGCAAGAAATATGTAAAACCAAAAAGAAATAAAAGCCATTCCTTAAAACCCCGAATCGGTTAATAAAGTGTGATCCATTCTTTCACACCTTTATAATAATAGCATTTTCTTGGGCTTATTGCTATGTTTTTTATGCTTCCTTAGTGCTTAACTTCATTGTAAATAAAGCACTTAGAGTGTATAATTAAAAAGATTGAGACAAATTGCTCCTGACGGGGCGAAAAGCGGAGAAATAATGAAAAAGAAGATCTTTTTAAACGGGGCGATAGTCCTGTTTATGGTGATATTGTTATTGCCTGCGGTCCTTGGCGTTTTCACCAGGCTGACCGGAAAAAGAATAGATGAAGAATTAAAGGGTTATTATACGGTATATACAAGACCCGGTTTTAGCGTATCTTCTTTTATGAACTCCGATTTCCAGACAGATTTCTCAAACTGGTTTAATTCAAAATTCGAGCCCCGCGGCTTTTACATCAAAAACTACAATACGATATGTTTTAACCTCTTCAATGATTCGATCGATATCATCGGCAAGGATAATTACATCTATGAATATGATTATGTAAGTTCCGAACTCTGCCTCGATGATTACAACAATTATTCCATTGAAGCAACACGTGACAAGCTCGACAGTTATGTATTTAAAATGCAGGCTGTAAACGATAAGTTAAAAGAACAGGATAAACACCTCTTTTTCTATGTGTCTGCGAGCAAAGCCGATGAATACAGAGATTACCTTCCTTTATCCGTGACTGCACTTGAGCCCGAAGGATGCGTTCGCGGCGTTGATTATTTAAGGGAAAAGCTAGAAGAGACAGATATTGAGTATCTTTTTGCAAAAGATTACACGGACGATCTTCCCTGCGATTCGTTTTATGCAACGGGTATCCACTGGTCGAGACCTTATGAACAGAAGATCAATCTGATGGTTCTTGAAAAGGTTGAAGAACTGACGGGCAAGAACTACAGGACTTGGGAACTTGGTGAACTTAAGACATCGCCCACACCTTATTTCAGGGATACCGATGTCTATGACATGCTCAATCTCAGGAATAAGAGTTTTACGGAAACTTTCTATCAGTATGATACTACAAATGTAATTCCCGATGATTACGATCCCATGAATCTTCTTATCCAGGGCGGTTCGTTTGCGATAGGCTTAAGAAAAGATATCTGGGATCATTATCCCGATGAAAATTTAAATTACATCAATTACTGCGAATATTATATGGATAACACACAGGTGGCCGATCCTCTTTACAATGACTGGAACAATGTGGACTTAAAGGCCCTTGTGGAAGGATCCGACTGCGTAGTGATCGAGATGAACGAAGGTGTCATATTCCATTTATCGGACGGATTTGTTGACAGACTCTATGAAATACTTTGTGAGGAGGATGTTCAGTAATGGTTTTCTCTTCCCCCGTATTTTTGTTTGTATTCCTTCCGCTTACGATAATCGCATATTATATCTTCCCGAAAAAGATTAAGAATTACATCCTTCTTCTGGCATCGCTCTTTTTCTATGCATGGGGTGAACCAAAGCTCGTGATATTGATGGTCATATCGATAATCATAAACTTCTTCCTCGCATTCTTTATGGAAAAGACTGAAAAGAAGCCGGTGAAAGTATTTCTCCTTGCGACCGCCTGCGTTACGGATATTGGTTTTCTTTTCTACTATAAATACTTTAATTTCTTTGCGGGGATCGCGATCTCGCTGTTCGGCCTTAAGACCGATTCGCCGAATATCGCGCTTCCGATAGGAATCTCTTTCTATACATTCCAGATAATGTCTTACGTTATCGATGTCTACAGAGGCAACTGCAAGGCACAGAAGAACCCGTTTTATTTAGGCCTTTACATATCGATGTTCCCTCAGCTTATAGCGGGCCCGATAGTCAGATATATCGATGTTGAGACACAGATAAGAAACAGGACGCTTTCATCCGAGAAGTTTTATGAAGGCGCCGTCCGCTTTATGAAGGGCTTCGCAAAAAAGGTCCTTATAGCCGACCAGCTCGCCCCTTTCGTGGATACTGTATTTGCAGGCTCGGTAGATTCCGCTTTGGTTAAGTGGGCAGCGATCATTTCGTATACACTGCAGATCTACTATGATTTCAGCGGCTATTCGGATATGGCGATCGGACTTGGAAAGATATTCGGATTTGATTTTGTCGAAAACTTCAATTTCCCGTACATTTCACAGTCCGTGCAGGAATTCTGGAGAAGATGGCATATTTCCCTTTCGACCTGGTTCAGGGATTATGTATATATCCCGCTCGGCGGCTCAAGAAAAGGAAATGTGCGTACATACATAAACCTTATAGTAGTATTCGTCCTGACAGGCTTCTGGCACGGGGCATCCTGGAATTTCCTTTTCTGGGGTATCTATTATGCGATATTCCTCGTTGTAGAGCGCCTCGGATGGTCGAAAGTGCTTTCTAAGTGCCCGAGAGTGTTAAGGCACATATATCTGCTCTTTGTGATCACCATGGGTTGGGTAATGTTCAGGGCAGATGATATGGCTGCAGCGTTGACATATTATAAAAGCTTATTCACAATATCAGGTAAGGAGATCAATATGTTCTTGGGAAATGTCAGCGTAAAGGTCTTGTTCGTGATGGCGATGGGTATCCTTTATGCATTCCCGCACACAAAGCTCTGGGATAAGATAAAGACCGTTAAGATATACGAAGGATTGAGATTTGCACTTATGTTTGCACTCTTTTTCCTTGCGGTATGCTTCATGACGGGAGCCGGATTCAGTCCGTTCTTATATTTCAGATTTTAAAAGGTTTTATTCATATTTGCCGGCATATGTTATATAATTATTGGGTGAGGCAGAAAATGCCGTGTCCTTGATACGGCGGAGTTAAATATATAAGGGGGTTACATTATGAAATTTTATCGTTGTAAGAAATGTGGAAAGATTGTCGCTATCGTTAACGAAAGTCCGTGTCCGACCATGTGCTGCGGTGAAGCAATGGAAGAGATCATTCCGGGAACAACTGATGCTGCACTTGAAAAGCATGTTCCTGTGTTTGAAGTAGCAAACGGCAAAGTAACTGTTACGGTAGGAAGCGTTGAGCATCCCATGCTTGATGAGCATTACATCCAGTGGATCGCTATCAGAACGAAGAACGGCAATCAGAGGATCACTCTTAAGCCGGGTGATGCTCCCAAAGCAGAGTTCGCGATCATCGAAGGTGACGAAGTTCTCGAAGTATACGAATACTGTAACCTTCACGGACTCTGGAAAGCATAAGGCTTAAAAAAGTCATACAAGAAAGGGTTTTAAAACAATGTTAAAGCAGGTGTCGATTTATGCTGAAAATGTAAAAGGAAAGATGTTGGAGATCACATCGATCCTTGCAAAGGAAAACATCAATATCCTCGGATCGGTAACGAACGATTCAGCCGAATACGGTATAGTAAGAATGGTTGTAAGCGATCCCGACAAGGCTGTTGAAGAGTTAAAGAAAGCTGATATTATCTGTAAGCTTACGGATGTAATCGCAGTTGAGATCCACGATGAAGTAGGTAATTTGCAGAAACTCCTTCAGGCGCTGGATGATTCGAATATCAGCGTTGATTATCTTTATCTTTCTTTCAACCGTGACAGCGGATGTCCTATCATGGTATTTCACGCACAGGACGGCCCTGAAGTTGAGAACAGTTTAAAGAGCAAGGGATTTACCCTTTGCAAATAAAAAGTAAAAGGAAAAGGAATGAACTTATGAAAAATGAATTCATCAAAAAGTTACTAAAGGGCGCCGAATTATCCCTTATGTCGTCACTCATTACGGCATCGGTATTTTTCGGATCGGGAATGACCGCTTTAGCAGAAGAGCCGGATGATATTAATATCGATATAATTGATTCTGCAGAAACCTATACTTTTGAAGAGAATAATCTAATTTCTTTGGAAGATTATATTGATCATGAGATTGATATTATTCAGACACCCGTTTATAATTCGACGACATTTGCAGGTTCAAAACTTACAGGGATCAATAAAACAATCTATGAAAAAGGAAAAACTGTTGTTGAGCAGGTTGCAAATGGAGATAGAGACAGTTCGGTTTGTTCCTTTACTTTAGCAGAGTTAGGAATAGACAAACAATATACTTTAAAGGAATTGGGAATTACCAGTCTATCTACACAAGAAGAAATGGATGATGCCTACTTGAAATTAGTAAATGCAAGCGGGTTTTCTACTATGGATATACGTCTTATAGCAAATGCTATCAGATCAGATTGTCCATATGAAAGATATTGGATGGGATTGCAAACAAGAGTTACTCCTCCGGGTGCGCGTGTTAGCGGATACACATTTGATGATGCGGTTATTTATTTTACCGGTGATGTAAGTTTATTAATTGAAGTCAACAATGATTATATGGGTAGTGATGGCGTGTATTCTGTCAATACTTCTAAGACAAAGGGCGTAAAGAACACTATCAATACAGTTAATGGTATTTTGGCTGAAGCAAAAAACAAAAATGACAGAGAAAAGGTAGATTATTATAAAGAACGTATTTGTGGTCTGGTTGAGTATAATGATGATGCACTTACTCCCGGGTATCCTTATGGTGATCCTTGGCAACTTGTATATGTATTTGATAATGATCCTTCAACCAATGTTGTATGTGAAGGATACAGTAAGGCATTTAATTATCTTTGCGAAAAAACACAGTTCAGCGATCCTTCTATCCTTTGCTATACGGTAACCGGTTTTATGGGTAACCCGGGTGAGACGGGCGAAGGGCATATGTGGAATGTTGTTCACTGGAATAACAATACCAACTATATGGTTGATGTTACCAATACTGACATAGCCGGTGATGAATTATTTATGGTACTTCCCGTATCCGGTGATGTTAATAACGGCTATGTATTCAAGGTTGCAGGAACAAATGTTTTATATAAATATGATGATGATTGTCATGCGGTATTTACGGATGCAGAGTTGACACTTTCCCAAGGCTCTGCAAATAATAATGAGTACATCGTTAACAATAATACCAACAACAATAACAACAATAACAACAATAACAATAATAACACACCTCAGTCTCAGGAAGAACTTGTTAAGGAGTTCGTAAAGAGATTCTATGTAACCATACTTCAGAGACCTTATGATGACGAAGGATTAACAAACTGGGCAAATGTTCTTCTTTCAAAGAAGATGACAGCATCCGATGTTGCTCACGGCTTTGTATTTAGTGAAGAGTTCGTGAACAAGGGTTACGGTAACGAAGAATTTGTTGCAAGAATGTATGCTGCATTCTTCGGAAGAGAGTCATCGGCAGATCCTTCAGGAGCTGCTACATGGATCAATGCATTAAACGAAGGCTATTCAAGAGACTTCGTGTTTGCCGGATTTGTAAATTCAGATGAATTCAGAAACATCTGTGCTGCATACGGAATGGAAGCAGGTTCATATGATCCCAGCGGAGCACCTCAGAATACACAGCCGTCACAGCCTTCAAATCCTCAGCCTTCACAGAACCAGAGCGGTATCAGAATCGATGCTTCGGGCGTAGATCCTGCAAAGCTTGACGAGTTCATGGAAAGACTTTACAACGAAGCACTCGGAAGACCCAGTGATCCCGATGGAAAGAAAAACTGGGCAAACGCTATTCTTACAGGTCAGTATGATGCCGGTACTGTAGCAAGATACGGCTTCTTCGCATCGGATGAGTATTTAAGCAAGAATAAAACACCCGAAGAATTCGTTCATGATGCATACAGAGCATTCTTTGGAAGAGACGAGGACCAGGGCGGATATGATATGTGGGTTAAAGCTATAAAGGACGGCACATATACAAGAGACCAGGTTATCGAAGCAGGCTTCGGTTATTCGGATGAATTCATAGCATTGCTTGAGAGTTACGGATTTAAAGTTTACAGATAATTCGGGCTAAAAGAGAATTGAAAAGGCCCTTTTTAAAGGGTATAATTAACGGTAGCGGATATTAATTCGCTACCGTTTTTCTTCGGGGAAAAAGAAAAACAAAATATGGAGGTTTGTGTTTAAATGAAGGTTAAAAAGAATTTAAAGTTTAAAGTGTTAAGTTCGCTTCTTGCATTCTTTACGACGGCGACGATGGTTTTATCATTCCCTCTGCCGGTAAGTGCATCGAACGGGGATACGGGAAGTGCGGATTTGCAGGTTGATTATCATACCAAGGCTGAGATCGCAAATTATATTAAGAATCATCCCGATTCCGATGCTTACCAGGTGAATTATGATGCGAATCCCGTAATTACTCCGCCTTATGCACTCGGAAAGATTTCGGACAGCTCATTAAATGGAACAATTACGTTATTTAATACGTTTAGATATATTGCAGGAATTCCTGCGAATGTTACATTAAATGATGAGTATAATGAATTGGCTCAGTCAGCTGCATTAGTAAACGCTGCTAACAATCAAATGTCTCATTATCCCGCACAGCCCTCAGGTATGTCAGATGAGATGTATCAAAAAGGAAAGAAAGGAGCAGGAAGTTCCAATATAGGATGGGGATATCGAAGCCTTGGAAGTGCTCTTAAGACAGGATGGATGAGCGATGCTGATTCGAAAAACATTGACCGTATTGGTCACAGACGGTGGGTTCTTAACCCTTCAATGGACCAGACGGGCTTTGGTTACGCAGGTTCACATTCTGCAATGTATGCATTCGATTCAAGCAACTCTGAAGGAAAAAATTATAAGGGTGTTGCCTGGCCGGCACAGAATACTCCTATCGGATATTTTCCTTCCAATGATCCCTGGAGTATTTCATTGGGTGAAGAAGTGATAAGTGCTACTGTTACATTAACTTGTGTTAATACATGCCAGCAGTGGGTATTTGGCGGAGAGCCTAATTGCAAAATTAATAATGATACAGGATATTTTAATATTAACAATGATGGATACGGCCAAAAAGGATGTATTGTTTTCAGACCAAATGGCGGAACAAGCGTCCAAAAGGATTATTCGTATAACGTTTCTGTGTCAGCCAGAATAGCAGAATATGGTGAGATAATTACCAAAAACGGTAACTGGACTTATTATACTACAGGAAAAGTCGGAGAGAAGGATATTAATTTAAATTATACCGTTGATTTCTTTGATATTGAGGATTATGCAGGACAGAGTACAAACAATAACAACGAAAACCCTGACAATCCTTCCAATAATAACCAGAACAATTCCGCCAACGAGGAGCAGGTTAAGGAGTTCGTAAAGAGATTCTATGTTACTATCCTTGAGAGACCCTATGATGAAGATGGCTTGAACAACTGGGCAGCAGTTTTGCTCAATAAGCAGAGAACTGCAACGGATGTTGCTCATGGCTTTGTATTCAGCGATGAGTTCATGGACAAGGGTTACAGCAACGAAGAATTTGTTAAAAGATTATACAGTGCTTTCTTTAACAGAGAATCAGCCAACGATCCTGACGGTGCAAGCCTTTGGGTTAATGCACTTAAAGACGGTAAATCCAGAGAATATGTATTTGCAGGATTTGTTAATTCGGATGAGTTCAGAAATCTCTGTGCATCTTACGGAATCGATGCAGGCGGAGAGTATGTTCCTAACGATAATAATTCAGGCAAGCAGCCCACGCAGCAGCAGAACCCTCAGCCTTCCAAGACACAGAGCGGTATCACGATCGATGCTTCGGGCGTAGATCCTGCAAAGCTTGACGAGTTTATGGAAAGACTTTACAACGAAGCACTCGGAAGACCGAGCGATCCTCAGGGAAAGCAGGACTGGGCAAATGCGATCCTTTCCGGACAGTATGATGCGGGAACTGTTGCAAGATACGGTTTCTTCGCATCGGATGAATATCTGAATAAGAACAAAACTCCGGAAGAATTCGTTCATGATGCTTACAGAGCATTCTTCGGAAGAGATGAGGATGCCGCCGGATATGATATGTGGGTTAAGGCCATAAAGGACGGCACATATACAAGAGACCAGGTTATCGAAGCAGGCTTCGGATATTCGGATGAATTCATCGGATTGCTCGAAAGCTACGGATTTAAAGTATACAGATAATAAAAATTTAGATACTAAAAGGTGCCGGACACCGTATGGGGCCCGGCATCTGTATGTGTAAAAATACTTAATGGGAACTGAAAAGAAAAAGGAATTCAACTGGATATGGATCATAGTCGGATTATTCGTTATTGAAACGATCCTTAGATTTTTTTGCTCTTCTTATGCGATCGGGGTTCGTACATATAAGGACGAATTAAACTATTTTCAGATCGCAAAATCCATCTGGAATTCCCATTCTTTGTCGGTTTACGGGGTAAGGACAGGCTTTCAGAAGATCCTTTATCCCATACTTATCTCTCCTGCATTTGCGATAAAGAATTCCTATGTCAGGATGAAAGTAATCAATCTTCTTAATTCTGCCATAATGAGCAGTTCTGTTTTTCCTGCATTTCTCTTTGCAAAAAAGATTTCTGCGAACAATAAAAAAGTGATCGCTTTATCTTTACTTATCTGGTTCTTTATGCCGGATCTTTGTTTCTCGTCGACCTTTATGGCGGAGATCCTTTATCTTCCGATGGGTATGTGGGAGATTTATTTCTTAACAAAACTTATGTTTGAAGAAAACAAGAAGAAGCAGATCATTTTTTCGTTCCTGATGGGAGCCTTTTCGTTCCTTTTATACATAGCGAAAGAGGACGGACTCATTTTCCCGTCGGCGTTTGCGGTAATGTGCGTATACCTTTCTATCAGGGATAAGTCATACATCTCATTCTTTAGAAGATGCGCAGGATTATTCTTAGGATTCGGAATGTTTTTCATTCCGTTCAGACTGATCGTTTTTAAGGGCCTAGAAAATTATTACGCTAATGTAACTCTTTCTTATATCGGATCGCATTATAAACTTGAGTTTTTCTTCTATGCATTGGTGATACATCTTATCTTCATTCTCTTTGCATGGATGTTTTTCTCGATACTTCTCCCCGGCGTATTCTGGCGGGACCTTTCCAAAGAACAGAAGCTTTCATACATCTTTTTGCTTGTATGCCTCATTATCAACGCGATCTCGATCACATTTGCGATCACGGTAAAAGAAGACCTCGGAACGGCAGTGCCGAGACAGCATATGAGATATTACGTGCCACTCTTTTTCCCTGTGTTCGTTCTTCTTTTCTGTGCTTTGGAAAAGAAACAGAATACAGACCGAAAAGATGTACCTTTTAAGAGAAAAATGCTCTTATACATAACGGCAGCAGTATTTCTTACAGCCTTTGTGGTAGCACTTAGGACGAGAATGCCTTTTGTAACGGTAGACAATAACACCGTGCGTCTTTACGATTACAGCTTTGACTTCTGTTTTGCGGATGTGACCGAGGGAACCGGAGCGCTTGTTATCAATAACGGTCTTGTTTTGTTAAAGATCTTTTTATGTGCATATGTTATAGCAGGATGCATATTGGTTTTTTCAAAAAACAAAAAATCGTGTATAATCTTTTTGGTTGTCTCGATCGTACTGATCGAGCTTTTAAACAACAAACTTTCCTACTCGTATATCAAAAGGGTTTACGGAAAAGACGCCACCTGCGTTTCCGAGGCGATAAGACTTAACGATTATCTCAAAGATAAAAAAGGTAATTACCTGCTTGTGAGTGAAACTCCCGGAGTGATGGGTATCTTTGACAATCAGGTACTGGATTCTTATTTAAGCATGGAATACTGCGTGACTACGGAAGAGCAGATGATGATCAATTCGGAGAATAAAGAATACATTGATCTGTCTGCCAATCCTTTTACTGCGATACATGAAGACAGGACGGTTTATTACACCGAAAACAATTACGATTATGTGATCGCGTATAACGAGATACCGTTTGCTGACGGAACTTACGAGGATATTACTCCGGAAGGAATCGAAACGGTAAAGGTATATCATATCCTTACACCGGGTAAACTTTACGTAAATTATTAAGCAATTAACATCTTCGAATGCAAAGCGTTCCAAGGTGAAATTGAATAAATGGCAAGAATTATTTTGCTATAAAAAAGAAGGGAATTTGAAAGGATGAAAAAGAAAAACTTGCTGAAGAGTTTTGCTGTCGGATTTGCTTCGATAGTAACTCTCGGAATCGGTATGAGTGTCTTTGGAGGTGCTATGGGTACGGTGCACGCTTCACCTGTGCCTATTAATTCAACAACATTTCCGGATGACATTTTCAGATCGGTCGTTTTAAGTACGTATGATTACAATCATAACGGTTATCTTGAAGATGACGAGATCCTCATGACGAGAAATATTGTATGCGAATACAAAGGAGTATCGTCTGTAAAAGGTATTGAATACTTTACGGAGATGCAGGGTCTCTGGGTAATGAACAACAACATTACCGAACTTGATGTAAGTAAGAACGTCAATCTTCACGGTATCTGGTGCTCAGATAACCCCATCAAGCATATAGATCTGTCACACAATCCAGAACTTGAATGGATCTACTGTTTCGATTGCGATCTTGAGGAACTGGATGTAACACACAATCCCAATATGGCTTTTATCGAGGCCAATACCAATCCCAAGATCAAAGAACTTGATGTTACAAAGTGCCCCAAACTCGAGCATTTGACTATCGGTTCATGCGACCTTGCATCGATAGATCTAAGCAATTGTCCGAGACTTGCACATCTCGATATTTTCAGAAATCCCAGACTGACATCACTTGATGTTACATGCTGTCCCAAGATGAAGAGATTGGATATTTGGGATAATCCTTATCTTTCAAATGTCGATGTTTCCAAATGTCCCGAATTACAGTATTACAACTGTGCACACAATAATGTAACGAAACTCGATGTAACACACAATCCCGAGCTTTTTAAGCTTAACTGTGCTTACAATCCAAATCTTACATCCATAGATGTATCGAAGAATCCAAAGTTATCCTGTCTTTACACACAGAACTGTGGATTAACTTCACTGGATATTTCACATAATCCGAGAGTTTATTTCCTTTATGCGGCTATGAACCCTTTTACGACGTTGGATATCGGATACAATCCTTTCCTTGTGAAGACCTATAACGAAGCAAGACGTATGGATGATATCAAGGAAAACTGGCACGGATACGAGTGGATCATCGATTACGGCGGAGATACTTCCACGGGCGGAGACAATATTTTTACCATCTGGTTAAACGCCGATGTTCAGGTTGATGCCTCGCCGAAGGTAAGTATGTATGAAGTTATCCCTTACGATGACTGTTCGGATGTAACTGACGGAAGCAACCTTATGACAAGAGAGGAGTTCATGCAGATCCTCTACGAAATGGCAGGAAAGCCCGATGTTTCCGGCCTTACTACAAGATTTAAAGATGTAGAACCCGGTTCATATTATGAAAATGCGGTTAAATGGGGAGAAGCAAATGCCATTGCTGCAGGTTATCCTCACCTTTGCTTTGATACTTTCGGTGTCGGCAAATACATCAGAAGAGAAGATGCTCTCATGATGTTAATGAGATATTGCGAACTTAATCTTTCATATAAGAGGAGTATCGACTTTGGCCGAAGCGATGACTATATAGATTATTTTGACATTGATTATGAGCACTGGGAGGCAATCTGCTGGTGCGCTACACAGCATATTATCGAAGGTACCGGCGGTCCCACAAAGGAAACCCAGAGGATCTATCCTTTAGCCAGAGCTACACGTTCCGATATCCAGACAATGCTTGATAATTTCTATGAAGTGAACGGATTCCCGGGAAGATACAATGTTCCCGGATCGGGACCTGCACCCGCACCTCAGGCGGATACTTCCGAAGTAAGAGCATTTGTTGAGAGATTCTATAAAGTAGTTCTCGGAAGAGACGGCGATGCAAAAGGAATCAATGACTGGACCAATTCGCTTTTAACGAGAGAAAGAGCGGGAGCGGATGTTGCTGCAGGCTTTGCATTAAGCGATGAATTTATCGCAAAGAATCATAATGATGATCAGTTCTTACGGATCATGTACAAAGCTTTCTTTGACAGAGATCCCGATGATGACGGATATAACCTCTGGATGAACGAAATGAAAAATGGCGCGAGCAGAGAATACGTCATCGCAGGATTTGTTAACTCGATCGAGTTTAAGAATCTTTGTGCAAGATATGGTATCAATCCCGGTGTGATGAGTGTTACCGGCCAGTCAAACAATAAACCGGCAAGTAACCCGAATAACGACCAGAACACTCAGAACAATAACCAGAGCAACAACGCACCTGCAGGCAATTCCGGAGAACCCGATATCTTAAGAGTGGATTCTTCAAATGCCGACAGAGCAAAAGTTGAACTCTTTGTTGAAAGACTTTATGTTGCAATCCTCGGACGTCCCGGTGATGAAGAAGGCGTAAACAACTGGACCAACATTATTATGACAAGCAAGGATCCCTGGGGCAATCCTTACGATGCTCCCAAGGTTATAAGCAACGGATTCTTCTTATCCGACGAATACTTAGGCTATAACACAACTAACGAGGAATTCTTAACAGACTGCTACAAGGCGTTCTTTAACAGAGAGCCCGACACTGAAGGATATAATCTCTGGCTCGGAAAACTCAACAGTAATGAGCTTACAAGAAGACAGGTTATCGAGCAGGGATTCGGTAAATCCGAAGAGTTCAGAAATCTTTTGACTTCATACGGTTTCAACGTATTAAACTAATATAAATTCGAGGATGAATAAAAGATGAAGAAAGCAACACTTCTTTTCTGTACGGTGCTGATGGCGGTATCTCTTTCCGGATGCTGCATTAAGCATAACTGGGTGGAAGCCACATGTACCGAACCGAAGACATGCTCAAGATGCGGTGAGACCGAAGGTGATCCTTTGGGACACGAATGGGTGGATGCGACCTGTACTGAGGCTAAAACATGTTCCGTATGCGGTGCCACAGACGGAGATCCTTTAGGACATGACTGGGTTGATGCTACATGTACAGAACCAAAGAAATGTTCCGTATGCGGCTTGACCGATGGAGAACCTCTGGGACATGAATTTGCCGAAGCAAATTATCAGCAGCCTTCAAAATGCATCCGCTGCGATGAAACTCAGGGTGAAAAGCTTGTCGCTTCGTTTGAAGAACATGGTCTTGAGATAAATGCTACATTGGACAGACCGATATCTTATAAGACATGCTGCTATGACAATGCTAAAAAAGAGACTGTGGGCAGCGTCAGATTTTCCGATTTCCAATGCTTTAAGGGAAATGATTATCTTCCCGAAAAAGACGGTTATGTCTGGATGAGCATTTTCGTAACAGTGGATTATACCGATGAAAATGCGTGGAATTATGGATTCAGAACAGGCAGGAGTTTCGAAGATTATTATACCATTGAAGAAAACGATGCGAGCATGGTCTGGCATGATTCAATAAGTGATGTACCCAATGATCTTAAACCGTTTTGCGAAAGAATGTCGAAAAACGGAATGGAATTTCTTAATTACGTTACATTTGTCGTAAATCATAACGGGAATGATTACTCCTGCGAAATGATACAGGCAACCGATGCCGCGCAGGGATGGATAACAAAGAAACACGGTTACTGGGGATGGCATTATTATATGTGTGTGCCTGAGGGTTATGACGGAAGAGTACTCGTATTTTATCATAAGCATGGAGAGAACGACTGGCCCGGTGGAAAGTATATCTACGATATAGCTGATGAGGATACGATCTTTTTCAGAATGGATCCGAAACTCGCCCAGGGCGGCGATCTATAAATTTAGATACAGGAAGTGAAAAAGAATGAAAAAAGTTGTAGTATTCGGCGGTGGCACGGGACTTTCATCCCTGCTTTCCGGACTTAAATTATTTCCCCTTGATGTTACTACCGTCATTGCGGTAAGCGATAATGGAAGTTCAACGGGTGTTTTGAAGGAAGAATTGAATATCCCTGCGGTTGGTGATATTGGAAAGGTACTTCTTTCGATGGCAAACGTTGATTCCGATTTCGTAGAGCTTTTGGGATACCGTTTTTCCAAAGAAGGTACGCTTCACAATCATCCTGTTCGTAACATCATGCTTGCGGCTTTGATCGATACCAAGGGAAGCCTTTCCGAAGCCACTAAATACATGGCAAAACTTTTACAGGTCAAGGGTACCGTTTTACCTCTTACCGAAGAAAAAGTCGAACTTGTAGGTATGGGAAGCAGAAAAGAATATTTCGGTGAAGAGAGTGTCAGTGCGAACATTAAGAAAATAAAAAAGCTTTACTACGATCACGATATTCATATCTGCAAGGAAGTTAAAGAGAAGGTAAAAGAAGCGGACCTTATCATATTCAGTCCGGGAAGCCTTTATACAAGTATCTTGCCACACCTCCTTGCAAAGGAAGTTGTTGATGCACTGAATGCTTCCAAGGCACCTTTAATGTACATCTCAAACCTTGTTACACAGCCCGGTGAGACCGATGATTACAATGTCGGCGATCATGTAAACGTATTGAATCATTATCTTAACGGAAGAAAGATCGATATCGTTATCGCAAATAACGGTGAAGTAGACAATAAGGTTAAGAAAAAATACCTCGATACAGAAGGTAAGACGATCGTTCAGATCGAAGGAGTCGATGAAGATACTGAAGTTATCGCGGATAATATCTTTTCGATCGAAGACGGCAGGATCAGACATAACGCATTAAAGACTGCATACCTTGTATTCTCGTATATGATGAATGAGAATGAATAATTTAGACAAAAGAATATAAAAGCAGATACTTAATATATTTAAGCAATGCTTTGTGTTTAAGTTCATATAAGAATCTATCACGTATCAAAGAGGCGTTCTCAGTAACGCCTTTTTTATTTGTCTTCTTATCGACGGAAGAGTAGAGATACATTTCCAGATCATCCATGAATGAAAGTCTGGATTCATCGTAATCTTCGGAAAGTCTTTGTTTGTATTCGGATATGGTCTCGCCTTCTTCTATGGGAAGTCCGAGAAGCTTAAGTGCAGTGAATATCTGTTTGCTTATGATGACAAACTGCTTATCGTGATCGAGCTTTTTAAAGCGAAGGACCGCTCTTAACCTGAAGATCATAAAGAAGAGTGCAATGATCGCAAGACCCGATACTGCGGGGATGACGATCATATACCATTTAAGAGCGAAAGCATCTTCGTCTTCTTCTTTTTCCGGCAGTTCGGGAATAGGATTATAGTCCTGAGTTTCCTGCTTAGGTTCGTATACACCGAATTCGGGAATATCATATTTTTTCTCTATGCTGCTCCAGTAAGAACCGCCTTCATATCCGGGAGTAGCATCGAATGCGATCCAGCCGGCATTGTCAAAATATACTTCCGCCCATGCGTGTGCCATATCCGATGTGATATACAACGAAGTGTTTCCGTATGTCGGTGTGCTGTAGCCCTGAACATATCTTGCAGGGATGCCTTCGGCTCTGGCCAAAAGAACAAATGCGGTCGCAAAGAAACTGCAGTATCCTTTCTGTTCTTTTAAGATGAAATAATCAAGGAATTCAGTTTCATCTGTGACATATGCGGGTATCTCTCCGGGAGTGGGGGAATACTCCATGGTCTTAAGCATCGACTTGATCCTTAAAAGTTTATCGTAGTCCGAATCGCAGTCTTTTAAGAGTTCGTCCATATATGCCCTTAATTCGTCGGACAGAACAACATCCTTACAGTAGAAATCTTTTATGTATTCCTGATGCTTTTCGAATTTTTCGTAAGTATATTCGGGATCTTTTTTAAGTCCGAAGTTGGAAAGTGCATCTCTGTATGATTCTTCTGCGGGACCGGATCCTTCTTTTAAGAATTCGACAAAATCTTCGTTCTCGGTATTAATAAGAACATAAGTCATGTAATATCTGGTCTTGTAGCTCCTGCTTTCGGGCCATAAGACATCAGAGCCGCTGTTTAGAAGTTCGTAATTGTATATCGGGAATTTACTCTTTCTTACGGCGGATTTCTGCGGTGTAAAGACATAGGAAGTGTTCATCTGTATGTATTCGAAATACATCTCTTCCCAGTGTATGTAATTCTCCGGTGTGTCGGTATATTCTGATATCGATGCTAAAAGCTCGATGGTATCATACATGGAATCGGGTGCGGTGTCGGTATCATCATCGATCCAGCCTCTTCCCGTAAACGTTGAGAAGTTTTTGCCTGCGATCTTTAAACGATCGGTTTCTCTGGGGATGCCGATAACGGCAAGTACTCTTTCACGATTCTTTTTTACATCGCCCGAGATATTTCCTTCATCCGAAAATCCCATTACGGCTTCTGCGTAGTCTTCGTCCTTTCTTATAGAGGCTCTTATCTTAATATCCTTAATGGTCGCATTGACCTTATGATAGATTGTCTTTACGATGGGCCATTTGTAGGGCTTTGACGAAGAGGGTGATGCCAGGATAAGGATCGCGATAAGTATTATGAAAGGCGCGATAAACACCATATGCGTCTTTAATTCCGTGTTTCCGTATTTTTTCCAGCGTCTCTGCGTCTCGTTTGCGATCGTTAAAAGAACAAGCAGGAAAACGGATACTACAGTGAGCTTGTTTGTTTCGATCTTTAAGAAAACAAAAGGTATCAATGCTGCAAAAGAAAGTGCGGAAACGATTATCCCGAACACTCGTACATAAGCGAGCAGTTCGCCTAAGATAAAGGCTGCGACCGCAAATGCGAGTAGCCACAGTAACCTTAAGTTTTCGGCCGCTTTTCCGAGGAATGCATCGTACCTTGAAAGAATGAGGATGAATACCGTTACAGAGAAAAGTATTCCGATCGAGATGAGTCTTCCGGTTACGGAACTGTTTTTAAAGAGCACAAAAAGAACCGTTATCCCGAGCTGGAAAACGAACAGTATAAAGGTTATCTTTTCAAATCCGACGGGTTTTGCAAGTGTGGATAAAAGTGCGCTTGCTGCGGTAAAAACATATAAGAGTTCGTAAAGGATAGTGACCATCAGAGCACCTCCTTTAACTTATCTTCATATCCGATCCTTTTATAGATCGTGTTTTTGCCAAGGTCGGCAGAAAGATCGAAAGTTTCGTCGCTTATATGACAGATGATCACGGGTGTTGAATTCTTTATAAGCTCATCGACCGCAAAAAGACAGGCATCGTTAACTTCGTGAACTATCAGGTAAACGAGGCTGCTTGAAGTGACATTTGACATGTGAGCCGCCTGGAACAGTTTTTCGCCTGTATTATCTTCATCAAAAGAAAAATCTGACATGGCTGCATAGAAATCTTCAAAAGAAGAGATGTTCTGCATATGATATTTTTTCGGCTCTTTTTCATATGCATATACACTTGCCTGAATGCCCTTTGAAAGGTAATAATGCGAGAGTGCGAGTGTAGTTTCCAATATCTTGTTTTCAAGCGGAAGATGATCTTCGGGCTTTTTGCTGTAGCGGCATGAATCCATTATGATGCCGATGTTCGGAGTCTCTTCGCCTGTTTTTGTTCTGACGTAGGGCTTTCCCAGATGCGCACTCATTTTCCAGTTTATATTTCTTATATCATCGCCGGGGGTGTATTCTCTTACGAGCACATCGGGAACGTTTGGATTGATATTCGAATCTTTATAGATATCCTGGGAGTATTCGTGTGAAAGAGTCTCAAGGATCTCAAGACGCGGAAGAACGGTAGCTCTTAAATTCTCCCTGTTCATGAAATTGAATCTGAAAATTTTGAAATAATCCGTTACGATGATGTTTCTTATTCCGACATCGTATTCGCCGCGATACTTGCAGGTTAAAAGAGTTTCGTTTTTTAATCCCGAATGAGGCGGGATCTCGTATTCGTAATTGTCGGCAAGTTCATTTATATTGGAAAAATCCGAGAAGAACTCGACCTTTATTCCCGAGAAGGTATAAAAGTCTTCGTTCTGCAGTCTGAAATAATAGTCGGTGGGTGTACCGGCCACGACATTTTTAGTGACGATCTGCTGTAAGATCCTGAATCGGAAATAGACTAAATAACAGTATGAGATGCTGAAGATCGGAACCAAAAGCATAAGAAAGAAAAACCCGTAAGTTACAGGGCCGCCGTAGAAAGATATTGCGATTAAAGAGAGGATGAATAGCCCCAGTACTATGAGTCTGTTTCTTAACATTTTACACCATCGGAACCTTAGCCTTAAGAATGATAGCTTTTAATAATTTGTCGATGTCTTCTTTTGCGATCTTTGCTTCGTATGTGAGTGTGAGTCTGTGATGAAGCGTATTGATCGCTACGGCTTTGATATCATCGGGTTTTACGAAATCGCGGCCCGAGATAAAAGCTTTTGCCTGTGCGGCACGTATAAGATGTAACATTGCACGGGGTGATGCACCCATAACAAAGTTCTTTTCGTTTCTTGTCATTGCGATGATATCGTTTGCGTATTTTATTACATCGTCGACAACCTTTACTTTTTCGACTTCTTTTTTAAGCTCGATTATTTTTTCAGCGTTAAGTACGCTTTCGATCTCTTCGATAGTCTGACCGTCAAGGAAGTTTTTGGTCATCTCGATCTCGCTCTCGGACTTGGGATAACCGATCGAGAGTTTCATCATAAAACGGTCCATCTGAGCCTCGGGAAGAGGGTAAGTACCCAGGAATTCAATGGGGTTCTGGGTAGCTATTACCATAAAAGGTTCCGGAAGTTTTTTCCTTTCCTTGTCGATCGTAACATATCCTTCGGCCATGGCTTCAAGAAGGCTTGACTGGGTCTTCGGAGATGTACGGTTTATCTCATCGGCAAGAAGAAGCTGATGCATCACTGCACCCTCTTTATACTCAAAGTTACCTGTTTTCATATTTAAGATCTCGACACCGATAACATCCGAAGGAAGAGTGTCGGGAGTAAACTGAATACGCCCGAAAGAAAGATCCACGGACTTTGCAAGTGTTTTTGCAAGTGTGGTCTTTCCGACACCCGGCACATCCTCAAGGAGTACGTGTCCGCCCGATAAAAGACATATGACCACATTTTCGGTAACATCTTCGTGTCCGATGAAATGCTTGTTTATAACCTCAAATAATTTATCTGTCATGGTTTTTTCTCCGCTTTTTCACGATTTTTTTAATTATACAATAGTTATTTACTGTAAAAAAAGGTGTTTTAGTAAACAAATTACCCGAAATATTACAGTCTTTTTATGATTTTTTTAACACCGGCTTGGGACAGGGTGCGGACAAAATTCGGGGTTAACTTTCCTTAAGAAAAAGCCGATAAAATTAAATATGTGAGAAAATGTGTACGGAGGAATTTTCATGGGAAAGAACATAAAAGATTTCACAGTCGAAGACGTAGTACAGTTTTTGAGAGGAAATATCGATGCCCTGCTTCTTGTTGATGCGGGTACGGATACATATAAGGCTCTTTTAAGAAGAGGCATGTTTGCTGAGTTTATCGATGAAGAAGGAAGTTATAAAGGTCTTATCGAGAAACTCTGGTTTCATTTAAACGATGAAAATCATGATAAGATCACGGACGACTATCAGGTATTTATCCCTACTTTCGGTAAGTTTAGCGGTAAATACAGCAGAAGATGCAAGATCGTTGATAATGGAACTGCCCATGCTGTTCAGATGACCATCTATCCCGTTGAAGAGAATTATTATCTTCTTATCCTTGATGAACTCGACAACAGCGAGTATATGAAGGATTTCTTTACTAACGAGAAAGTTAATACGATCCAGAACACATATCTTTTCTCCATGTATATCGATCTTTTCAAGGATTCGACAAGCAGTATCAGTATCACCGAGATCTCCGATGATACGATGCATTCCGAGATCAAGTATTCCGATTGGAGATACATGATCGTTAACATGATCTGGCCCGATGACCAGGCTATGTTCCTTGAGAGAACGGATCCCGAGTACCTTAAAAAGAACCTTATGCCCGGCCGTACATCTTCATTTGACTGCCTCATGCAGAACCTTGAAGGAAAGTACATCTGGGTAAAACTTATATTCTCCCGTGCAGAGACGACCAACAGCGAGGAAGACTTCCGTTATGTCTTCATGGTACAGGATATTCACGAGAATTCCGTACAGCTTATGTCTACATTAAAGAAGTACGAGGAACTCGCATCCAAAGATGCACTTACCGATGTATTTAACCACGGAAGAATCGAAACCGAAATTTACAACGGCATAGAGATCGTCGGACGTTCGAACAGAAAGATCTCGATGATGATGTTCGATATCGACTTCTTCAAGAACGTAAACGACAAATTCGGACATGCTGTCGGCGATATGACATTAAAGCATTTTGCATACATGTGTAAAGATTACTTCAAGGATAAGAACGCCGTTATCGGAAGATGGGGCGGTGAGGAATTCGTGGTTGTCTGCTATGATGCGGATATCGAAAAGACCAAGAAGTATGCAGAAGATATAAGAAATAATGTGGCTGCCGAGGAATTCAAGGTTGCCGGAAATATCACCGTAAGCTGCGGTATTACGGAGATTATCAGAGAGGATAATTTCAACGAGGCATTCGACCGTATGGATAAGGCTTTGTACAAGGCTAAATCGGACGGAAGAAACTGCACAAGATTAGGATAGGCGGCGCATTCTTTGTTTGAGTGTAAAAGCATCTGATGGTATAATATCGTCAGATGCTTTTTTGATGCAAAGACACGCGCAGGGGAATTTGCGCGACGTGTCACGCATATTTTATCAGGGGTAAATAAAATGGGACTTGATTCAGTCAAATACGATGCGTTTATAAGCTACAGACACTGCGAGCTTGATTCGTTCGTTTCAGAAAATCTTCATAAAAAACTCGAGAATTTCAAACTTCCGAAATCCATTTTAAAGAATAAGAATTTAACAAAGACAAAGATAGAAAGAGTCTTCAGAGACGAAGCCGAACTTCCTTTGTCGGATAATCTTTCGGATCCGATCATGGCTGCGTTGCAGAATTCGGAATTCCTTATCGTTATCTGTACACCGAGACTCCCTCTTTCTGCATGGTGTAAAAAAGAGATCGAAACTTTCGTCGCAACGCACGACAGAAAGCATGTTCTTTTGGTGCTCGCGGAAGGTGAACCCGATGATTCTTTCCCTGAAGTATTGCTCTACGAAGATGTGGTTGAAAAGGACCTTGACGGAAAAGAAGTTACTATCAGAAGGACCAGAGAACCGCTGGCCGCAGACTGTCGCGGAAATAACAATAAAGAGCGCCTTAAGGCGATGGATAATGTCGTAATTAAACTTTGTGCTGCGATGTTTAATCTTAATTATGACGACATCAAACAAAGACACAGAGAGCAGAAGATAAAAAGACGTATCCTCGCAATGGAGATCGTCATGGCGCTTGTCGCACTCTTTGCGCTTGTGTGCATTCTTTTTACGGTAAGGATAAATAAACAGAACAAGATCATACAGGATAAATATGCATCTTCGATGGCAGCAGCATCCGAGGAACTGTACGAAAACGGAAGAAGGATGGATGCGATCTATGCCGCAAGAAGCGTGCTTCCCGACAAAGAATCAAAAGGCTACAACGAAGAAGCATACCGTGCACTTGTAGATGCGATGAATGTGTACTGTCCTGCGGAATTATATGTACCCAAGGGGATAGTTTCCATCCCTTCGCATATCATCGATTACAGAGTATCTGAAGATCTGAAAAAGATGATCCTTTACGGTACCGATGAGATATTGTATGTATGCGATATCGAAAAGGACGAGGTCATTTATTCTAAGCATGTTCAAGCTGTTGTGGATTTTGATTTCTCAGGCAGTGACGGATTGATCTATGCCGTTGCTTCTCCTGAAACAGGCAGTTATATCGCATATCTTAATTACATGAATATTACCGAGTATGTTCTGGAGGAGGATACAGGCTGGGCAAACGTCAAGGCTGTTCCGGGTAAAGATATAACATGCACATTTTCCATTAACGGATATAAAGGTTATAATGGGGATTCGCTCGAATATGAAGTTTATTTTGGAGAGTATGATCTTTCGATCGATGAATACTGTGAATATGCTGATATAGCTTATTCCGAAGACGGAAACTATGCCGCATTTTCGATACCTGAAAAATTTTCGATCGATGAATGTGTGCTTTGCTTTTTTGAAACAGATACAGGTAAAATTGATCTTCTGACAAGAGACACTAATATCACGGATGAATCATGTCTGGCAACAGACGGCCAATACATTTTCTCCTCATCTATCCATAGGGATCCTTTTACAGGCGAAGATCTTACATTTGTTTACAGAGTTAACGCTTTCGATTATCTTGATACGAAACTGATCGGCGTGCAAGGCGAGGATATGGATAATATATGCATCGGCGATTACGGGGTTGTGATCTACGGAAACAACGAGGCGATGCTTATTGATTATGACCTTGGCAGGGATGGTGACGCTGATAAGGCTATATTGAGCACTCTGACCAGAGCAAATATGATCCTTGATGTCTATTATATGGATGGAGAATTCTATGTAATAGATTCGTTCGGAAGAATGTTTATGATGGATGATTTTTATCCGAACGGTGCACCTTTAACGGATACTTATTTTGATGAAAACGCAGTAAAAAGACTTTTGAGGGTAAAAAATAAGGGCGATATCCTTTTTGTTCAGCATGAGGATGACGGATCGTATATATCCGTTGTTGAAAAAGAAAAAGGCGAATGGGCATCATCACTTTCAAAGACAGGTATGAATGAATTCGATCTGAGTTATATAAATTATCCGGAGTTTCTGGATGAGATCGATGTTGAAAAAGAATACGTATATCAGGTACTTATGTCGGATGACAAAAAGTATTATTCCGTACAGACATATAACGGTGCGTTAACGATATACAATGCCGCAACAAAGAAGGAAGTAAGAACGATATATCTTGATACTTTCCCTGATTTCTTTGTGTATCTGAAAAAACAGAAAAGTTATGCTTTATATTCGGGTGGCGATGAATATCTCTTCGATAAGAAGTTCAATTGTTACGCAACCCTTCCTTACGGAACCATGATAGGAACAACGGACGATAATGCTTCTGATCTTATACTCTCTGACGGAATGCGTAACTACTACAGAGTCGAGATCCATTCATACAAAGATGTGATCGAAAAAGCGGATGAGATTTTGGGCGATTACACTCCCGATAACAAGGTAGCAGATAAGTACAATATCACGGTCAAATAAAAAAATCTCGGAAGATTTCTTCCGAGATTTTTATTGTTTTAACTGTTATTGAAAATTATCTCTCAGCTCTCATCGGATTGTTTAAGAAGTCCTCATAAGTTAATCGAATTCCGTCTTCAAGCTCCGTCTTATAAGTCCATCCGAGTGACTTTGCTTTGGATACATCAAGAAGCTTTCTCGGTGTACCGTTGGGCTTTGAGGGATCCCATAAGATCTCGCCTTCATAGCCTACA